>Ga0213869_10000605_pt1 | contig 28553 bp, 30 predicted proteins | sample PICome_10_FD_160083 | JGI IMG/M metagenome (GOLD analysis project Ga0213869, IMG submission 160083) | Coastal seawater microbial communities near Pivers Island, North Carolina, United States - PICO132 | ecosystem: Environmental > Aquatic > Marine > Coastal | place: USA: North Carolina...
AATTTATTGAGTTGTATTTCTTTAAATGAACGGTGACCTTTTAAGATTGTTTCTTCTTGTTGGTCTTTATTGATTTCAAACTTTTCAATTATCTGTTTACAGATGTCTGGCGCCAATACGTCATCATATACTTTTATAAAATTTTCCATTTGTCTATACTATCAATATTTAGACCATTTGGCAAGTCCTAAATAAGTGTATGAAACATTATTCAACACACAAGCTCGATATAGATATTGACAAACTAGGCAAAGCTTACTTTGACTTTAAGAGCAAGTTAGGGTTCCGTAAAGACGATAAAACGCTACGTGACTTTAATGCTATATGCGTAAACCGAATTCCTGGAGACGAAAACTCAATTACAGGCGGTAATATTCGTGGACTATATTGGACATATCCAGATAGTACAAATGTAGAAGAACAAAGATTAGAGCCAGTACAAGAACATCTTTATACTGAATTATGTCCTGAATTTAAAGGTACATATATTGAAGAAGTCTATAATCAAATCACATCAAAATTTAAATTAGGTAGAGTAAGGTTTCTTATGAAACCACCAAGGTCTTGTTTATCGTGGCACCGTGACCCCGAAATGAGATTACATATTCCTATTATTACAGGTCTTGGTTGTCAAATGGTGATTGAAGATGAATCGTTTCATTTGCCGGCAGATGGTAATGGCTATATTACCGACAATACAAAATATCATAATGCATTTAATGGTAGTGAAATAGACAGAGTACATTTAGTTTCTACGGTGTTGGAGCATAATTGTAATGGTGATGATTGTTGTAAAATGTGTGACTAATTAAAACTAAATAGTTATATCGTTTATCCTGAAACGGACGGAAGTAAACCACAAAGGTTGAAGAAACGCTCTTTATTAAAGGAGATAGTATGGACTTAATAAAAGACCTACGAGCTTTAAGAAAAGAGAAAAGTAAATTAGACTCTGCTAAAGCTCAATTAAGAAAAAGAAGTAAAGATAGTATTGCTAGACCAAAAGCAAAGAAAAATCTTTTTTCTAACGACCCACGTATGCAGAGCATATAGATAAAAAAAGGGAGAGGTTCTGGCCTCTCCCTTTCAAAGACTTACAGGTCACTTATAAAAATAAGACTTACACACTACTGCTTTGAATCTCCTTTACGTTGTTTATTGTGATGTTTAATCACTAGGTCATTTTAACCTCCCATATTACATTACGAAAACTTGGTACTCCCCGCCGGACTCGAACCGACAACCTGACCGTTATGAGCGGACAGCTCTAACCAATTGAGCTAGAGGAGTAATTTGGTGCCGGCGACTGGACTTGAACCAGCAAGGCATTAATGCCGACGGATTTTAAGTCCGTTATGTTTACCATTTTCATCACACCGGCCAAATTGGCCTACTCGGTAGGACTCGAACCTACGACCCACAGCTTAGAAGGCTGTTGCTCTAATCCAGCTGAGCTACGAGTAGATTCTGTTTGTAAACGTTTAACGCTTCAATTGTTTTATAGGAAAAGGCGTAAGGATTACGCTCAATAAAAATTAATAATTCTGATAGAGTCATACCTAAAAATGTACACTCTTTGTTTAAGACGGTAGTAGCACCTTTGATTTTCATAGCGAATCACTCCTCTTCAACTATGCTTGTATTATGCAGGACTTTTACAAGATTGTCAAGCCTTATCTGTGATAAATGGCAAATGTTTGTGCCATTAGTTTATGGCAAAAAGATTGAGGTCTATCATAAATTCCATCCATTGATTCACCTCTAAATCTGTATCTTATTTTTTTACCTGTACCAGTAGAAGACACTTCTTTAAAATATTTTAAATACTTAATTGGAATACCTTTTGCAATAGAAATTTCTTTACTAAAAGGATCCGTCAAGTATTTAATTATGAGAGGATTAACAACCCTCTCAAAAATCTTTTTACGTCTATTCATTAGGCAGCCTCCAACTTCATTAAAGAATATGGAACAGTCCATTTGCCACGGCCTTCTTCCATAACAACTGCCTTTTTAGGATTGCATTTCACAATTACGCCTTGATGTTTAGCACCGTTAGGTCTACCAAACACAACTTTAGCACCAACACTAAATTGGTCTAAAGAAACTTGATTTGCTTTTGCAATCGCAGCCTCTAAAATATAAAGATGTTCTTTATGAGAAGGCTCTCTAATCCAATCAAGTACCTTATTCAAGTCATTAAATTTCAATGTAGTCATAATATAGTCCTTTTCTATTTTAAGTAAAGAGGTCCAGTCCAACGAATTGGGTAATTACCCTCTAGGACATTTCCTCTTGGTTGATTTAAAGCAGGTGCATTGTAACCAGCAGGTTTCAATATATCACCTTTTTTAAAATGTTTGAAGTCAGTTTTACAGATGAAACAGAATACACCGTTTTCACGTACAACTTTTATATACTTCTTTCCTTCTTTAACTTTAACTGAATCATTCCATTTTGAAATTTGCTCTTTTGCATATTCAGATAAATCGTTAGTAGTTTCGTTAATCATACCTTTTGATGACCATTGTTGATAGTCAGCTAAAGCACCATTCATCATATTAGTAATGCCGTCTTGTAGTGTCTCGGCAGTTTTTTGAACCATTGTCATAGTGTAATCCTTATTGTTGGTTATTAATTGCGATTAGTCCACCAGAAACAAATAGTATAAGACCTGTCACGGCATACATAAGTGTCTCTAAAAAAGTGTTTGCTTGTTCCATACATTTACCATCACAATCGCCGCCAGAGCCGGCCATCATTGCGATACCTAAAAATATCAGAGTTGCAGAGGTTATTGTCATTAGTGTTTTCATAGTGTTGTGTCCTTTCTTATTTTATGTGTCCATTATAACAGATTGATTCGCAAATGGCAAGCGGTTTTTTCATATTAATTTAAAGCAATTAGCATTAACAATAGACTATTCAAAGAAAATCCAATTGCGTTAGATACGATATATAATATATCTTTAGCGAATATAGCTCTTACTAGAAATAGAAACAATCCTAACCATACTAGTAGTATGAAGTTTAATGGTGGTAAGTTTGTTGACCAACCCATTAATACAGATAAAGAAGTCGGAGCAGTTGCACCGTGAATAAGTATCATACCTACCCAACCACAGGCTTCAGAGATTTTGTTTGATTTAATTTTTTTCATAATATATGTCCTTTCTTTATTATATGGATAGTATACCACATCTAAATATAGAAAGCAAGCACTAATTTCACTTTTTTTCAAAAAAATGCATAAAAAAACCCTTATAAATCAACACTTTATTATTTTTTTTGTTCTTGCTTTGTTCTTTTTAGTGTCCGGATGCTCAAAAAGCGTTGAAAAATGCAAATATTCGCCGGATTTTGACTTTAAGAGCGAATCACTTAGCGAATCACTTGACGGAATTGTTCAAATTGAAAAAATGCAATTAAAATCACGCTGTAAATTCTAATATAAATATAATTGAAATTAAAAACTAACAAAAAGCTAAAAAATTATGAAAAAAATGAGAAAATTCTTTTTTTGGAACGAAAAAGGCCAAGAAAAAGAGACGGAACAAATGTCTTTAACAAAAGCAGTTAAATCTGTACAAGGAGATTTCAAAGACCAATTTATCGGCGTAGAATATACGTCAAAAAAAGGTAAAGAAGTGTCATCAACGATAAAATTACCTTGGGGTAGAAAAGTGAGACAAGCAATAGCAATAGAAAAGAAGAGAGCCGCATTAAAGGCTAAACAACAAAGGTAATTTATGGCCAAATTGAGTAAGTCTTTTGTACCACACGAAAGAATGCCAAAAAAGACATCACAAGGAAAAAGAAAAGGTGTTAAATTAAGTTCAATGAATAAATCAAGAAAACGAAGTTTAAAATATTACAACTCACAAGGAAAATAGTTATGCCAGCAATCAGTAGAAAAGGTGATAGTTTGTCAACAGGACACGCTTGTGTAGGAACAACAACATTGGATACACCTGGACAAGGTACTGTATTTGCAAACGGCATATTGATTGCGAGAATTGGTGACCCAACGGTATCACATCCTAACCCACCCTTACCACCTTGTCCTAATCACGTAGCAAATGTTAATGCTGGTTCGCCAAACGTGTATGTGGTTGGTATAAAGTCTGCTAGAATTGGTGATAGTGCAGACGCTGGTGCTATGACTAGTGGTTCTGGTAATGTTTTTGCAAACGGTTAAAAAAAGGTTATAAATATTACCGTTATGGCAAGATATGATTCAGCAATAGTTAGCAACTCAAAGCGTAATTCAAGAAAGTTTAGTGATATTGACCTAAACTTTACAAGAAATACGGTTACAAGTGATGTGGTTGTTGTAGAAGATGTTGTAGCTGTAAAAAGGGCGGTAAAGAATTTAGTTCAAACAGGTTATTATGAACGACCATTTAATCCTGAATTAGGTTGTGGTATTAGAGAATTGTTATTTGAAAACTTTACACCTATGACTAAAGTTTTCTTGCAAAAGAAAATTGAAGAAGTATTAAAAAATTTTGAACCTAGAATAGAATTAACTAGTGTTCAGGTAGATGACGACCAAGATGGTAATAGATTGGTAGTGGATATTTACTTTTATGTAATTGGAACACCAGGTCCACAATCAGTATCAACATTCTTACAAAGGTTAAGATAAAATGGCGACAAGTAAACTATCAGTATCAGAATTAGATTTTGATAATATTAAAGTTAATTTAAAAACATTTTTACAAAGTCAAACCGCATTTCAGGACTATGATTTTGAAGGTTCTGGTTTATCTGTTTTAATAGATGTCTTATCTTACAATACACACTATATGAGTTACCTTGCCAATATGGCAACTAACGAATTATATCTTGATAGTGCAGACATAAGAAATAATATTGTATCATTAGCAAAGATGTTAGGTTATACTCCTAATTCTCCAAGAGCACCAAGAGCTTCAGTAGATGTTGTTTTAAATAATGGAACAGGTACGTCTGTCACAATGTCAAAAGGTACAAACTTTACAACAAACGTTGACGGAACATCATATCAATATATTAACAACGAAGATATAACAATTACACCTGCTAACGGTGTTTATACTTTTTCAAATGTAAATTTATATGAGGGTACTTTAGTAAGATTTAAATATACAGTTGATAGTACAGACGTTGACCAAAAATTTATTATTCCAACAGAAAACGCAGATACATCAACTTTAAAAGTATCGGTGCAAAATTCATCTAATGATTCAACATTAACAAACTTTACATTAGCCGGTGGTTACACAGGTGTATCATCAACTTCAAAAGTTTTCTTTATACAAGAAGGTAGAGACGGCAAATATGAAATTTATTTTGGTGATGGTGTTACCGGTTTTAAACTTCAAGATGGTAATGTAATTGTTTTAGAATACATTGTTACCAATAAAACAAATTCAAACGGTGCAAACAAATTTACTTTAGAAGGTTCTATTGGTGGATTTACAGATGTTTCTATTACAACCAATTCAAGTTCACAAGGTGGTTCTGAATCAGAAGCGAATGATTCAATTAAATTTAATGCGCCTTTAAACTTTGCGGCTCAAGACAGAGCGGTAACTACAACAGACTATGAAACACTTGTAAAACAAATTTATCCAAATGCATTATCAGTTAGTTCTTGGGGTGGTGAAGATGATGAAACGCCAAGATATGGTATAGTGAAAATTGCAATTAAGGCAGCTTCAGGTTCTACTTTAACTGACCAAACAAAATTAGATATTGTAAATGGTTTAAAACCATACAATGTTGCTTCAGTCAAACCTGAAATTATTGACCCACAAACAACTTCGGTTTTAATAACATCAAATGTAAAGTATGACGCCAAGTCAACAACAAAATCATCATCAACTTTAAAAACAGAAATAATTAATACAATTACAGACTACAACACTTCTACACTTCAAAAGTTTGATAGTGTTTTTAGATTTTCTAAACTTTCAGGTCTAATAGACAATACAGACTCTAGTATATTATCAAATATTACAACAATTAAAATTAGAAAAAACTTCACACCAACTTTAGGTAGTTCAGCTGCGTATAACATTTACTTTAGAAATTCATTATACAATCCACATTCTGGTCACAACTCAACAGGCGGTGGTATTTTAAGTTCAACAGGTTTTAAGGTAACAGGTAGTAATTTTGAAATGTTTTTAGATGAAGATGGTCTAGGTAATGTTAGACGATATTATCTAGTAAGTGGTGTTAAAACTTATGCAAACAACACGCAAGGTACAATTAATTATACAACAGGACAAGTCACACTTAACTCTTTAAACATAGCTTCAATATCGAACATTAGAGGTTCTGCTTCTACATTAGTTGAGATAACGGTTCAACCAAATTCAAATGATGTTATACCGGTAAGAGACCAAATTGTAGAGATTGATGTATCAAATTCTTTAATTACAGTAGAAGAGGATACTTTTGTTGGTGGTTCTGCCGAAGCAGGCGTTGGCTATTCTTCCAGCTCAAGTTATTAATGAATAATGGCAAAGTTTAATGAAAAAATTTCAACAATACTTAACAGTCAACTACCAGAATTTATAGTTGCTGACCACCCAAAGTTTGCAGATTTTTTAAAATCTTATTATCAATTATTAGAATCTGCCGAATTACAAGTTAAAGATGTTCAAACAACTGTTGGTGTTTTAATTGAAACCGAAACAGGTCAAGAAAATAATATCGTATTTAATGCTACTAGAATTGGTAGTGCTAAAACAGGCATTGATGAAGGCGATAAAATTCTATTAGAAGAAACTACTTACGGAAAATTTATCGTAGGTGAAACTATAAAAGGTTTAACTTCAGGTGCAGAGGCAAGTGTATTAAGTGAAGACTTAAATAGTAATAGACTTTTCATTTCGTCAAATGACAAATTTAAATCAGATGAAATAGTTGAAGGACAAATTTCTAAAGCTTCTGCTACAATAACTGGTTACAGACCTAATCCCGTAAATAACATTTCAGACCTAGTTAATTTTAGAGACCCCGATAAAGCAATTGAATCATTCTTAAATAATTTTAGAAATGAATTTTTAGCAACACTACCTGAAGTATTAGATAATGAAGTAGATAAAAGAAATCTAATTAAAAACGTTAAGAATATGTACCGTGCTAAAGGTACGGCTGCTGGTCACGAATTATTTTTTAGATTGTTATTTAATGAACAATCAGAAACAATTTATCCTAGAGAACAACTATTAAAAACTTCAGATGGTCAATATGACTCTTTAAAGATTTTAAGAATTATTGAAAAAGTTGGAAACACCGAAGGATTAATTAGTAGAACAATTACAGGTAAAGATTCAAGAGCAACTGCTGTTATTGAAAACTTATCACGTTTTCAAATTGGTGATGAAACGGTTACAGAGTTAATTCTAAACCAAGATAGTGTTGTTGGTACTTTTCAAGTAGGTGAAGAAGTTTCTGGTACTGCTTCTGAAACAGATGACTATTTTATTAAGGCAGATATTACTGGTATTCCTGGAACAAAAACAATTACAAATGCAGGTTCATTATATAAAGAATCAGATAATGTAAGTGTGTCAGGTGGTGGATCCGGTGCATTATTTCAAATTTCAGATACAGGTGCAGGTAATGTTGATGAATTAATTATTGATACGCCAGGCTCAGGTTATTCTATTGGTGATGTAATTCGTTTTGATAACACAGGAACCTTTGGTGCAAATGCTTCAGGTTTTGTAAGTATTGTAAATGGTAGTTTAGTTGACCAAAATGGTTCTAAAGCTCCAGCAACTGGTAGTGAAGATAGAATAATTTTAGAAGATGAAACTTGTGCTGGCGATTCATATCAAGGGAATGATATAGTTCAAGAAACACAAACAACTTCACCAGCAGTTCCAGGTTTTGCAAATTCGGCCGATACAACAATAGGTGAAATTACTAAAGTATTTTTATCGAATGGTGGTAATGGTTATAAAAACACACCTAAACTTTCATTTTATTATTTAGATGAAGATGGAAATTCAATTACAACTTCAAATGGTACTGGTGCTATTATCAGAGCATTTGGTACTGATATAGGAAAAGTTAACGCATTAAGAACAGTAGAGTTTGGTAAGAGTTATGAAACAAGTCCAGCACCAACATTATCGTTTTTTAATAATGTATTGATAATTAACATTGTAGGTACATTTATTGATGGTGGCACAGTTACCTTTTCTGGTGGTGCAACAGGAACAATTGTTAATTTAGATAGTGCTAGAAATATTTTAAAATTAAAAAATGTTAATGGTTCTATTACAACAAATGAAACAATAACATCAAACACATCTGGAACGGCAAAAGTATCAAAAATCAATTTAGCGTCTGCTACAGTAAACGTGGTTCCTATAATTGATACAGATGGTGAATTTCTTAATGAAGATGGTAAAGTTTCAGAAAGTACAATGAGAGTACAGGATAGTTTATACTATCAAGATTTTTCTTATGTTCTTAAAGTAGGACAATCTATTAACTCTTGGAGAGATTCATTTAAAAAGACTATGCACACAGCAGGTTTTTATTTTACAGGTCAAGTAAACATACAAACAAGATTGAGTGCGAAGACAAAAACTCCAGTTATTGGTCCAGTTTCAGGTGTTGCAGAAACTCCATTCTTACAAGTTCTTAATACTTTATTTTCAAGTATATTTGGTAGAAGATTAGGAACAACAAGTGATGGTACTACATTAAGAGCAAATGCAAGATTAAAAGGTGCTATTGATTCAGACACAACTACAACTGAACATTTTACAGCTAATACTAGAGACTTGACTTTAAGGTCAGATACCAACCTAGATTATTTAAGTAGAGTTAGAAGAAATATTCCAGACGCAACTCAAACTTATAACGTTAGACAAGGTCACGCCTACGCAGGACCAAGATATTCATTCTTGAATAAAAACATTCAAACTGTCTTTAAGGGTGCTGGATTTACAGTTGAAGCTTTTAATGATATTAAAATTATTGGTACTAGAACAGGATTAGATGGTCAACCAGCAACTTTTATTGCAACTTCACATCCAGATGGTCAAAATTTAAAAACATATTTTACCATACCTAGTGAATTTGCTTCTAATAAGAACGACTTTTCTAACACAGTAACCAATTTCAGTTCAACAACAGCAACGTTTGATGATACAACACCATAAAATCATTATAAATAGTAGAGAGAATTAATATGGCAAAATTTACAATTAATACAGGTTCAAGTCCGAATGACGGTACAGGTGATAACTTACGTACCGGTGCAACTTATGTAAACAATAACTTTAATGAGTTATATAGTGCAATAGGTAACGGAACCATTTTAACCCCATACATTGACTTTGCTGACGATACGTCATCAACGTTGAGAACGAATATTGGTAACCCTATTACTATTGAGGGTGGTTTAGGTATTGATACTACTATTACAGGTGGTAAATTTCAAATTAAAGTTAATGCTTCAGTATTAACAGCAACAGCTTCTGCTACATTAACTAACAAAGCAATTTCATTAACTAATAATACTATTACAGGTAATTTCACAGAATTCAATACAGCATTGTCTGGAACAGACTTTGCTTCAACTGACCAAGTACAGACAATAACTAATAAGTCTATGAGTGGTGCAGACAACACATTTACAAATATTCCTAATTCTGGTTTATCAAATAGTGGTATTACAGTTAGAGATAATACATCTACAACAGATTTCGTACCACTCGGTGAAACTTTATCTATTTTAGGTACAGGTTCAGTATCAAGTTCGGTTACAGGTAACACGGTAACTCTAAACGTATCAAACTTATCTAACTCTGACTTATCAGGTAGTGCAGGTATCTCAAATGCTAATTTAGCAAATTCAAGTATAACACTTGGTAATAGTTCAGTATCTTTAGGTCAAACATTATCATCAGCAGGAAATTTAAATTTAACTGGTACATCTTCATTATCGGGAACAGGTACCGTTGATACAACTGGTTCAGGTTCTAAAGTTAGAGGTAACTTTTCTAATCAGGCTTCATTCCCTACAGCAACAGACTATTCTGGTTTATTTGCTTTAGATGAAACTCAATTAAAACCTTTTGTTGCTACTCAATCAGGTTACATTAATATGTTAACAGAGAATGATTCAGTATCAAGACACGCTGACGTAACCATTACAGGTATTTCTAACGGCCACGTTTTAAAATGGGTATCAGCAAATGGTCGTTTTGAACCATCAGCTGAATCAGGTGGCGGTTCATCTTTAACGGTTGCAGATGAGGGTGGCGATTTATCAACTGCCGCTACTAAATTAGATTTCGTAGGTTCTGGTGTAACCGCTTCAGGAACAGGTGCAACAAAAACAATTACTATATCAGGTGGTGCAGGTGCATTAAACGATTTATCAGATGTAGTAAATAGTTCGCCAACAGCAGGTATGTCATTAGTTTATAATGGCACAAATTGGGTACAAGCAACAACACCAGTTTCACAATTACTAGTCACAGCAAATGGTTCAAGTGCATACTTATTTACAGGTGCAGGTTTCCCTTCAACTTCAGGTGACAATCCAGCATTACACTTGAAAAAAGGTCAAACTTACTATTTTATTAATAACTCTGGTGGTTCACACCCATTCAGAATACAATCAACAACAGGAACCGGTGGTACTGCTTATAATACAGGAGTTACCAATAATGCAGGTGCTTCAGGAGCAATCATATTTCACGTATCTATGGATACTCCAGCAACTCTTTATTACCAATGTACAGCACACGGCGGTATGAACGGAACAATTAACATAACATAGTGAGAAGTCTTATAAATATTGATTAAGGAAGAAACAAATGCCAGCAATTATAACAAATAAATTTAGAATTCACAACTCCGAACAGTTTTCAGAGTCTTTCTCCGAAGCTGCAGGAAATACGTATTATCTAGGTATTGGTAGACCAACACCATTCAACACTGCTACGAGAGCAGATGGTAGAACAGATAATCAAGGTACAGACGTAATACCTTTAACACCGTCTGATAACAATAATATCGAGTCTCTTACTTATGATGACTTATTAGCAGTTAAAAAAATAACTTCAACAGATGTTGCTTTCGTAGCACCTAGAAGAAACTGGACAACTGGCACAACTTACGATATTTACAGACACGACTATGGTGATAGAATTACCGGTACAACAAACCAACAATCAGCTAATAGTGGGGTTTTCAATTTATATGACGCAAACTTTTATGTGTTAAACTCGGCAAGAAATGTTTACAAATGTTTAGATAACAATAATAATGTAGCTTCAACAGTAGAACCTACAGGTACAAATACATCAATTATTCTATCAACTGCTGATGGTTACAGATGGAAATATATGTACACACTTTCTGCTTCTGAACAATCAAATTTCTTATCAACAGACTTTATGGCAGTTTCAACTAATTCTTCGGTATCAGGTAATGCTGTTGATGGTTCAATTGACATTGTTTCAATTAAAACACCAGGTTCTGGTGGTGCAGATGGCACACATACAGGTATCGCAATCAAAGGCGATGGTACTGGTGGTGTTGTTTCGGTAACTGTGACTTCAGGTGCTGTGACAGCCGTGACTGTGACAAGTGCAGGTTCAGGATATACTTTTGCTACAATTTCAAATGCACAAATCATAGCTGCAGGTGCAACTAATCTTGTTGGTGCAGAATTAGATGTAATCATTCCACCAAAAGGCGGACACGGATTTAATGCAGTACACGAATTAGGTGCTTTCTTTGTTATGACAAACGTAAGTTTAGAAGGAACAGAATCAGCAAATACTGGTGATGTTACCGTTGCTAATGACTTTAGACGTGTATGTTTAATTAGAGACCCAAAATCAGGTGGTTCAGCTGCAACAGAAACAACATTAAGAGCAACTAAAGCTGTTCAGTTAACAGGTACTTCAGGTACTTTTGCAGTAGATGAAAAAATTTCACAAGCTTCAACTGGTGCAGTTGGTAAAGTAGTAGAATGGGATACAATTAACTCTATATTATACTATGTACAAACAAAATATAATGATGAAGGCGTTGACGCAAATGGAAATCAAACAGCATTTAGTGGTGTCAATGTAATCACAGCAACAAGTGGTGCGACAGGTACTCCAGTTTCTACAAGTGGTACAGTTAACAACGTTGTTATTGCTGGTGGATATTCAGTACCAGAAATTGACCACGATAGTGGTGATGTCTTGTACGTAGAAAACAGAGCGCCAATAACAAGAGCTGCCGACCAGACAGAAAATATTAAATTGATAATTGAGTTTTAAGGGGAATAAAAGACTATGCCAAGTCCAACTGATTTTAACCTTTCGCCCTATTATGATGATTTTGCTGAAAATAAAAAGTTTCATAGAATACTTTTTAGACCAGCATTTGCCGTTCAAGCGAGAGAGTTAACACAATCACAATCTATTTTGCAAAATCAAATAGAAAGGGTTTCTGACCATCTATTTGAAAAAGGTGCAATGGTTATTCCTGGTGAAATAGGTTATGACCTAAATTACTATTCAGTTAAATTAACTTCATTTACAGATTCACAAGCAGTTGGTGTCACACTAGCTGACTTTGTTGGTTTGACACTAACAGGACAAACTTCAGGTGTTGTTGCGAAAGTAATCAATCAAACAACAACAGATGGTACTGACCCTAATACACTATATGTTAAATACATAGATTCAGGAACAAACAGTACAGAAACATCATTTACTGCTGGAGAAACTATTTCAGTTTCAACAACTTTACAAGGACAAGTTACCACGGTTTCTGCCGTAGCTACTTCTTGTCATACAGGTGCGGCCGCTTACGTGGGTGCTGGTGTATATTACATTAATGGATTTCACGTAGAGGTAACTGAACAAACAATTATACTAGATAAGTATTCTAACACACCATCATACAGAATTGGTTTACAAGTTGCTGAATCATTTGTCACTCCTAATGAAGATTTAAGTTTGACAGATAATGCACAAGGCGTATCTAATACAAATGCTCCAGGTGCTCACAGATTTAAAATTCAATTAACACTTAAAAAATTAAGTTTAGCTTCTGCTGAAGATAATAACTTTGTAGAATTGTTAAGATTAAAAGCTGGTATTATTCAAAACCAAGTTAGAACAACAGAATATGCAGTATTAGAAGATACATTAGCAAGAAGAACATTTGATGAATCAGGTGATTATTCAATAAGAGATTTTGAATTAGATATTAGAGAACATTTAAAATCTGGAACTAACAGAGGTATTTACACTTCAGCTAATGGTGGTTTAGAAACTAAACTTGCATTAGGTCTAGCACCAGGTAAAGCATATGTTAAAGGTTATGAAATTGAAACTCTTGCAACAACTTATGTTGAATTAGACAAAGCGAGAGATTTTGATACAGAAAATAATTTTAGTACAAAATTTGATGTTGGTAACTTTGTTTATGTAAATAATGTTTATGGGTCTCCAGATGTTGGTTTTGTATCAGGTTCTACTGAATCATTTAAAGGTCTTAATTTATATGATACAGCTTCGGCAACAAGAGGTACTGAAAATAATGGAACAGGAACAGCAACTAATCAAATTGGTCGTGCTAAGTCAAGAGGATTTGAATATGCAACAGGAACACCATCAAGTTTTACTTTTTCTTCAAGTGCATTAACAAATACAGTATTTAAAAATTATCTTTTTGATATTGAAATGTTTACACACTTAAACATTACAACAGCACAAGCATTTACAACTGGTGAAAAAATTACAGGAAGTTCATCAAACTCTACTGCTTTTGTTCAAAGTATTTCATCAACAGAATCAGCTTCAATTACTAATATATCAGCAGCTAGTCCTGGTGTTGTAGTTTGTTCAGCAAATCATAATTTTATTGATGGTCAACAAGTAAGAATTTCAGGTGTGACTGGTTGGGCAATTGATTCAACTGCTACTGATTCAAGTGTTAGAACATATACAGTAAGAGGTTTAGGTCCAGCAGGTGCAGGTCCTTATGACAGATTTGAATTGTTTGACGCAGATGGCACAACACCAATTAATGTTACCACAGGCGGAACAGGTGGTACCGTAGAACACGGAACGGTTATTGTTGCAAATGTTCAAGGTGCTTTTAGTGCTGGCGAAACAATCACAGGTTCTACTTCAGGAAACACAGCAGTTATTCAAAATGATGTTGTTGGATTTAAAGGCGCAAGACACTTTGAATTTTCAGCAGTAAAACAAATTGGACAGCCTGGTACTCCTAACTATACAGCAGACACAGATTTATCAAATACTTATGGTGAACAAGTTACCATTACAGGTAACGTAAGTGCTACAAAAAATACTTTTGTAGTAAGAGGTTCAGGAACAAGATTTACAACAGAATTAAAAATTGGTGACTCAGTTCAAATTAATGATACAGTAGGTAATGTTATAACTACTATTGTAGAAGCAATTGAATCAGATACTTTATTTAAAACAATTGATGTAATACCCAATGTTAATGATGTATCATCTGCTATCGCAATTAGAAAAAGAGCAAAATTACAAGATACTAATAAAAATATTGCAATATTCCAAATGGGATATGACGCAATCAAAACATTAAAAACAACTTCAAACTCCGGACTATCTGATACAAACTTTAAAGTAAGAAGACAATTCTCTATTAGTTTATCTTCAGGTACAGGACAAATTTCAGCAGGTAATAATGAAACTTTTGCAAGTTTATTTGAAGGTGATTACATTGTTTCTATTATTAATGTAAACTCAGCTTCTGTTGGTGCAACAGGTAATATTTTAAGTTTAACAGGTAACAATGGTAACGGCAACCCAATCTTTACTTTATCAGGTTCGCCAACAGGTAAAACTTTAGACTTTGATTTTGGTACTGCTTATGCAGACGCAGATTTAAAAATTATTGCAACAGTAAATCGTTCTATTGCAAATTCAAAAACAAAAACTTTACAAAATAATACTACTTATCAAGCAAACAATCAATCAGAAATACAAAGTGGTATTATATCACTAGGCAAAGCTGATATTCTAAATTTAGATTCTATTAAGATGTCTGCTGACTTTAGTACAGACGCAGTATCAGGAGATACAGATGTCACAGATAGATTTGAGTTAGACAATGGTCAAAGAGACAACTTCTATGACATTGGTAGAATAAAACTAAAAACCGGTGCATTGGCACCAACTGGAAGACTATTAATTCAGTTTGATTACTTCTCTCACGGTGCAGGTGATTATTTTGATGTTGACTCTTATGCAGGTGTTGTTGAATATACATCAATACCATCTTATCTTTCAGATACAACAGGTAAAGAATATAGATTAAGTGATTCACTTGACTTTAGACCTAGAGTAGATGACGCAAGTACAATTAATTCAGGTAATCAAGATAGAAGTTTTGATGGCACAGGTGCTTCAACAATAGATGTTGTAAAATTTGGTGAAGATATAACAGCTGATTTTGAATATTACTTATCAAGAATTGATAAAGTATTTTTAGATAAAGACGGTAAATTTAAGATAGTTAAGGGAGCTTCTTCTCTTGACCCACAAGTTCCAAAAGGTTTAGATAGTGGTATGCATTTATACACATTATCATTAGCACCTTATTCTCGTTCAGTTGAAGAAATTGAAATAGAAAGACAAGATAATAGACGTTATACAATGAGAGATATTGGTAAGTTAGAAAATAGAATTGAAAATATTGAATATTATACTCAATTATCTTTACTTGAACAAAATGCTCAATCATTACAAATTCAAGACGCAGATGGATTTGATAGATTTAAAAACGGATTTGTGGTAGATAACTTTACAGGTCACGGTATTGGTGACGTAGGTAATTTAGATTACAAATGTTCTATGGATATGTCACAAGGTCAAGTAAGACCAACATTTAAAGAGGATGCAATTCAATTAATTGAAACGGATGATAAAGGTTTTTCTGATGGAGCTTTTATTACCGCACAAGATAGAGTATCAGCAAATTATCAAAAGACAGGTGATATTATTACATTACCTTATTCTGAAACAACACTTGTTGACCAACCTTTTGCAAGTAAATTTATTAACGTAAACCCATTCAACGTATTTACTTGGATTGGTACAATTGATTTAGACCCACCAGGAGATGAGTGGAAAGAAACAGAAAGAGCTCCAGATTTATTAGTTAACCAAAATGGTGCCTTTGATACTATGGTTGCAAACCTAGGAAATCCTAATTTAGCACAAGTAGAAATGGGTACAGTTTGGAATGAATGGCAAGATATGTGGGCTGGACAACCAATTGATGGTACACGAAGAAATGTTGGTGGTCAGATAAGAGAACAAACATTCGCTAGAGGTGTTCCAAGAAGAGTATTACAAAGACAAGAAATTACAACTGTTCAACAAGTAAATCAAACTAGAACAGGTGTTAGAAGTGTTTTAGTTCCTCAAGTTGTTAGAAATTCTTTAGGTGACAGAGTAATTAATGTTGCATTTATACCGTTCATTAGAAGTAGAACATTAAATTTCACAGGTGCTAGATTTAAACCTAATACAAGATTATATGGTTTCTTTGATGACCAAGATATTAACCAATATATCACACCAACAGGTGGTTCATTAGGAGGCAATATTATTTCAAATGCTCAAGGTGAAGTATCTGGTACGTTTGCAATTCCTGACCCAGCGATTGATTCTAATCCAAGATGGAGAACAGGTACAAGAGTATTCAGATTAACAGCTTCAAGTACAGATGATAGAAATTCACAAATTGCTACTGCTGGTGAAGCAGACTACACAGCAAGAGGTACTTTAGATACAGTACAAGAAACTATCGTATCAACAAGAGAGCCAAGACTTGTAAGAACAAATGTTACCGAAACTAGAAACATTGCGAGAACATCAACACGAACAACTACTACGCAGGTTGGTTGGTGGGATCCTCTTGCTCAAACATTCCTAGTTGATGACCCAGGAGGAGTTTTCATAACTTCACTTGATTGTTTCTTCCAGTCTAAAGACGCAAATATTCCGATTACTCTACAAATTAGAGAAGTCACAAACGGTTATCCGTCAACTACAATTTTACCTTTTGGTGAAGTGACACTAAATCCTAGTGCAGTAAACACAAGTGCTGATAGTTCAGTTGCTACAACGTTTACATTCCCTAGTCCAATTTATATTCAAGAAAATGTTGAATACTCTTTTGTACTATTGGCTAACTCACAAGATTATAATGCTTGGGTTGCTAGAATTGGTGAAAATCAAATTAATTCTAATAGAACAATATCACAACAACCTTATGCCGGTGTTATGTTCAAATCACAAAACGGTTCTACTTGGACTGCTGAACAAAATGAAGACATTAAGTTTAAAATTAAACGTGCAGAGTTTGACATTGCAAACACAGGTAAGTTAACATTAGCTAATGACTTCTTACCAGTAAGAAAATTAAAAACTAATTCTTTAAGAACAACATCTGGTTTTAAAAAGATTAGAGTTTCACATCCAAACCACGGTATGCACGGAACAACTAATAGTGTTACCATTGCAGGTGTGCCTTCAGGTACTTACAATGGATTAGCAAGTGCAGATATTAACGGAACATATACTTCGATTTCAAATATAACTCTTGATAGTTATGAAATAGAATCAACAAGTTCTACAAATGCAACAGCAACAGGTGATATTGGTGGTGCAGCTATAACGGCTTCACAAAACAGAGCATTTGATTTATTAAATTTAAATATTCAAACTATGACTTTACCTGATACAGGCATTTCATATACTTTAAGACCTACAACTGGTAAATCAGTTCACGGTTCAGAAACAGAATTTATAAGAACAACATCAGCAAATGAAATTTCAGTAATTGCTGGAGATAATATATACTTTACATCACCTCAATATGTTTGTTCAAGAATTAATGAAACATCAAAACTTGCTGGTGCTTTATCATTGATTACACAATTAAGTTTAACTTCAAGCAATACTAAACTATCGCCTGTTGTTGACTTAGCAAGAATTAGTGCAGTTACCGTACAAAATAGATTGAATAGTCCAACAACAAGTAATCATCCTGATTTTGTTGCAGATACAGAACCATCAGGTTCATCTACAGCGGCTATTTACTGTACAAGACCAATTAAACTTGATAACTTAACTACTGCTCTTGATGTTAGATTAACTTCAAACATTAGAGGTTCATCAATAGTAGAAGTTTATTACAGAATATCAGGTGGTGAAGAACAAAGAAAATTAGATGACTTAAACTGGATTCCTTTCAACGGCACCGGCAGAGAAGACACAACTGTTGTTCCAGCAGAAAATTCAGGAGATTTCAAAGAATACAAATATAGTGAAAGTGCTATAACAGAGTTTAATACGTTCCAAATTAAAATAGTAATGAAAGGAACCAATTCATCATATCCTCCAAGAATTAGTGATATGAGAGCAATTGCGTTGGCTGTATAATGAGTTATAAATTAAAAGTTGAAGGACAATCAAGTTTAGTAAGAGATTCGCATAATAAAGCAATTATCAATACTAACACTTCGGAATATCAACTTTATATGGCAAGAATTAGTCAAAGAAAAAGTCAAAGTGACCAAATTAAAGGCGCTTGTAGAGAAATAAATAATCTAAAGAAAGAATTATTAGAAATAAAAAGTTTGATTAAAGAGGTAATTAAAAGCTAATGGCAATAAGACAAATAAATCCAACAGATAGTTTAGAAACTTTAAGAAGTCAATTTAATACATTGGCTGCTCAAGACTTTGGTGATATTGACGCTTTAGATTCTTCAATTTCATCAACAAGTATTGTTGGCGCTATGAACGAATTGATTACTTTCGTATCGGCTGCTGAAGGTTTTTTTGTAGTTGACTCAACATCTACAAGACAGTTAGTAGGTTCTGGTCAAGAATTAACTTTTTTAGGAACAACAAATGAAACAACTGTACAAGTTCAAGCTACTGATACAGTAGTTGTAGGATTACCGTCAGATGTAACCATTTCAAGTTCGTTGTCAGTAGGTTCTTCAGGTATTGCAACAACAAGTGGTGGTAATATAACTGCTGATGGTGAATTAAAAACAAATACTATCAATGATAAATCTGGTGGTGCAATCGCTATTAACGCTACTATTAACGTTACCGGTGACGCAACTTTAGGTTCAATCAATGTATCAGGAAATGTAATTCAATCAAACAATTCTAATACAGTCACAATTAGTGATAATCTATCAATTGGTGGTACTAATAAAATTACTGTAAACGGAACAGAATTAGGTGGTATTGCTAGTGATATTAATACTCTATCAGGAGAAACATCTTTTGGTTCATCTATTAGACTGTTGCCTAATAAATTATTTATTTTTGAAGGTGCTACATCTGATAATTTTGAAACAGCATTAACGGTAACAAATCCTACACAAGATAATGTGATTAGTTTTCCAGACGCAACAGGTGATGTTATGATTACAGGTGCAGTTGGTCAAGTAGCTACATCAAACTTAGCTGACGGAGCTGTGACGGCGGCTAAACTAAATAGTGTTGTAAGTTTAGTATTGTACAATAGTTCAGGCGTTGCCTTAAAAACATTGTATGGTGCAGGTGCATAATGGAGATATATAATGGCAGTAGTACGACCAGTTTACTTAAATAATGGAAACGTCCAGCAAATGGACGATACAATGTTTGGTTTACTAAAAGATAGATTCAGATATCAATTTCAACAAGCAAGTCCAATAACATTATCAGTAGTAAATTCAGGTGGTAATCTTTCAGGTTTACCTATAACAGATACACGTATGCAGGCCGGCGCTATGGTAACAAGAGCAGGTGATGGAACATCCGGTGATGATGGCGCTGCTGAATTTCCACCAGAATCTTCAACAGGCGAACCAACACAATTAGATATAAACTATTCAAAAATCAATGAAACAATATCTACAGCACCGACTTTACAATCGGATGATGGCAAAAGATATTTCTGTTATATTGATGATAATAATAATATCAAAGCAATGAATCACGGAGATATGTTAGATACATTAGTTAGACCAGTTATTGATGAATTGGTTGCAGGCACAAATACAAGTGACCAGGCAGGAACATATTTTATAGATACTTCATCATCATTAGGTGCAAATCAACAATTAGTTTCTTCAACTGCCGTATTTTTAGATACAAGAGCAAACTTAGCTGCTTATACAGCAAGTGGTATTGGTGAAGTACAAGACCAACCTACAACAATTAATAGTTATTATCTAAAGAAAAATATTATAAGTTCTCCAACACTTTCAGTATTGCCATTAATATTAAGAAGTGATAATAATATACAAGAATTCGCAATTTCTACAATTGATACTATTGCAAGTGAATTAATGCAAGTCGAAACAATTAATAGTGCTGGTGGTTTTAAAATTAGATATAATATCAATGGTACAGGAACAAACAGAGGTTCTGGAATGATTGACACTAGATTAACAGGTGGTTCAGGTAATTATCAAACTCGTAAAGTTAGTGATAACGATTACAGAGCTCAAGAGTTTCCAAACGGAACACCAACAACAATTAACTCTTACTTTTTGAAGATACAAAAAACATCTTAATTATGAATTATGAATATATTATTAACAGGCGGTGATGGCTTTATAGGTAAGAACCTACAAAATCATTTAAGCAAAAATCACACAGTAATAAACATAGATAAAATTTCAGGTTACGATTTATTAACTTGTGATTTACACTATAACGCAGACGTTGTTATTCATTTAGCAGGTCTATCTGGCGTTAGAGATAGTATGCAATATCCTGAAGAATATTGGAAACAAAATGTAATTGCTGGTCAAAGACTATTTGATTTCTTTAAAGATACTAAAATACTGTATGCGAGTTCATCAACAGCATATGAACCTTGGAGAAATCCTTATGCAATGAGTAAATACAGTCTTGAACAAATTGCACCAGAGAATAGTGTAGGTATGAGATTTACAACTGTTTATGGTCCTAATGCAAAACCAAATATGTTGATACCTAAAATATTACAAAATGATGTATCATATATTAATACAAATCACAAAAGAGATTTTATACACGTAGATGATATTATTAGTGCAATTGATATATTAATGATAGAAAATGTAAAAGGTGTATTAGATATAGGCACAGGTCATACTCACGACTTGGTAGATATTGTTGATTACTTTAAGATTGATTGCGAAAGACGTATAGGCGGCGAAAACGAAAGACTGGATAATACAGCTGATACAACTACACTAAATAGATTAGGGTGGAAACCTAAAGTAAATTTATATAACTATATAAAGGAAATGAGAAATGTTAACTGAAGTAAATTTAAAAGAACATTTGATTAAAGCATATTTTGTCAATGAAGACCGAACCGTTATAGAAGTATTATATACTTCAAAAGATTTCAAAGAAAATCATAGTCATATTGTTGAATACGACCCAAATCATCCTGATTGTAAAGCTTTATTAGAAGTAATGAGTTTAGATGACCTACACGAGTCGACTTATAATCAGAAAAAAGAAGAGCGAAAACTATTTGAAGCAGAGGCTACCAAAATTGCTCAAAAAATAGGCCTGGTTTTTGATATGAATAAACTTGATACTAAATTTTATCCTCTATTGGTAAAGTCTATATTTGAAGAAGTTAATAATGAAGACCATTTATTTGCATTAAAACTGGCATTATTTGAAGTAGAAAAAATCAGAGATTCTAAAAATACTGATTTAAAAAAGAAGCTAAGACAATCTAAAACAAAGTCAGATTGTTTATTAAATGCTTTAACTATTGTTCAAGAAAATAGTTAGACCACCAACCAGTCCAACCTTTTTCCATCAGATGTTGCATTTGTCCTAAAGTTACCATACTAGCATTTTCTGGTGGTTTATATAAATTATTTTTTATAGATGGACAGAATTTACCAAACTTTTGATATTCTATCTCACGATAATAAAACTCATCACTACCTTTATTATATACTTTCAAATATTCTTTATCATTTGATTTAAATTTTTTCCATATGTGAGATACGTCACCTGTCCAAGATACAACAGACGAGTTCAAAGGTGTATGTGCTGGTTCTCTCCACCAACTATCATCTAGTAATGTAAAGTGATGTCTTCTTAAATCAGGTAACTTATCATATATTACCATATCTAAATCAAAATATATATTTTGGCCATCTTTAAATTTATTATACATTTGAAGTTTGTTATACCAATTGCCATAAAGGTCTTTAGTAATAACTTCAAACTTATCATATTTAATACCTGAATACGTGTCAATCATATGTTTTAGATTCTTGACGTGCCAATCTGTATAATAATCACCAAACTTACAACATATTATTCTCATATCCAATTATCTCTTATAAATTTTTCATTACTATCGTGTATAGTTTTTCCAGGTCCAGCAAAGTTAATCACTTTAATATTTTTATGAGGGTCTCCCATAATCATATAATCAGCTTCGAATTTATTACAATACATTTTTTGTAAATCTAAATTTTTCTTATAATTATAATCATATAGACCTAACCATTCACCTGGTACCGTACTAACCTTTATATCTTTGTCTAACATACATTGATAAACATAATTTTGTTCGCCATAATATTTTTTATGAACAATACCCTCATTATAATAAAATAATTGCCAGTATTCAGGATTTTCAATAAATCTATCCCATACAAATTTCAATCTACCTGATTTAAATTTATAAAAACTACCGTTGATTTTTAAATTCTTATCCCACCAAGAGTTATAACTAATTAGTTCGTTTGAGTGTACAGGATGATTTATTAATTTTTCTACATCTCCTACAATCACTTGGTCAATATCCATAATTATAATATCATCATCTGGTTCTTGATATGCAAAATTAGGACTAAAAAACTTTAACTTATGCCAATGTTTTTTAATTGAGTTGTGTTTTAGAGGTAATACTAAATCAGCCTCAACGTCTGTATCACTTAAACATATAAACTCGAAAGGCACTTTACTATTTCTTTTTAAACTTCTATATAATTTACTTACATAATCTGGTGTATAAATGCCATCAAAATATACGGTACATATCTTAAGCACTTATATTTCTCCAAACTATATCAAATCTTTTATTAATAGCGTGTATAAATTTTATATCTTTTGGTATAAACAACCAGTTATCAAAAAAATAATGCCATTTATTATCTAACCATTGAACAGATACATTATTTTGTTTTAACTTGACACTAAATAAAGTTTCATTATCATATCCAAAGTAATCAACAATTTTTTTAGGAAAAATAGATGTATCAAATTTTAGTTGTGTCATCTTAACCATATCTTGGTCAAACTGATTAAAGTATCCTAATTTGTATAAGTGTGATTTATTAATACCAATAATACCAGTATTAATTACATCATTTTCGGTTTTCATTCCCATATCAAACAACATAGCTTGTGTGTTATAATATTTTGATGTTGGACTCCTGATTGTTTGTGTTTCTTCAGTTATTTGACTCATTCCTAATACTTTATCATTGTTATTTAAAACAGCAATACCTTTAGATAAGTCCCATACCTCAAAAAAGTTTTCTTTTGTATTAGGCACAACATCAAAGTCAAGAAATAGTATCTCATCATACTTTGATGAAAACTTATATAGAAGAAATATTTTATAAAAGTTTATAATATTATAAGTGGTAAGAAAAGGATATTTACTTTTCATTTCATCATAGTAATCAAGATACTTATTTACCATAACAAAATCAACACCAATACTATCAGCGTATTCTTTTTTACAATCTACCAATTTTTGGTAATTATCATTCATTTCTTTTTTGGTGTTTAAGTTTGTTTCAATATTATCTACAAACTGGTCGTCTGGCACCTCAACATATAAACTAAAGATTAATCTATTCATATTTACCAACTAGAAGAAATCTAGTACCTCTTTCGTCTAAAATTTTATCTTCTACCATAACCTTTGCATTTTTAGGTAATTGGTATTTAAATTCTTCAATAGATGATACGCAATTAATATGTCCTTCAATATCATACATATTGTTAGATTGATAAGCAAAGTAAGCTCCTTTTATTCTTTCTGACCAAGGATTTTTATATTCAGGTGCAGGTCCCCATTGTTTCATAGGCTTCATATGTTCGCAAGAAGTATTAATAAACAAGTTTGCTGTTTCATATTGATTTCTAAATACATTAAATATATTGTCTGTAATAAAATCAACATTAAAATCTTTAAATAGATTATACTTTGCTCTACTAATTACTTTAGCGTCTTGGTCTATACAAGTAATCTTTTTAACTTTATTGTAAAAAGCAGGTATTAATATACTACCATACCAACTACCAAATATGACTATCTCTGAATCTTTTGTTAGAATATTTAATTTATCTATATGTTCAACTAATTTAAGTTTAGATTTAAACTGATTAGGACTAAAAGAATCCAATAAGTCTTTATCTTCTCTCACTTCTCTCATAGAAGAAGATATTAAGTTATTTAATATTGTTTGTAAAAATTTTATGTCCATTTTATTACACTATCAATATCTGGTTTAAAGTCACCTTTTTCTACTCTTTTTGTTTTAGGATATCCAAATTGCATACTAAACAAAACTATCTCACCTTTATGTTTCCATCCAGGCATATCAAAACATAACTGATATGAAACTCCAAAATTATTCTCCATACATAATCCAGTTAATATTGTTGCAAACATACCAACTTCTATGGATACTTGTGGAGCCTCTTTTAAATAATGTTCTTTTTGAGTACACCTGTGTGAGTGTCCTTTTTCTAATAATTTTTGAACAAAGTCATTAGGATTATCAACGTGTCTCATTGTAAATATAATATTATACGGTGCTAAAATATTAAAATTATGACCACCGCCAGTTTGTTTTTTAATGTATTCAAAAATCTTTTTCTTTTCTTCTTTTCTTTCTGGACCTAAAACGAAAACATTGTATGGCACAAGATTTTGTTTAGAAGCTACTAACTCAAAGGTCGTATCAATTATTTCTTTTGCTTTTTGTTTATCTGGCAATATATAATCACTATACTTATATACCTGGTACCTTTTTTTAAATTCATCTGTAATCATTTTTTTATTACCCTATCGTTTATTACCAATATATTTAATGCAGTTTTTCTAAAAGTTTTTATAGCCTGTTGTGGTGTTTCTACAATTGGTTCTTGACAATTAAAACTAGTATTTAATAACATTGGTATACCTGTTATTTTATAAAATTCATTTATAATATTATAAAACTTTTCATTAAACTCTTTATTGACCGTTTGTATTCTTGCAGTACCATCAATGTGAGTTATGCCTGGTACTTTATCAGATTTAACTTTACATATACGAGACATAAAAGGACTAGGTTGATTAGTGTCAAAATATTCTTTGTAATGTTCCTCTAATACTGCTGGTGCAAATGGTCTAAAGTCTTCTCTCATCTTTATAGTATGATTAATAATATCTTTTATATCAGGATTACGAGGGTCTGCTAATATGCTTCTATTGCCTAATGCACGATTGCCACTTTCTGAACGGTCTTGATACCAACCAACAATCTTGCCATCAGCAATAGATTGTGCTATATCCTTATAATTAAATTCTTCTCCGTACGTGTGTGGGTATGCGTGGCCACCAAATGTTTCTGACATATGAGTTTGTTTGTTCAAGTTATAATATGCGTGTTGATAAACACCTATTGCTTGGCCTTCATCACCAACAGCAGGTGGTACATAAACTTTTTCATAATGTTTTGTAAACTCTTCATTCATATATCCATTATATGCAACACCACCAGCAATACATAGATTGTCACAACTTTTTAATGGGTAAATATATTCTTTAATTTTATCTAATGTAATTTTTTGTAATGTAAATGCTAAGTCTTCTATACTATGTAATTTAATATACTCAAACTTTTTTTGTTTTTTTTCAGTAATAGTTCCACTCAATATTGTTTCAAATACATCATAGTAATATTGACTAAATTTACCATAACCTACTTTACCCATAAGTTTACTTGCACCTAGTGTTCCAAATCCAGTTAGATTAGACATATGATTCCATAACCAACCTATTGGCAATTCTTGTGATAAGTCTTTTATATCTCCGTCTTTGTTTACAAAGATACATCTGAATTTAGCACCAATGCCGTCAATGGCAAGTATATCTGATTTTTTAAAACCAGAATTTAAAAATGCATATGTGGCGTGAGATTGATGATGGTCACAATAATATACATTATCTTTCATCACATAGTCAAACAACTTTTTAGGAACAAAATCAAGAAACTCTTGGTCGATAAGTTCTTTACACATTCTAATACCACCAACAGTATAAGAAAATGCTAGTACGCCTGTTTCTGGTTTATGAAAGTAATCTCTGACAAACTCATTATTTAATCTATAATCACTTGAATTTAAAATATCTGATTGATGAGCATAAGCTTCAGCGTGATAAGGTAGATTATGTTTGAATCTACTGTATCTTTCTATCTGTCTATGTACTTGACCATCATAAACATTATGGTCGTGTAAATTTAAAGCAACAGCGTATATATTATGCATTTAAAATCCTCGCATATTTTCTAAAAGGAAAATGTCCTTTTGGTGGTACAAATTCAGTACAAGTTTTGCAATAGTTTTCATATTTAAATAACTGCCAATTCATCATCTTGTCCACATTCTCTTGTGTTAAGTCAAAAGTTTTAGATAACTCTTTGTTGTTTGCAAACTTCTTACTACAATGTACAATATGTTTCTTTTCAAAATCTATTACAGGCACTTGTGGAAAAGCTGCACACATTTTTCTATCTATCTCTTCAGCCTGTATAACGTCTGTAAATTCTGGTGACCTACCATTAAATGCCTTCCACATTGTATTCTTGTGATTCAACTTCTCTAATACTTCAGGATATTTGTCTTTATATTTAAAATAATTTGGTGTTCTAACTACCACATTAAAGTTGTTGTAATCATTTTCTGGTACATAGTCAAAGTTACCTAGTTTCTTAACTTCATCTTCATACCAATCGAGTATATTGTGTTCAACATATAATATATCTTTATCTTCTAATATATGTGGATATCTTTTACGTATAAATGAATTAGATAATACTGAACATACAAAGTTTGGATACTTTTTAATTTCTGTAATAACTTCATCTAAATTTTTTATTAGGCCTGGCTCACCACCTAATAGATTAATTCTTACCTTATAATCTTTTAGGAAATCTAACGTTTGTTTTAAGAATTGCATATCAACGGTAAGGTTACGCATTTCTAAAGTATAACTTGTACAGTAGTGACAATCTTTATTACAAGACATAGATAGAAAGAAATCTATCGCTCGGTAATTATCTTGTATTTCTTTAAATGTTTTCATAATTTATCATACCAAAAAAGAATTTGTTAAAGGCTATTTTCAACTTATACTTTGGATTATCATTTAACATAGCAGTCATATCAATCCATTCGGGCATATGATATGTTTTATCAACTAAATGGTGGTAAATATCTTCAACATCTTTATCAATTAAACTTTCGTCAAACATATTATCACCTAAAACTTTGTACATAACCTGACACAACTGAATAGGACACCTATTAGTAATATCAATCATATTACCTTTTTTGTTTATATAACTAAATGCAGTTAATGAATCGTTGTGTTCTATCATACCAATAATAAGATTGTGTTAATTACTCTATCTTGTTCCTCTTTTTTCATATACGGATGTAATGGTAAAGTCAATATAGTATCACATACAATCTGACTTATAAAACTTGTATCTTTCTTATGTTCTATATTTTCATACATCTTATTTGCAGAGATAGGTTTATCATAATGTATTTGGCCTATCTTTTCTTTTACTCTATCTCGTACCTCTTTGTTTTGAAACCTAACTACATATTTGTGGTAGTTATGATTTAATTCTGGTGTATTAGGTTGTACTGTAACCACATCTTGTAATTGTTCATCATAATATTTTGCTAGTTCTTGTCGTTTACTAATATAATCATCTAACTTATTTAATCTATAATTAATTACTTCAGCATTAAACAATAACATTTTAGAGTTGTAACCTAGATGTTTGCCCTCACCGTGTTTTCTTAATCTCTTAAATATATCAGTATCACCATCTGTTAAGATAGCTCCACCACCAGCGATACCTGATACAACTTTATTAGCATTAAAACTTAATGTAGATAAGTCACCTATTGTTCCAGCCTTATTGCCATTATAACTGGATCCTAGAGATTGGCAAGCGTCCTCAATAAAATGTATCTTTTTTGCTTGACAAAACTGTTTAATTGTGCTAGTATCTGACATATTACCAAATAGATGAGGATATATGATTGCTTTTGTATTATCTGTACACATATCTTCAATACTTTTCATAGACATATGATAAGACAATATATCAATATCACAAAATATAGGTGTAGCGCCGGTCATTGATATAACACTCGCAGTTGAAATCCAAGAGAAGTTA
>Ga0213869_10000607_pt1 | contig 28515 bp, 30 predicted proteins | sample PICome_10_FD_160083 | JGI IMG/M metagenome (GOLD analysis project Ga0213869, IMG submission 160083) | Coastal seawater microbial communities near Pivers Island, North Carolina, United States - PICO132 | ecosystem: Environmental > Aquatic > Marine > Coastal | place: USA: North Carolina...
CGTGCGCAAATCCATCGACAGAGGGTGACCCATCCATGCCGGCCTCCTTCACCGGCACAGATTCTGAATCACAAATCAGACCGGAGGGAAATCCCCCATCGATTCAAAACGGTCGAAATCCGCTCTAATCGGGCAGACGCATGCCGTCCCAGGCGAAGAAGCCGCCACTGTCAGCATGGGTGAGGCGATCTATCACACCGAGCAGCTTTTCAGCCGCATAGTCTGGCGTAAAAAGCTTGTCCGATGGAACACCGCGTCCGAATGGCGCGGAAAGATTGCTTTCGACGGTACCGGGGTGCAGCGCCGCGACGATGGCTTCGGGATGTGTTCGCCTCATTTCGATCGCGAAATTGCGTATCATCATATTCAGGGCCGCCTTGCTTGCGCGATAGGCGTGCCATCCCCCCAGACGGTTGTCACCGATGGAGCCGACCTTTGCTGAAAGAACGGCAAAAATGCAGCGTTCCTGTCTTGGAAGTCGCGGCAGCACATGTTTGGCGATGAGCGCTGGACCGATCGCATTCACTGCGTAAAGCCGCGCCAACGTTGCGCCATGAAGTGCCCGCAAGGTTTTCTCAGGAACGATGTTTGACGCTTGATCGTGCAATAAGCCGGTGCATACGAGCACCAGCCCAATTGGTTGGGGAAGGGCTGCAGCAGCTTCAGCAATCGACGCTTCATCATCGAGGTCGAAACGAAAGGGCCTGCAACCAGCCACCGGGAGGATCACAGCCCGCGACCCGGCCATGACCGCGCTGAAACGCCCATTTTTGGCCAGGCTTGCTGCCATCGATCCCCCGATTGCTCCGCTTGCGCCAAACACCGCAGCGGTCATGTTTCCAGTGCCGTCTTCACTCGCGCTATCTTCCATGCCTGAAATCTCCATCTAACCTCGCGCCATTTTCACCCATCGTTCCGATCATTTTTTCAGCCAGCCGTACGCCCGAAAGCCAGGCCCCTTCTACCGTCGGCTCGGTGCACCAGTCGCCGCATGCTCCCAGCCCTAGCGCGGGATTCCAGATGACGTCGCCCGATTGTCCGCGTGGCCTTGAATAGCGCCACCTATGAGCCTTGATGAACGAGGGCTCTGGGAGATCGATGCTGATTTCTGCGGCGAAAGCCTCGAGCAACAGCGGCGCCACTTCGACGGGCGACAACTCCAGATGATCGCGCGACCACTGCCCGTTGGCGTGAAGGATCCAACATTCCTCTTCGCCTCTTGCTGGCTTGGAGCGGTTGCTGGCGACAAGGGAGAAGATTCCCCAATCCGACATCAAATGCGTGGCAACAGGGAGTGGGCGGGCAAATTCGACCATAACGGCCCAGCAGGGCGAAGACCGGATAGATGCTGCGTCGCGCGCGGCGTCCAGATCATGGAGGGAAAGAAGCGGAGCGGCCTGTTCGGCCGGAACGGCGACGACCAAAGCATCAAAAGGTCCTATGCGGCCGGCTTGGCTTTCGAGCGTCCACCCGCAACCCTTCCTGACAAGCGACCGGGCTTGGAAACCGAACATGATTTCATGCCCCCTGCTCTGCTCGGCAATGAGGCTTGCCATCGACGTGACGCCCACCCATGCATTCGGGGGGCCTAAATCCCAGCGCGCCACCCAGCCGGCCCTTTGCCAGTCCATGACTTGGGCGCGGAACTGGGGATCGCAAGCTGTAAAAAAGGGTGCCCCCAGGTCCCAGGACGAATTCCCAATCGTAACGGTGGTTAGGCGCCCCCCCGGGCGGCGCCCCTTATCGACAAGCATGATATCGCCGATGGAGCGCAACCGCTCGGCACAGGCTAGACCAGCAACGCCTGCGCCCACAATCCCGATCCGCGGCCTCATATTTCGTGACCCTCCGTAGAAGCGGAAAAATTCTGGATTCTGCTAGGGTCCCGATCGAGGCAACCGAACATCTTGCCGGTCAGCATATTCCAGGATTTTCCATCATGGCCGACGCAATAATTCTTCCACATGCGCGGAAGCGGGTCGCGCATATCGAGAATGAAGCCGCGATAAGCCTCTGATGGGATCGTGTGGGCGGTGCAGCTTGCTTCCCCGCTCTGATGAGAGGGCAACACCCCCGCAAATATGAGTTTCATCATGTTTCTGACAGCTTCACCGCCAGCCCAACACCAGCGGATGCGTCATAACGTCCTAGGCTTTTCGACAGGTCTCTGCGATATGGCCTAACGGGAAGGGAAGCACAGTGCCAAAGACAATGGATCCAAACTCCCTCATCACCAACAGCCGAGTTGCCGCCGTGGTCAGCGATCCCCGCATGGCCGACAATCCGATCGTTGCCTGTAATGAGGCCTTCATCGAGTTGACGGGCTATTCGAGGGAGGAGGTGATCGGCCGTAACTGCCGGTTCCTGCGGGGGGCCCGAACCGAAAGAATGCAGGCGGCGATGCTTCGCGATGCCATCGCACAGGTTCGCCCGACGATGGTTGAGCTCATCAACTATCGCAAGGACGGCACGGCCTTTCGTAACGCCGTGATGGTCGCCCCCTTGTTCGACGGCGACGGTGAAATCGAATTCTTCCTCGGCTCACAAATGGCCATAGACGATACGCAGGCCAGTCGCCATCAGCAGGCAAGTGCTCGTATTGAAAGGCTCAGCCGGCGGCAACTCCAGATACTTCAAGCGCTAGCGCAAGGACGCCTCAACAAGCAGATCGCCTTCGAACTTGGCGTGACCGAACGGACCATCAAGATGCACCGTGCCGCACTGTTGCGCGCATTAGAGGTGCGCACGGTGGCCGAAGCGATCCGGGTCGCCATCGAGGCGGGCTTTTAGCACGTTCGTTGGGCAGCGAAACGGGTCAGTTCAAGGAGACCTGCGGCACTGTCACCAAATGACTCAAGCAGAGTCTTGCAGGACGCAAGAAGACGCTCCGCCTCCCTAGCTGCCGCTTCGGGTCCCAGGACCAAGATGGCATTTTTCCGTTTGTTGGCGGCATCCTTACGTAGAGCCTTGCCGACTGCTCGCTCATCGCCAGCAGCGTCCAGGAAGTCGTCCTGCAACTGGAACAGCAGGCCGAGATTTTCCGCAAAGGATCGGAGTTGTGCCCGACCGCGCGCATCTGTTCGACCTAGCAGGATGCCGGCTTCGACGGCAAAGCGTACGAGTGCGCCCGTCTTGCCGGAGAGGCAGGCGATCAATTCCTCTCGAGTTATGTTTTCGCTAGGGTAAAGATCCATCATTTGGCCGCCTGCAAGCCCGTCCTGCCCCATCGTCTGCGCTAGGCGAAGCACCAATTGAGTACGTACTTCCGCTTCGGGATGTGTCCTTGGATCGGCCAGTATCTCGAACGCGAGGGCAAGTAAGGCGTCGCCAGCCAGTACCGCAGTAGCCTCGTCGAAGCGCCGATGCACGGTCGGCCTGCCCCGCCGCAAATCGTCGTTGTCCATGCAGGGGAGGTCGTCGTGGACAAGGGACTGGGCATGAACACATTCGATTGCAGCGGCCGCGCGCAGCGCCATCTGCCTCGACCCGCCCAGCATATCGGTAACCGTAACAGTAAGAGCGGCGCGAAACCGTTTGCCACCCCCGGTCGCCGCATAGCGCATGGCATCGGCAAGCCGCATGCTGCGCGAAGGAGAATGACCGATCTCTTCGAGTATGGCCTCGTCTACGTCTTTGCGAATGTCGGCCGCGAACAACAACGAAGTAGACGGCTTGCGGTCATCCAGCGCAACCGATACCGGTCGGAACTTCATCGCTTCCTCGGCCCCCGCCATCTCGTTGAATGCGAAGCCTTGTTCGCGCAGCCAACCGCACACTTCTTCGATCACCTCGTCAGGGGCCGACGCTGCCGCGCTAAGGCCAACTACGGAGGCGCCGGCTGGAAAGCATCGCGGCAAGTCGACCGCCCCTTCCACCAGAATTGCTTGGGGGCAGCCGGCCGCTACCGCAGTTTCTACCAATCGGCGCGCGTTAGAGGACATGGTATCGCCAACGATCAGCATGACATCGCATTGCGCTGCGATCGCGGCAACAGCGGTCTGGCGGTTTGTCGTCGCATAGCAGATGTCACTTGAGCGCGGACCGACACAATCAGAAAAACGGGCCTTGATCGCCTCGATCACTGTCGTCGCCTCGCCAACGGAGAAGGTGGTCTGAACAGCGTAGGCGACCGGCGTCAAGGCAGCAAGTTGCAGCGCGTCCACGTCGGCCACATTACCCACCACGAAGATTTCTCCGCGGGGGATCTGGCCAACCGTTCCGATGATTTCCGGATGGTCGACGTGCCCTATAAGAATTACACGGCGACCTTGCAGGTGCCACTGAACCACTTCGGAATGCACTTTGGCGACCAGGGGACAAATCGCATCGACGACACGTAGATTGGCTTGCTGGGCTGCCGACTTCACGATTGCAGCGCTACCATGGGCAGATAGTATCGTGACGGCCCCTTCAGGTATTTCGCTTACTTCCTGAACGAAGACTGCGCCGCGCTGCTCAAGGCTCTCGACCACCCGGCGATTATGCACGATCGCGCGTCGAACATACACCGGAGCGCCATAGGCTTCCAATGCATCTTCAACAGCCCTGATCGCGCGCCGCACTCCTGCACAAAAACCACGCGGATTGGCAAGCAGCACAGATTTCCCCCCAACCGAGAGAACATCATCGATATTTGGGTTTGGTGCACGCATCCTGATACTATCCTATCGCGCTGACATCTTGGCGACTTTTCCCGTTTTTTCCACCCTCCCCTTTGGACAGGTGGCGATTTGACGAGGATATTATACGCAACACGATCATCCCGATCCTCTATAATGGCGAATTAGTTTATGCCCTCCAAACCGTCCGCTATCGTTATTGGGTCTGGTTTTGGAGGACTGGCACTGGCGATACGTCTGCAGAGCGCGGGTATCGAGACCACCGTGATCGAAGCGCGAGACCGGGCAGGCGGCCGGGCCTATCATTGGGAGCGAGAAGGGTACACTTTCGATGCCGGTCCAACCGTAATTACAGACCCTTCCTGTCTGGAGGAACTTTGGTCTCTGTCGGAAAGCGCAATGGACAAGGACGTGACGTTGCGGGCGGTGGACCCATTTTATCGCCTTGTCTGGAACGATGGTACACAGTTCGATTACTCAAACGATGATAGCCGGCTGGAAGCGGAAATTCGCAAGCTCGACCCTCGCGATGTCGATGGCTACCGCCGTTTCCTGGATTATTCGCGCGCAGTCTATCAGGAAGGCTATGTGAAACTAGGGGCGGTCCCGTTTCTCAATTTTAGAAGCATGCTCAAGGCAGCGCCGGCACTGGCGCGCTACAAGGCGTGGCGCTCGGTCTATGCAACGGTTGCCTCTTTTGTGCGCAGCGAGAAGTTGCGGCAAATATTGTCATTCCACACTTTGCTGGTAGGCGGCAATCCGATGGAGACAAGCGGCATCTATGCTCTCATCCACAATCTCGAGAAAACGGGCGGGGTGTGGTGTGCAGTGGGCGGCACTAACGCACTTATTGATGGGCTTGTAACCTTGTTTGGCCGGCTTGGCGGAAAGCTCTTGCTGAACGAAAAGGTCGAAACGATCACTTACGAAGGCCGCCATGTCACGGGCGTAATTACCCAGTCAGGAATGCAATTAAATTCTGACCAGATCGCCAGTAACGGTGACATTGTGAACACCTACGGAATGATTACACAATCGACTGAGGCAATTCGTAAGCTTAACTCTCTCAAATCTAAGAGATACTCCCCCAGCTTGTTCGTTGTGCACTTCGGTCTGGACGGGACGTTCCCGGATATCGCGCATCATTCAATTCTGTTTTCCGATCGCTACGGCCCATTGCTTGAAGATATTTACAAGAAAGGCCGCCTTCCCGAGGATCCTTCGATCTATTTGCACAATCCCGGCGCTAGCGATGCGACGGTCGCCCCACCGGGGAAATCAGCATTCTATGCCTTGGCTCCCGTGCCACACCTCGGCGTGGCACCGATCGACTGGTCCAAGGAGGGAGAACGTTACCGTAAAATTGTCATTGACCGCATCCGCGCCCTGCTAATCCCAGACATTGAAGATCGCATTGAAGTCTGCTTTCACTACACGCCGCGAGACTTTGAGAGCGATCTTGGCGCTCATCTGGGTAGCGCCTTCAGCTTGGAGCCGACACTGACACAAAGCGCCTGGTTCCGTGCCCACAACCGCGACGATCATTTCGAGAATCTCTTTTTTGTTGGAGCAGGCACTCATCCTGGCGCGGGCATCCCCGGAGTGGTGGGAAGCGCGAAAGCGACAGCAGGATTGATGATTTAGCTGACTGGCTGCGGCACATCATCAGAACACAGGAAATCCCGTCTTCTGGACAATCGCTCTGCAAGGACACGCGTGGTATACGTGCCTATGTGCACAAAAAGTCGAGGAAGCACATGCCTGAGAGGCGGCTCAGATAGCCCCGCTCTTGGAGAAGAGCGGTTAGCATTGGTTGGCAAATGGCTTCACCGGATTGAAACCGATAATCGCTGCGCACGGCATTCGGGCAATGTTCTCTTTGCAGCGCGCACAATGACTGCAATTAACCTCATGACGGAGCTTGGCGGCACGCAGAAGTGCGCTCATCCACTTACCGTCCCAAGAAGGCGCACTTGCAAAAAGCGTGTGGCCTGACAGCTGTTAGACCATCCGCCCCACCACAATATCGTACGGAGTGCTCCGCTGCTCCAACAAGGCACGGGGGATTTGGTGGACGGCCTCAGCCTCGGCATCCCAATCGGTCCAATGTGGAGCGTGACGGATAAGGTGGGATGCGCTGGTAAGACCATCACCGGCAGATTGTGGGATTATGTGCGCGACGATCAGCCGTTCGGTGGCAATGATCCACCCTCGGCCGTCTTCTACTATTCGCGCGACCGGCGCGGCGATCATCCGAAGTGCCATCTTGCGGCCTGGTCCGGGATTCTGCAGGCGGATGCCTATGGGGGCTACAACGAGCTCTATGCGCCGAACCGTCAGCCTGGGCCTATCCTCGAGGCAGGCTGCTTCGCCCACGCAAGGAGGAAGTTCTTCGAGCTTGCCGATGTCGAGGGCGCCGCACGCAAGAGGAGCCGTGGCGAGAAGACCGGGATTGTCTACCCGATTGCGCTCGAGGCCGTGCAAAAGCTTGACGCCCTGTTTGCCATCGAACGCGATATTAATGGCAAAAACTCGGCCGAGCGTCTGGCCGTTCGCAAAGCGCTTAGCGCCCCCCTTATGGCCGAGCTTCGCGACTGGCTGCACGTGCAGTTGAACAAGATCTCGCGCAACCACGACCTCGCCAAGGCCATCAACTACATGCTGCGCCGTTGGGACGCGTTCACTCGCTTTCTCGACGACGGCAGGGTCTGTCTTTCCAATAACACAGCCGAGCGGGCGCTTCGTTGTGTGCCGCTCGGGCGCAAATCGTGGCTGTTCTGCGGCTCCGATCGCGGCGGCCAACGCGCGGCGGTCGCCTATTCCCTAATCCAGACCTGCCGCCTCAATGACATCGAGCCCCAGGCATGGCTTGCCGATGTCCTTACCCGCATCGCTGACCATCCCGTCAGCCGCCTCCACGAACTCCTGCCGTGGCACTGGCGGGATGCTCAACTCGCGCTCGCAGCCTGATGGCTCACGTCAACAAGGTTCGTTCCGTTCACACGATTGGGCTTGTTGCCCGCGAGTTGGACAAGAGCGAAGACGAAATCGCTGACCTCGCACTCGGCATGGATCCAGAAGATGGCTTGATCTGGGTCTACGGCCCAGAGCACGAGGACGGCACCATGGCGTTTACCAGCTATGGGATCGAAAACCTCATCACGCTCATCGCGGACGAGGAAGCAGCCCAGAAATAGCAACCACTGCGGCCTTCGGCGTATGCTTACGGGAATAATTCTCTGCGATCCTATATTCTGAGGCCCCTGTGCAACTAGGCCGCCAGAAAGCAATAATTGAACGAGCACATTCGCTTTCCCGATCGGGAAAGGCAATATCACAATCTAACCGAGTGGGGTTTATTTTTTCCCGATCGGGAAAAAACGAGCTTGCCAAGCACCAAAGTCGACCTTACTTTCCCGATCGGGAAATGAGGCAGTCTTATGTACGAAAATCTATTGGAGGACGCTGCATCCTATTCACGGCGGTTCGGCGCGATGATCCGCCGTGAACGTGAGGCTCATGGCTTGCGGCTCGAGGACCTATCCGCGGCAACGGGGGTTGGTATCCGTTTTCTCCATGACTTGGAGACAGGCAAACCTACATGCCAGATCGGTCGATCCCTTGTGGTCGCAGCAGCTATCGGTCTCGACGCGGTCAAGCTGCTTGAACTAGCATCAGAACTATATGATGGACAGGGCAGTTCGCGATGATCGCGCTCCCTGTATTTTTCGGAAGTCGACATGTCGGCGATGTGGTTCACGAGAACGGTCCACGCTTCATTTATGATGAAGCATGGCTCAGTTCACGCGACGCCTTCCCAATCTCCACATCCATGCCACTGCAGACGAAGCACGTCCCCGCCGAGACGTTGCTGCCTTGGGCGGCGAATCTGCTGCCGGAGGCAGAGCAATTAACGATGGTGGGGCGCCAACTTGGCATTGCGCCTGGTGACATTCTCGGCATGCTATCCGCTATCGGCCGGGATACTGCCGGCGCGCTCTCGTTCGGCGCACCAGGATTAACCAGCGAAAAATTCTGGAAACCGATCAGGGACGAGACTGATCTTGAACGCATCATTGAGGAATTGCCGCGAAAGCCATTCCTGGCTGGCGACGATGGGGTATCCATGTCCCTGGCAGGCGTCCAAACCAAACTTGCCATGGCGCAGGATGTCAATGGCACCCTTCATGTCCCTCTGGAAGGTGCATCATCGACGCATATCCTCAAACCCGATAGTGATCGCCTTGCTGGGAGCGTCCAGAATGAGGCCTTTTGCCTTACATTGGCTCGCCTGTGCGGGCTCTCCGTCCCTGCCATAACAACTGGCAAAGCAGGCAAGCGCCAATATTTTTTGATCGAGCGATATGATCGCGTGCGGCGCGATGACGAATGGGTTCGCCTTCATCAAGAGGACTTCTGCCAGGCACTGGGCCGCTACCCGAGCGAAAAATACGAACGAAATAGCAGTGGCCGAGGGCCCACGATCGTAGATATGGTTGGCATCTTGCGGAAGCATGGCCTCGCTCCTGACGCTCTGTCCGTGATTGATTATGTGGCCTTCAACATACTTGTTTGCAACACCGATGCGCATGCTAAGAACTATTCGCTAATGGTCCAGCCCGGAATGGCTAGGCTTGCCCCGCTCTACGATGTGATGTGCGCAGATCCTTATGATGGGATAACTCGAAACCTCGCCCAAACAATTGCCGGCAAGAATCGAGGTGATCATATCAAACAGCGCCACTGGGTGAGGATGCTCGAAGCGGGCAAATTTCAACCCAGGCTGATGCTGCGCCGCATACACCGTCTGGCAACTTCAGTACTTGGTAATCTTGAGAAGGCGCTTGCCCAAGTCAACGCTATGCCAGCAGGAGGCCACGCGATTATGCCAGCCGTTATGAATGCGGTTGAGCGACGGTCCCGTGCAGTTCTCGCAGGTCTTGAAGAGCTGTGAGCATGGAGAAACCCACCTTGAGGGTTAATCGGCGTCAGTGCGCAGCCACCCAATCCTTGAGGGCTGCATCGATCCGCGACTGCCAACCGGGACCGCCGGATTTGAAATGCTCGATCACCTCGGGCGAAAGGCGCAGTGTGTGCTGACCTTTTTCGGGGCCCCCTGCGGACCGGGTGCGCGAATTGTCTTTGCGAGGTCGGGGAAGGCCTCAGCGAAAGGCTTTGCCCTCGCGACGTCCTCGGCTGTCCATTCAGGGTTATTGCTGACCGCATCCATATCGGCCTGGATATATCCGGGAGCGGCATGTTTCGGGTCGGTCATGGTAGGAGCCTCCGTTCCGTAATGCTGGCCGGGCGAGCAGAGATGATCGAGACGCCTTCGGTGCCCAGCACAGCGAAAATCACCGTGATCGTGCCGTTCATTAGATTGCGTCCTGAAAAGCAAGGCGGCCTAGCATAGAAACGGTTCGGCGTTCTCATACATCGCCAGATGGAAGTCCGCTATCTATGTTTTACGCCGCAAGCCGAGGGTCCGCCATCCACCCGTCACCGCCATTCTGGCTTCGCACCTGGTAAGGGCAAAAAGCGGACGGGCGGGCCTAGCGCGAGTTACTGCGCCATTCATCGGATCAAAGCGCCGGGTTGGGTGGTTAGAGGACTGGCGGGTTTTCGGCCGACAGTATCGGTTAGCAGCCATTGCGCTAGCCCTCCGCTGCAGGCATGTTTCGGCGATGTTTATAGCCACATTATCGTTGGTAGCTTTCGCGTATAGTCAAGCCTTGCCAATTTGGAGCGAAACGCTGGCACTGCAAGACAGTGTGAAGGGCGAGTATTGCAATACCGCCATCATCCGCAGCCAGCGGCCCCTCTTGGTTCGCGTCGGCCCCAGTCGCGCCTTTGCGAAGGCTGGTAGCGTTGCAAAAGGCGCGATCGTCTACATCTGTAATGAAAGAGCTGACCGGAAGATTGGTTATGACCGATTTTGGCAAGGTATCGCTTACAAAACCGATGGAAAGCCTTGCACTGGTGCTGAAAAGCAGGGACTTCCCGTTCAGTTGTCAAGGCAGTGTGCGACCGGATGGGTCGAGCGAGAATTGGTTGAAACGCTCACCGGATAAAATCCACGGCTGCTAACCGAGCGCGGAAAATGCCTCCATAATGTCCGTCCTTGGTCGACAGCCATCAGGCTGCTACGCAATGCACCTGTTGGCATATCGCTAACAAATCTGCGCCATAGGAAGGGACGATCACCAGTAACTGCGCTTCCCCGCGTTGGATCCGCTCCACTTGCCCTTTTACAAAAGAGGCGTGTTTCTCGTGATATTGCGCGGCTGCCGCCGGATGTGGCGGCTCATAAAGCCGATCAAGGGCATCGGTGCTCAGCAAGCGCCCTGCGATGATATCGACGTGCGATATGATATTGCCCTGCCGAAAATCATCAATTTGCAGCGCCTCAAGGTCTTCAAGGATCAAATTGAAATCTGCGCCATCCACTTGCTGCAAATAGAGCGTCGCGCCACCTTCGCGCACCTTTAACCCTGTCACGTAGCCATCGTGGAAATTCGGGATAGACTGTATCATTTACTGAGCTTAGCCCCGGATCGGCAGTGTCCGCAATTGGGCGAGCGTCGAGGCCATGCAAATGGCAACAAATGGTTGTTTGCCGCACGTCCACTTTAGTCGCCAAATTTACGCCCGATATGGGCATGTGGATCAATAGGCACCCTGAGTTGCTGCAGGTCCGCCGCGCTTACCTCCGACACCACAAGCTCCGCATTCAGTCATTATCAGCCACAGGCGGGTATTGCTGATCTATCAGGCGCTGAATGTCCGCAATGGAGGTCTCGTTCGCTAGCCGGATTGCGGCGCCGCAAGAGCAACCCACGGCCTTCTGGAGCCGCATAGTCCGGTAAGAGACGCTGAGTTTCTTGCCGCACTTTGGGCAGTCCACCCGGACCAGGATGCTGTCCAGCTCATTCGCCATTTTCAAAATCTACGTCCTGAGGGGCGTGGAGTCCATCTAACCGTCAGTAGGTGGTCGCCTGTTGCCGGGCCGCTACCCGAACCGAAACCGGAAGGACCGTTCATCGGCGGATACCCCAGTATCGATCCCAGAGACGATCATTTTTGCTCATAGCTCATCAATGCCATTCACACCGAACGTCCGCAATCGGGAACAACTCCCGAGATTTGGACGGCAAAAACTGGTCGACGGCCGACCGACCGCTATTTCCATCTGCGACCGATCGCCAGCATCGGAATATGACCGGCAGCTATCGCCCACTGCTGAGCGCAAACCGGATGCGGTGGATGGCTCCCGCTCACGGCATCTAAGTGCCAAGATGGGTTTGCTGTCATGCAACCCGAGAAGGAGCCACCCGCCATAGAGATTAGCACGATCGGCCCCGATTTGGCCAAGAACGTTTTTCAGGTTCACGGTATCAGCGCGACCGGTGAGGTCGTCATTCGCAAGGCGCTGCGACGATCGCAGATGCTACCGTTCTTCGAGAAGCTGCCGCCGTGCCTGGTAGGCGCCGAGGCTTGCGGGACGTCGCACCACTGGGCGCGCGAACTGACCAAGCTGGGCCATGAGTTCGGCTGATGCCGGCGGGTTACGTGAAGCCTTACGTAAAGCGCGGAAAGAACGACGCCGTCGATGCTGAGGCAATCTGCGAAGCGGTTACACGTCAGACGATGCGCTTCGTGCCCATCAAGTCGCGTAAGCAGCAGGCGGCGTTGTCGCTGCACCGCGTGCGCCAGCTATTGATCAAACAGCGCACGCAGCTGGTCAACATGATGCGCAGCGTGCTCGCAGAACTGGGCGTCGCCATCCCGGTCGGGATCGTGAAGGCACTGCAGATGGCGCGGGAAATCGTCGACGGCGAGTCAAAAATCGATCTGCCGACCGAGGCGACCAACGTCGTTGCCATGTTGGCAGGGCAACTGCTCCAGCTTCACGCCCAGTTATGCAAGCTCGACCTGCGTCTCGCCGCTCTGCAGCGGAGCGACGAGCGGGCCCGGCGTTTGGCGACGATCCCTGGTATCGGGCCGATCGGCGCGACCGCATTCGCCGCGTCGGTGACCGATCCAAGCCAGTTCTCGTCAGGGCGCCAATTCGCCGCCTGGCTAGGGCTGACCCCGCGACAGAGTTCGAGTGGTGGCAAGGAACGCTTGGGGCGCATTACGAAGATGGGCGACCGATATCTGCGGCAGCTCCTGGTTGTCGGCGCAACCGCGCTCGTCCGATACGCCAAGCAGAAACCCAGCACGATCGATCCGCGCTTCGTCGCATTGCTCGCCAGAAAGCCCGCGCGTGTCGCCTCGGGCGCCATCGCCAACAAGATGGCGCGGATTACATGGGCGGTCATCGCGCGCGGCGGCGTGTTCGAACACGGGCATGCGCCGATGCTGGCGGCAGCATAGATCAAGAGTTTAGCTGAGGAGATCAGCTTCACGAGGTTGTGAGAGCGAAGGATGTGATGGCAAAACCGGTCGGACCTTGTTCGCGTACCCCATCAGGGCCAGCAGTCTGCACCGACTGCATCAACAGGCCGGACAGACGACTGCACCCGACGGAACGTCAGATCATCACCTTATGCTTGCAACGCGGGAGCCATCCACAGACGACATTCCGAAATCGGCCAGCTCCGACCGAAAAGCGGCCTCCGCTTTGGCACGTCTCTCTCCCAGAAGGGCAGCCAGCGGTCTTCCGGCACCCTTACTTCATACGGCTAAGCAATCGCCCTGCGGCACCATGCTCGGCAGCCAGATTGCGATTATAAGCGAGCGGCATTTTGGGCGAGCGCCAGCGCAGCGCGTCCATGATGCCGGCGAGATCTTCGCCGCTGGCAAAAAGGTCGTTGGTGATCCCGACGCGCGTCGAATGCGCGCTGATCCCCTTGTGCCAATGAACAAATTCCTCCGGCGTCAGGTCAGGCAGAAGCCCCTGCTCCCAGGCCCCTTTCAACCGCGCCTTGAAAATCTGGGTGACCGCCTGGGGCCGCAGCGCTTGGGTTCCTACCGTCACCACGGTCCTAGGATCAATGCCAGTGCGACGGGGTTCCGGATCGCGGTCCGCGCCCAGGGCAAGACCGAGATGGCGTTCCGCTGCGCGGCGCCGTTCGCGCGCCTGCACCGCGCGCGGGTCTGCCGGTTTCAGGCGCTTGATGAAGAGGCGGCGGAAGATCGGCCCCGTCGTTACTTCAGGAACATCGGTGAGCCCCGCCAACACCGACAGCCAGGCCTGCAGCGCGAGCACGCTGCGCTCGGACAGAAAGGCGGTAGCCCCCTCCCCCTCCTGGTCACCCTTGTGCCGCGGTATGGCGAGCAGCCGGCTATGCGGATCACTGGCCGCCAGTATGTGGGCAAGCTCGATCGCCACTAGTTCGGAGGCGCGCAGCCCCGTATCATAGGCGATCGAGAGCAGAGCGAAGTCCCTCAGCCCTTTTTCATCGGCGCCACATGCCTTCAGCAGTGCCTGGAGGCTGACGCCGCGCGCCGGTTCCTGGACCGGGTCGCGCACAGCGCCCTTGAACCGAAGGGGCCGCGCCTGTGTCTGCGCAGTACCGAGACGCCGGCGCAGCGCCTTCATCTCGAGGCGCACCAGGTCGTCCCTGGTCGGATCGTCGAGCTTGAAGAGCCGATGGAAGGTGGCGATCGCCCAGAGAATGCGCGAGAGGGTTGCAGGCTTGGCCCCCTTACCCCCTTGCCCGTCCGCCCGCGTCCGCAGAAAGGCGATCACCGAGGCTGGCTGTGCCGGCAGCGCGCTGACTCCCTGCCGCCGGCACGCCTCGCCGAAGCCGCGCATGTCGGCGAGCAGGCCGCGCACCGTGTTGGCCGCGCTTGCGGCGAGCGTCGCCGCGACGAGATCATGGTCGAGTGCGGGCCGCCCTGTGGTCGGAAGATAGACGAGTACCGTCTCGAAGCGCTCAAGCGGGGTCCGCGCCTGCCCGGCCTCGCGCGATGCGCGACGCGCGGCCATCTCCTGCTTGCGCGCGCCATAGGCCCAGCGCTGGCCCGGCGCCGGCAGCACAAAGGGGGCGGGAGTCTGAACAGGGTGCGCGAAAACGACGGGCGATGGGTCTGTCCCCGGCGGCAGGTCATCGCGATCGTCAGCTATCGCCGGGAGAGTGGCCTTAGCCGCCTCCCCCTCCAGTGCATCATCTGCGTCCGCCAACGGCGCGCGATCGGCCGAATTGTCCGGGTAGACCGATGCGAAGGGATCCAGCGCGCCTGCACGCGCTTCTACCTCGCGCGCGTGCTCGTCCTCGGGCAACGCCAGAAAGGCGCGCAGCCCTCGCAGCGGCGACTTCGGCGCATCATTCATTGCTGTTTCTCATCCAGAGCCATCTGCCGCCTTATATAAAGCATCATATTTTGGATCAATGATAATGTCCCTTGTCGGTTATCCAATTTTTCAGACACCATTTCGTATTTTCTCAATAGCATTTATAGTTGAATTATTCCTTTTGATCGGCCAGTTAATATGGACATTATGACCGATTCTAAACCATGAAAGATAACCTCCGAAAGGAGGGAGAAAACCATTTGCTCGCCTACGCAAAGGCCCATGGCGCGTTGGAGCGCTTGGATGATCGGTACGCCATGTCTCCGGTCGCGCCGGCATGGCGTGCACGTATGGCCTGGACCGAGCGACATGCTTTGGCCTGGGCGGACAGCTTCGATATCCCACGGGAGGCACTCGTCTTCGGCAAGGGCGGACGGCTGCAATCCACACAGTTTGATCTCACCAATTGTAAGGAGGCGATCGGAACACCAATTAGTCGCAGGGCCATTCTGGAAGACCCAGAACAGCTTCTCACATGGCTTGGTTGGGGTCAGACCGGCGCCGGTCTGCGGTCGCGATGGGACACGCTTGCGGCTATCGAGGACTGGTCGAAAATGTGTGCGGCCCTCTCCCCTACCCCGCCATTGATCATGGCTGCTCGCCTCTCGTCTCTTTGGCGCCTCCACGCTCCTCTTGGACGCGGGGATATCGTTGCCAGCCTCCTTATCGGCGACCGATGGAGCATGGGTCGCCGACAAGGATCGCAAGGTGGCCTTATTGCGCTTGGCATGCGACTTAATGGCGGACGATGGAAAATAGCTACGGCGGAGGAAGCTGAGCATCTGTGGCTCGGCGCTGTACGCGAGGGCGCAAAGGCGCATCTCGAAGTTGAGAGCCGATTGCGCGCATTTGCCGTCCGTGCCCGGCGCGTCCTCGAGCGCCGCCGACGCAGCGGTCATCTGGGTGACTTGCTGGCCTTTGCGATGGAGCGTCCGAACATTAATAGCAGCGATGTGGCCCTGCGGACCGGACTCAGCCACGCTGGTGCGATCAAACTTCTTTCCATTGCTGAGGGCGAAGGCCTGCTGATCGAAACGACAGGTCAGGCCAGCTATCGGCGGTATGCGATACCACTTAGCGAGCCGGGAAGGACATATTCGGGGACCGAGCCAAGCTCCTGGAGTGGTGACGGCCTATTTACGATCGAATAATGCCAAAAATTACCTTCGCCAGGAGCGTCCGTGAGAGCCAAAATGATGGCCAGACGACCCATTTATCATCAGCACCTGAAAGGCTCTCCAGCCCCCTTTAAAACGCCTCAGGAGCGTTTTCGTGGTTTGTTCTCGTCATGCTGGCTTTCGGGAACTATTTGCGGTTGGGCTAAGATAGCGAGCGGCAACAGTCGCCCTTCCAGCGGTCGCGTGATGTCTTTCTCGGTGCGGGCAGCAGCTGGGGCATAGTGGCCAGAAGAGGTCGTGCACCTGCCTGTGCCTTTACTGGTGGCTTCTGAAGGACCGATCGCACCGTATGGCACCATTATGTTCAAATCCGGCATGTCAACGCTGCCAGACTCGTAGCGGTCGGCTGATAACCAGCGTACGCTCGTTAGTGCCCACATTGCTCGGCCATAGCCACCTAGTTCGTAGTGGCGGATCGGTTGGTTCGGCAAAGTTGAGGCCGTACCGTTCCTACAGGTGTGGAAGGCGGAATAAAAAGCAACGCGGTTGGCCGATATTGCTGCCATGCGCGGCTACCGACATCGCCAGTGTCTCTACATCCTACATTCTGGCGCGACAGCATCAGAACCCTAAGCCGGGTCTGGGTAGAGGCTGGCAAGGCGAGCTGAGCCTTTTATCTGGACCGGCCTGCACGTCTGGCTCATGAGCTTTATCCGTCCTTAGCTCAGTTTCCAAGACACTGGTGCGCGGACGAACCGCTTAGTGTGCGCAGGCTTGTTCACCCTCCCCTACCGAGCTTGCGTGATAGCGGACCGTTGCTCGCAGACACGGTCTTGTCGACATATTTTACCAGTCCTGAGCGCGCTACTGGGCACAGTACCATAGGCGGTCGCGGCGCTGTCTTACAGTGAAACAGCAAATGGCGTTTGTATCGTCATCGTCACGGCCGACTGCTTTCTTGTCTCCGTTAGTAGCTGCGCGCAGTGCATTGCGAGCAAAATGATGTGACGATCTAGCCCGCCCTACCCCGGCGATCCGCCGCACCGACTGGCCTATTTGACGGCGGCCAACATGTTTTTGTCAGTCATTCGGCACATGTTTGGCGGACGGCGCTCGTTAAGTCGGATCTGGCAGCGATCGAGCGGCTCAGCGCCACCCCAAGATATTGATGCCTCCAGGTTTAGCAATCTGCCCACGGACGGGCTGAACTCACGGTTCTACAGATCCTGGGTCTGCCTCTCGATGCTGCCATCCAGATGAAACTCCCCTCTCCTTTCCGGGGCTGCCGCGACTTTAGATTTATCGCTGCGGTTCATGTCGTCGCTGAAGGGCGCGGTGCAATTCTCATTTGATTATTCTCATGAAGGAAGCGCCGCGAGGCGCGCCTTATAGCTTTAGAAGAATCTATAAGAAGTTAGCCGTGCCGGTGAAGCCAGGCGAATCGCCGAGTCAGCGCGATTCGCTCATTATGGTGCGTTCCTAAAGTCCCGCTTCTCTGTTCCTGAAGTCCCGCAACCGGCGTTCCTGATACCCCGTAGATGCGTTCCTAAAGTCCCGTAGCTCGTTCCTGATATACCGTGCCTGTTCATTAAGAGCCAAATCCCAGGCATGAGTAAAACATGTTTTACTTCCCCATAAGCTACCGAAAACTGGGCGTTTTTTTGTTCTATATCGGTCTATTTAACTGGGGTTTCAAAGAACCGGCATGGACGCCAGGAGCCCTGGATGCGACAGTCCGTGACGCCCCTGTGGACCTTATACACGGTATTTGGGGAACGTCTTCTCCAACCACGCCGATCGGCGTAGAGCTCCGTCAATGCGCCGTGAAGCAAGGCCGTCGGGAGTTTGGGCCCCTTAGCCTGATATCGACTAACGGGACTTCAGGAACGGCTTATGAGATGCACGACGATTCCCGTTCCTGATATCCCGAAGTCGGTTTGTTGAGAGGAAAATCCGGAGCTCGGGTAAAACATGTTTTACTTTGCGATAGCTGTCCGAAAAATGGGCGTTTCCTATGCTTTATAGGGCTATTGAGACGAGCGGATCGTGGGATCGGTACGTGCGCCCGGGCACTTGGCGTCAACGCACCGCTGCGCGGTGAACCGCGGACATCGGTACTGGGAAAACTTCCTCTCCAACGGCAGTGATCGGCGAACATCCCCATCAAATCGACGCTAGGCCAAGGGGCGAGGGCGAATTTGGCCATTTTTGGCTGAGACGGACCAACGGGACTTCAGGAACAGCCGTCTGAGAGAGTTGGCATATAGCATCGAATGTTCGGGATTTCAGGAACGGGGCTTTTAGATATCGCAACGCAGATACGCCATGCACTTGAGCCCACTCCCCTCCCCTCCCCTCCCCTCCCCTCCCCGCACAAATTTCCTGCAGATGTGGCGCTGGTCACCGCCATCGGGGCGCGGATACGGAGCCGCAAAAAATGCCCTGGGAAGATCAACTTTCCTAAGATTCCGGTGGGCTGATCTTGCTGTTGCTCTTCCCGTAGGGGAACACTCAGTTCGTTTTTACGGCAATCCGCTGAAGTGTTGCCACGCTGAGTTTCGAGAGTTGGCGCCCTTTTTGTGGTGCCATTGCTGAGCTGTAATCGCGGCACCGCGATCACCCCGGGGCTATGATGGCGCTGGATGCAGGGCGTTCCTGAAGTACCGCATCTAGCCGCCGTAGAGAATGCAGAGCCGGTGAATGTGTCGGGACAGTATAATGATGCTGGCGCAAGGGAGGCTACCGCCCACGTTTGATCATAGGGACGGACCGTGTGGAGAGGGCCGCTATATTGTGAGCCTGATCTAGAGGGGGAGGGGAGGGGAAGAGAAGGTGCGATACCCGCAGTCGCAGGAAACACGCTCATCATATTTGATCAGCGCTCCGCGCGACCAGCCTTGCCTGCTGCGGCGCACCTCCTCGTATGGCGTTGAGAGACATAGGGCGGCCGGAAACAGGTGAAGACGACCCCTTAGCCAAGCGTTGTTGACCGCATCCAGCACGTCAGGGCAGGGAAGGGGATAGGTCAGCGCTCCTCGACGCGGTATTTCAGGAACGAGGAACTTTTGATTTTAGAAGATGGATCACAGGCGCCGCAGCCACGACGGCTTCAGGAAGCGGGTCGTTGCTTCGCGCAAAAGGATGCAAAGATAGTTGTGATGTTTCTGGCGTCAAATGCGATGTCTCGGGCGCGCAAGAAGGCGCGGAAATCATCTGCAACGCTATTATGATCGCGCTGTGGCGCGGGCAAGTTAGCGCGCGCTATCGCTCCGAATGCTCCATACCCGATATGGCCTTGATCTGGAAAGCGTATGAGCTCGTCTTTGCCCTTGACCGCGTCCTTAGCTTTAGGCGACGGCGGGCACGCCGATTTGGTGTCTGGGGAGGAGAGGGCAGGGGCCTTGGCCTCGGGATCGCGCCTCGCCATGCGGATCATCGGCTCGGCTCCGTCCCTTTGAACAAGGTCGAGGCTATAGCCTGGCAATGCATTTTCCCTGACGATCTTCGCCATTTCAAATTTAAAACGACGATAGTCGCCCTCTGCTCCTGATTTCTCGAAGAGCGTAGGCATACTGATCGAGAAGCCTTCTGAGCCTGCCCCACCTGCATGTTTGCGCGCAACACGGTAGAGCCAGCGCTCGCGTCCGCCTGTGAGTGAGAAATAGGCGGGATCGATCGCAAGAACGCCGCCTTCCATCAGGACGCCGTCATAGAACCATTTGGCGAGCGTGATTCGCATACCACGGACCTGGCCGTTCCTGTCTTTGAGCTGGCTATAGCTATCGATCCAGGAAAATGTTGTCTCTACGGCGTCGCCTGACCGGATGTTGGTCTTGACGGTGGTCGATTGAAGCCGATCAAGGGCATTGCCAAGCAGCTCATAGGAGCGCCCGCCCGCATCGCGCTTGAGCGTGGTGAGCATGTCATAAGGGACGATATGGAGCGTCTGGGGGATATCATTCGTGCCCCGTCGCTTGTGCTCGATCAAAACGGAGGCACAGTAGATCAGAATGTCGAGATCGTAGATTGTCGCCAACCCATATTCGGAGTTGGCGCTCACATGAACTGTGACCTTACGATCGGGACTCACATAGTCGATCGGCTTGAGGCGTTTGCGCTTGGAGAGCGAAAAAAATGGCCGCTCCATGGTCTCGCGCTGATCGCGCATGGGCAGGCTGGTGAGCTGCGGTAGGAACAGATCAACCTGAATTTCGTCTCGGGCATCCTTCCGTGAAGCCATGTGCGTTCCTGAACCCTCTTAGAGTAAAACATGTTTTACTCTCGGATAAGTATCTAAATTAAAACGATAAAATCCTATCGCGATGTAAATTTTGCGCTTTCGATCACAGGGCGCAATGCGGCAAGGATTTCCTCGACATCAAGCCTGGTGCGAGGGTTTATCGTCAGCGTCATACCCTTGGTCCGACTGTCTGTAACAATTTCGCCGAATTCCTCGCCTTTGCTGGTGGCGAGGCTCGAGCGATGGCGAGGCGCGGCCTTAACCTGCGGGCGTATATTAGCCGCTGCCAAACGCTGGAGGACCTGCGGGCCATCGATCATCGGTTCGCCCGCTGCCCGGCGACGCGCTTGTTCCGCCTTTATGACCGTGGCTTCCATCATGATGGCGTCGCGCAACGCCGGCTGCTTGAGGAGCGGCGACAACTTCATGCCATGACGCACTTTGAGGTCGGAGAGAGCTGCAAATGCGTCCACCACCTCTTGTGGAAGCTCAGCCAGCTGCAAAAGATTGTGCAGGTTCTGCTTCCCGATAGCGAGCCGCTCAGCCATATGCGCCCGCACGCCACCATAATAGGCGTCGACTGCATGCTGGTAATTGCGGGCCCGCTCGACATCCGATACGTCCTCGCGTTCGCGGTTCTCGATGTCCGCCAGACGGAAGGCGCCTTCATCATCCAGCGTCTCGATACGCGCAATGAGATCGATCTGGGCATGATTATTCGCGCGTAACCAGGCGACCGAGAAATGACGCCTTGTTCCGACGATCAGTTCATAGGGCTTTTCACCATCCTGTGTTCGGCGAATGACAACCGGCTCGCGGTTACCATTCTCCTCCTTGATGGAGTCAATAAGCGAAGCGCAGCGCTCATAACTCAGGCTTGCATAGTCGCGTGCATTGCCCGGCCAAACGGTGCACTCGTCTGGACGGATGCGGATCGTGGGCCGTTTGACAGTCCGCGCAATCTCGTCGAACGCAACGCCGCGCCGCTCGAGAAATGAGGGCGTTGCTGGCTCAGGTCGCGTAGGCGATGGACTTGACGGGGCAGTGGCCACCGCCAAGCTCTCCTGTTCAGCGACAGGCGCCACAGTATCGAGGCTATCGATTGCGCTGGCCAAAAGGCTCCGGCGGCGTCCCCCGGCGGTGTTCATGCGGCCTCCGTCAGCCGGTCAGTGCCCAGCTGGGCAAGGCGAGAGGGCCATTGCTTGCAGATATCTTTCTCAAGCTCCTTGAACACCGTGTTGAGATTGTCCCTGCAGCGCGTGTAAGTCTGATGAGACCCGTAAGGCTTGTTGATTTCGTAGATCGAAGACATCGCGATGCCGGCATTCTTGATTTCTTCCGACAGCAGGATTGGGGTCGAAAGCATCTGCCCAGCATAGGTCTTCTCCATGACCTGCAGCATCTGCGCCTCGTTGGTGCGATTAGGCTGAAACATCGTGCACACGACCCTGATGAAGCCATAATCAATCGAACTATCGAACTTTGATACCAGGCTCATTGCCTCGCGGCAGGTCTGCATGAAGTGGATCGTCGAGAGATAGTCGAGCTGGCGGGCAGGCACCGGAATGAGGAGGCCGTCCGCCGCGCTCAGCGTATTAACGCCAAGAAAGCCCATGGCCGGCGGGGGATCAAGAATGATGACGTCATAATCGTGACGAACCTCCTCCAGACCGACGCGCAGCATTCTGAAGGCTCCGGCGATGGCGTGCGGTCCTTCCTCGATAGTGGCGGTCAGCTCCCACTCCGTATCCTGAAGCCCGAGATTGGCCGGACAGATGTCGATGTTAGGCCACGCGGTGCGCTTGATCGTCTTACGGAAGGAATCCGCCTCATCGATGCGCGGCGAGAGATAATTGGAAAGCGTGTGTGTCTCTTCGACCAACTCTTCTAGATTGACATCGAACATGACGCTCATCGAAGCTTGGGGATCGCAGTCGACGACCAGCACCCGATAGCCTCGCAAAGCCAGATAGTCGGCCAGATGCTTGGACGTGGTCGATTTGCTGACACCGCCCTTAAAATTCTGGACCGCAACCACAACCGCGCGTTCCTCTGGGAGCTTGCCTGCCTTGATGCCGAGAGCCTCGCGGATCGCTATCAGATCCTCGACCGTGTAGAAGCGCCGGCCGTTATTTGCGGTCTTGGGCGCGGGCAGGCGACCGCGCGCCTCCGCCTTTGCCAGTGCCTCAGGAGTGCGTCCAAGGAATTCGGCAGCGACCGATGCGCCCATGGTGATGCTCAGCGTCTTGCGATCAGACGGATCGATGGCCGCTCGGCGCAATACGCTCTTGGCGTTTTCGCACGATGTGATCATGGTGTCCAAAATCTGGCCGGACAACATCGGCACGTCCCCTTGTTACGGTCTCGAATCAGGAGGGTTCGTAAAAAATGTCGAAATTGAACCCCCTATCCCGGACATCTATGTCAAAAAGGCGATGGTTAGTCAAACCTGCTGGCGGGCGGATGATATGCGGGACAGCCGAGCATTCAAGATATCTGTCGGGTACACAGCAGACAGCGGCGACCCGACATTTTTTTCGGCCTACCGCAATATCCCGACTGCAACCAGATGAGGCTTAAGCTTGCCGGCAAGGGCAATTGGCTGACGGGCCGAAATTTAATGGCGTTGGCGCGCACTATATCCTTACCTGGAGATCATGCAGAGCGGATTATTACCGAGCTGATTGGCCGGCTGACCAAAAAAGCAGTCGAGATTGTGAGGCTGCCGGGTCCCAATGGAAGCTCTGGTGGTGGCCATTGTTCAAGGCGCAGCGCTGGCGCTGGTACAGGAGCGCAGCGTTGCGCTTGCCCGGGGTAAAGATCAGGAAGGACAATTCGCGACGTTCGATGCAGTTGCCATACTCGGCGAGCCCATGGAAGCACCGGTCCACACGCGCAAATATCGCGCGATGGAACGAGTCTGTCGCTCGCGCACTTTGCCTATTATGATCAGTAGCGGCCGTCCATCATGGCGCGCGTGACCCCGGCGCACCGAAAAGTAGCTTCGAGGGGCGCTCCGCCGTTTCGAGCGGTGCAGCTTGCTACGCTGGTCGACACCGTTCCCACTGGCAATCGCTGGCTGCATGAGATGAAGTATGACGGCTACCGCGTGCTGCTGAGCGTGGGCAGCGGCCAGGCCATTGCCTATACGCGTTCGGGGCTCGACTGGTCGGAAAAGTTCGCCGGTCTGGTCGCAGATGCGGCAAAGCTCAAGGTCTCCTCCGCGCTCATCGATGGGGAGGCGGTGGTGCTCGATGGCGATGGTCGCTCAAACTTCCAGGCACTGCAAAATGCGCTCAAGGGCGCTCCTGGGTCGATCGACTATTTCGCGTTCGATCTGCTGGAGCTTGACGGTGAGGACCTGACCCAGCTGCCGCTGACCGAGCGCAAGGCGAAGCTCGCAAAAATCCTGCCCAAGGGTAAGTCGCGGTTGCGCTATTCCGACCACATTACGGGCAACGGCGAGAAGCTGCTCCATCAGTTCTGCGCTGCGGGCCTGGAGGGGGTCATCTCCAAGCAGGTTGACGGCCGCTATGTTGGTTCACGATCGGGCGGCTGGCTCAAGACCAAATGCATCAAGCGGCAGGAATTTGTCGTAGTTGGCTGGACACCTTCCACCACGTCGCGATTGTTGCGCTCGCTGATCCTGGGCGTGCATGAGGATGGCGTCCTGCGCTACGCCGGCAAGGTCGGCACCGGTTTCGACAACCAGGAGATCGTCGACCTGATGGCAATCATGGCGCCGCTCGAACAGGAGGCGCCGCCCGTCAAGGCGCCGCGTGCGGAAGTGCGCGGGGCGCACTGGCTGCGCCCAAAGCTGGTCGCGGAGATCGCCTTTACCGAGATGACCAAGGAGGGAACGCTCCGGCATCCGTCATACCTCGGCCTGCGCGAAGATAAGAAGCCTGAAGCGGTCGTGATGGAGAAGGAGGCGCCGGTCGAGGCGGCGATCGCTCAAGCCTCGTCGATCACCATCAGCAACCGCGACCGCGTCATCTTTCCCGAGGGCAAGTTCACCAAGGGCCAATTGGCGGATTATTATGCGCAAGTCGCTCCGATCATGCTGCCCTGGGTCGGCTCACGGCCCATCAGTCTCGTGCGCTGCCCCCAGGGACGTGCGAAGAAATGCTTCTTCCAGAAGCATGACGCGGGCAGCTTCGGCGACGCTGTCCGGCATGTCGCGATTCGCGAGAAAGACGGGCATGACGAGCCCTATCTCTACATCGACACGGCAGAAGGGCTGCTTAGCTGCGTGCAGATGGGCACCATCGAGTTTCACGGCTGGGGCTCCAGAATCGAGGATGTCGAGAAAGCCGACCGGCTGGTGTTCGATCTCGATCCCGACGTGGGCCTCGACTTCGAGAATGTGCGCAGCGCCGCCTTCCAGTTTCGCGAAATCCTCAAATCGATCGGGCTGGAGACCTTCCCGATGTTGACCGGCGGCAAGGGCGTCCATGTGATCGCGCCGCTGGTTCCACAGGCGGAATGGCCGGAGGTGAAGGACTTCGCGCATCGGCTGGCCCAGGCTGTCGCCCAGAGCGACCCGGAGCATTTCACCGCCGCCTTGCCCAAAGTGCAGCGCAAGGGCCGCATCTTCGTGGATTACCTTCGTAACCAGCGCGGCGCCACGGCAGTCATGCCCTACGGGGTCCGCGCGCGCGAAGGCGCGCCAGTCGCCGTGCCGATCACTTGGAAGGAAATGGAGACGATCGACAAGCCTTCGCATTGGAGTATCCGCGACGGCGCTGAGCTGGTGAAGCGGGCCGGCTCGAAGGCGCTAAGCGGCTGGGGCCGCGCCGATCAGACATTGCCTGACCTATGAAGATCGCCACCTACAATGTGAATGGCGTAAACGGCCGACTGCCGGTGCTGCTGCGCTGGCTCGAGGAAGGGGAGCCCGATGTGGTCGTGCTCCAGGAATTGAAGGCGCCGCAGGAGAAGTTTCCGGAAAGTGCCATCCGCGAGCTTGGCTATGATGTCATCTGGCACGGCCAGAAGTCCTGGAACGGCGTCGCGCTGCTGAGCCGCGTCGGGGAAATCCACGAGACGCGTCGGGGCCTGCCCGACGATCCCGACCCAAGCCAGAGCCGCTATATCGAGGCCGCCGTCAACGGGATCCTGATAGGCGGGCTTTATCTGCCTAATGGCAATCCGCGTCCCGGTCCCAAATTCGATTACAAGCTGCGCTGGTTCGACCGGCTGATCGAGCATGCCGCCGGGCTGCTGGAGAGCGGGCTGCCGGTGATGCTGGCGGGCGACTTCAATGTCATGCCGACAGATCTTGACGTCTACAAGCCAGAGCGATGGCTTGATGATGCCTTGTTCGCGCCCGAAGTCAGGGCGGCCTATTTCAGGCTGCTGGATCAAGGCTGGACCGACGCGCTGCGCGCGCTGCACCCAGGCGAGGTCATCTACACCTTCTGGGACTATTTCCGGAACGCCTACGGCCGCAATGCCGGCCTGCGCATCGATCACCTGCTGCTCAGCCCCGCTCTTGCTGATCGACTGCTCGATGCGCAGGTCGACAGCCATGTGCGTGGTTGGGAAAAGACCAGCGATCACGCGCCGGTCTGGATCGAACTGGCCGACAAGCCCAAGCGCAAGCGAGCCCCGAAGGCGAAGATGTGATGGAGATCGAGAGCTTCTTCCTCAGCGAGAATGGCTGGGTACCTAACAATGCTCGGTTGCCCGTGGTCGTCTATCGCGTGGCGCTGGGGGGCGAAGGGAACGACTTGGCTGACCGGTTCGAGGCATTGTTCGACGAGCATGGCTGGACCCCGGACTGGCGCGACGGGGTGTTCGACTATCATCACTATCATTCGACCGCGCATGAGGCGTTGGGCGTATTCGCAGGCGAGGCGACCCTGGAGCTTGGCGGGCCAGGCGGGCGGAAGGTGTCCGTTACAGCTGGCGATGCGGTCATGCTACCGACAGGCACCGGCCATCGCGCAGTTTCTGCAAGCGAGGATTTCCGGGTCGTGGGCGCCTATCCGCAGGGACAGACGTGGGACATTTGCCGTGACGCACCCGATGACGCAGGCCGCGCGCGGATGGGGGCGCTTCCTGATCCCAAGCGCGACCCAGTGACCGGCGCGGCGGGGGCACGAACCGGCGGCGAGCCATGAACGAGTGGACGGGCGGCTGCGCGTGCGGTGCGGTCCGCTATGCGCTTGGCTCGCAGCCTTTCGACGCGGGTTACTGCCACTGCCGGATGTGTCAGCGGACTAGTGGTGCACCCGTCATGGCGTTTGCGACGGTGCTCATTGACGAGTTTCACATCATCGAGGGACATCTGGCGCTGCGTCGATCATCAGATTTTGGCGAGCGGGGATTTTGCGGCGCGTGCGGCACCCCGCTCACCATGCCTGTGAAGCACCAACCAGACACGATAGATTTCACGATCGCGACGCTCGACGCGCCGGAAAGGGTCGTTCCGCGATTTCATATCTGGTGCGCAAGCAGCATCGGATGGTTCGAGATTGCCGACAAGCAACCACGCCATGCTCGGTTCAGACCTAATACCGTAGGACTGACTGCAGGCCGCGCCGAGCCCGGCGACATTACCCGTGACTAGGCTCGACCAAGCTTCGATTTGAGCGCGTCAATCCGCTGAGAGGCATCGGCCTTGGTCAGATTTTCAGGTGGCAGTTCCTCGCCGGCTTCCTCGCTCAAGGTCGTCAGATAGCTTGCCTGCGCTCCGGTCATGGTTCATCGCCGGAAACCCAGTCGTTGGGATTCTTTTCGGTGTTGGAGCCGGGGCGGTCTTCGAGCTTGGGGTTGTGCAATTGATCGGTCATGATCGCTCTTTCGTTTCCTGTTTGTTCTATACAAACGGGAGCCCGGCTTTACAGTTCCCCAGCGCTTCAATTCGGTGCGATCAGCTCCATCAGTTCGGCGGGCTTCAGCTCACGGATGAGCTGGTCATAGCGGCATTGCCGGCCCGCTTTGTCCGGGCGCCAGCGATGGAAGCGCGTGCCGTGGCGGAAACGGCCGGCTGTTATCTGGTCGTAGATCACTTCAACGACCAGATCATGATCAAGTGAGATATAGTCGCCGCTCTTGTCCGGGTTCCAGCGACTTGGGCCTCCCGGCGACTTGCCGGTAAAGCCCGGGCCGCCTTCATGCGGCTCGAGGATCGCGCCAAGCGCCTTTCGCTCTGCTGCCGGGAATGCCGAGCTGAACCCGACAAGGTCCAGCTTGCCGGCGTCATTAAGGAGCCCGAGCAATAACGAGGCGACCTCGCCCTTGGCATTGGTCCGATAGCCACCAACCACGCAGTCCGCCGTGCGCAGCCGCTTGACCTTTCGCATGGCCCGCTCACCCTGCTGATAGGGTTGATCGAGCGGCTTGGCGATCACCCCGTCGAGCGCGCCGCCGGTCGCGGTCAGCCAGGCCCTTGCCTGCTCCAGAGATTGCGATGCTGGAGACAGGATCAGGGCGGGGTCCGCGATTGTCTTGTGCAGCGCCTCGAGCGCGGTGCGCCGTTCCGCGAGTGGCTTGGCGCTGAGATCGATCCGGCCGATCCTGAGAGCGTCGAACAGGATAAATTGCGCGGGCGTGTCGCGGGACAGTTTGGCGACACGCGAGGCGGCTGGGTGAAGCCGAGCTTGCAGCGCATCGAACGAAAGACGATCCCCGATCGGAATGACAAGTTCCCCGTCCAGCAGTAGGATCTTTTGGTCCAGCGTGCGAATATGCTCGATCACTTCCGGAAAATAGCGACCCAGCGGTTTACCCGACTTCGACCAGATCGCGATGTCGTCGCCCTTGCGATCGACGAGGGCGCGAAAGCCATCCCACTTCGGCTCATATTGCCATCCCGGTGGTGTTGATTGCCACTGAGATGTGACCCGGGGGCGCTATAAGTTTCCACTGAGAATTGGCTCTGAATCACTTTTGCTGCTGGTGATGGTCATACGCCGACCACGCGAGCGCGCAGCAGGTCCAGCTTCGCTCGACCATACATCTGTCGTTTTATCAGCTTGAGGCGAGTGATTTGGCCCTCGGTCTGCTCATTTGACCACGGTGAAATGATCGCGTTGCGTACCGCAGTCAGGTCCTTTTCTACCCCGTTGACAAAGGAAGCGACAAGGCTGTCCTTGGCCAGCTCGATCGATTGGAAGTCGCCGATTGCTTTGCGTGCCGTCACCAACTCAGGGACACAGTTCTCGATGACGGCAACGAGGATGGCATCTGATTTGCCCAATCCATCCTGAGCGGAGGTCATCAGGCGAGCCA
>Ga0213869_10000609_pt1 | contig 28439 bp, 51 predicted proteins | sample PICome_10_FD_160083 | JGI IMG/M metagenome (GOLD analysis project Ga0213869, IMG submission 160083) | Coastal seawater microbial communities near Pivers Island, North Carolina, United States - PICO132 | ecosystem: Environmental > Aquatic > Marine > Coastal | place: USA: North Carolina...
TAACCACTAAATCCGGTTAGATACGAAGTTAATTTTGTACCATTACCATCTTTGAATTGTTTTCCTTTCTTGAAGTATCTTTTTACATTACCAGGTCCAGCAAGGTGTGCCGCTGCTAATATACCACTTTCTGTGATTTCTGTTCCATCAACTACAATACCTGAATAGTCATCAATATAAGATTGTAAAATCTTTTTATTGTGTGAAAGTAAATCTAACATTGCCATTTCTTGTATGTGTGGTGAGTTTAAGAATTCTTTTTTTGATACATCGTAACCAAGATTCTTTAATGTTCTTTTACCGAATTGGTATTTTCCCATATATCCCCAACCATTAACTACATCGTATCTGTTTGAGGATTCTCTCATTCCTATTGAGTTTAAAAACATTTCTGTTTCGTTTATTTCAATTGAAACTGGTTCTAGTTTTATTTCAACCAATTCAACTGGTTTACTCTCTAATTTATCGAGAGGAATTGCTTTAGGTGATAACATCCTTGTTGTAAATCCAACTAAAGTAAGTGTAGCTAACATTGAGATTGCTACTGTTAATATTTTCTTTTTCATAAGGTTTCCCCTTTAATTTACTATGTAAATATACGAAAAATTATTGATATATCCAAGTCTTTTTGGACTTTTTTTAACAGTCTCCCATTGGACCGTAATACATACCACTTACGATATCATCATCAGAATCGTAATCTGATTCTTTTTTTTCTTTTTTATCAAAGTTTTTAAGTATATCGTTTGCTTGACTAATATTAGAATCTAACATCAATTCAAATTCTTTTTCTGTTATGATATCTTTATCTAGCATAACTTCAATCAGAGTTTGAATAATAATGTTTTGATTAATCAATACATCATTAAGCTTTTTTATTTGCATTTTTTTTGATATTAAGCTCATCTAATAGTTCTTTTAATTCGTTTTTATCTTCATTACCATAAACCAAATCACCGAATGATTTCTTAATACTCTTGTTTCCATAGCCCATTGCTGATGCCATTCTTACACATACAACTTTATATTCGTTGATATCCATATCATCAGGAACATCAAACTCTATTTTTGATGCCTCTCTATTTAGTTCTACGAAGTCTTTGTCTGTATATGTAAATATAAGTTTACCCATTTTTTCGTTTAATTATAAGATTTCTGCTCCACTCTTCAACAATGGTTCAGCCTTCTTGTATTTCATAAATTCGGTATCTCCATTCGATAATTTAACCATTACCCTTTCGTTTCTACCATACTTTTTTTCTCGTACAATTGTTTGTGTATATTTTCTTGAAGAATCTGTTATAAGGATTCCATTAAGGTGGTCTATCTCATGTTGAGCACAAACACACTCTAGTAATCCTTCATCAGAATAAAACTCTTCTGAAGTTTCCCATGTTTCCCCTTCTTCTTTGTCAGATGAAAATATAACTGCTCCTAAGTTGTCACATTCAACTGTAAATGATTTATGTCTTACTGTTTTAATTGGTTTACGCATTGTTTTTTCTAAAGATAAACATTGTTCAATATATACAACAGTTTCTTTAGAAGCTTCTATAACCCTAGGGTTAACTAATATCAATGGTTCTTTTACATTTATTAAACACACTCTATCTGTTAATCCTATTTGATTTGCAGATAATCCTAACCCACCATGTTTTTCTAATTCTTTTTTTAATTTATCAGAAATATTATCAACCTCTTGTTGAGATAATGGTTTTGGTAAGATTGGTGTTTTTAGTTTACTTGAATCTTTAATTAATGTCATCGAATAAATTTAATTGTTTTGTTACTAATTTTTTAGTTGTGTAATCGCCACCAAAAGGCCTTTGGTAAATTGTTGCACCTTTATCTGGTGATTCGTAAATTTTTATATCTTTATATTTTTCAAAATACTTTTGATTTTTTAAATACAAATCTCTTACTTTTTTTCCTAACTCCATATCATTAGGATAATCTTTTACTAACTGTTCTATGTTCATAATTTTACTCCGCTATGTTTAAATATTTTTCTAATAACCACGATGAAGATTGAATCTTTTTACCTAATCCCCATACACTATCTATACCATAACTATTACAAACATCGTTTTCTGGTGTTGTGGTCTCTGTTCTATCACCTCCATTACCAAATGCCATTACACCCTTTGGTAAATCATCATTTTCATTTATATACTTTCTTTTTGAGTGGTCAATGAAATCAATTGCTGTATCATCTCCATGTATAAGTGGATTCATTACATAAACATAATCCACATCTCTTAATGATTCCATTATAAACTTTCGTTCTCCTTCTTTCATAAAAGATTTACCTTTTTTTCTTCTTAACCAACTATCGTTATTAAGTCCTATCCAAACTTCATCTGCTAACTTCTTAGCGTTTTGGATACATTCGATATGACCTTTATGTACAGGATCAAATCCACCACTAATTAATATTACTTTATATTTTTTACTCATCTTAAACTATTTGTTATACAAATATACGAATTATTTTTTACAATTCCTAATTTATTTCCAATTAAATCCTGCACCCATATGTCCAAACGCGGCTGAATCACCAAATATTGGTTTTCTGAGTTCTAAGAAATCAATTATTCCTTTAGGTGATAAATCATATCCCTTAATAAATTCGTGTTCTCCATCAACGATTGCAGTTGCTTGAAGAGGTTTATCATATCCAATTGCATATGCTAATTGTACAGTAACTTCTTGTGCCTCTGGTCTTTGTTCTAGGATATCTACTGCAACCCTTCTTGCCATATATGCTGCACTTCTATCAACCTTAGTACAATCCTTACCACTAAATGCCCCACCTCCAAGTGGAACTCTCGGTCCATAATTATCTACTGCAAGTTTTCTACCAGTTAATCCAGCATCAGCAGTAAACCCACCAATGTTCCAATCACCTGCAGGATTACAATGTAATGCTTCAATAAAGTAATCAGGATAATCTTCAAAATATTCCATTACTAATTGTTGTAATTTATCCGATGGTGCGTTTTGAAATGAACATACAACTCTAAGTGAGTTACCATTCATAGTAATCTGAGTTTTACCATCAAAAGGATATTTACTAAATACATACTTGTTTAGTTCTCTTGATAAGAAATATTCTTGTGGTAAAAATTGTTTATTATCTCTACAAGCATAACCAATCATAATTCCTTGGTCACCTGCTCCACCAGTATCAACTCCATTAGCAATCTCTGATGATTGTGAGTTAAGATGTATGATTACATCTTTTACTCCTGATATGTTATTAACAACTGTTCTAATATCGGTTTCAGTTACTTCAGTTTTTGAAGTTACTTCACCAGTTATAAATACCTTTCCATTTCCACCAGCGGTTTCAATGGCACATCTTGAGTTAGGGTCTCCTTGTAAATATAAATCTAATAATGTGTCTGATATTCTATCACACATTTTATCTGGATGTTTCGGTGAAACACATTCTGCAGTTCTAATCATTTATTTAGTTTTTGTTGTAGTTTTTGTAATTTTAATTTATCCTTATCTGATAAGGGATGTTTCATTTTTAATTCTAAAATCTTTTGTACTATTTCTTCTTTTATCATACTAATTACTTAATGGTGCTTTAATTGTTGGGTGATAATTATATCCTTCTATTTCATAATCCCATTCACCATTTAAAATATCTACGTTAGATAATTTTATTGTTGGTAATGTAAAAGAACTTCTTAATCTTTGTTCTTCTGCTTGTTCAATATGATTTTTATATAAATGAGTATCACCCAAGTTCCCAATCAGTTCACCTGGTTTTAAATTTGTTTCTTCACATAATAAGAGTAATAGAGTACCATAAGATGCAATATTAAATGGTAACCCTAAGAAAGTATCAACTGAACGTTGATTCCACATTAGAGATAACTTACCATCGTTTACATAACATTGGAATCCATAATGACAAGGAGGTAGAACTACCTTATCTAATTCCCCCACATTCCAAGCTGATACCATCAATCTTCTACTATCAGGATTCTCTTTTATGTTTTGTATTAGTTCTTTGATTTGGTCTACACAATATGGATTAACCTTGTCATCATATCCAAACCAATTTCTCCATTGTTTACCATATATTGGTCCGAGTTTACCCCAACTAGATGCAAATGATTCATCTTCTTTAATATGTTGTATAAATTCTTTTTGAGTAAACATATCATCATGATATTCTGATGGATGTGCTTTACAATATGCTTTATAAGCATCACCATCCCAAATATGACAATTGTTATCAACTAAGTATTTGATATTAGTATCTCCTTTTAGAAACCACTTCAATTCAGTCATCATAGTTTTAACTGCCATCTTCTTTGTGGTTAGTAAAGGAAATCCATCACTCATATCGTGTCTGATTTGTTCACCAAAGTAAGATAGTGTACCAGTTCCAGTTCTATCTCCCTTTTCTTTTCCATAAAGTACCAACTTTCTGAGGATACCTTGATATTGTTTTTCTATATTACTCATTTTCTTTACTTCTTAAATATATCGTTCCCCAATTTTCAATTAAATCCCCATAACTATTAGTAAATGGTTCAAATGTTACTTTTTCAACATCTATCTTAGATGAAATACTTGCGGTTTTGAGATATCTTAATGCACCTTCGGTGAAATTATCACCAAATGTAGTAGATGAAAAATACTGATTACCAAAATCCTGCAACTCATAAAGAATATATTCTTCGTGTTGTAACATCATTCTTTGAGTTTCCCATCTAAAATATCTACCAGTCTTTTGACCAAAATGAGATACTGGTGTTGAATATATTTCAACATCACTACAATGTAAATTTACATCTGCTGCAAATTCAATAGGTGAATTATTATCAATTAATTTTTGAGCTGATTCTTTGTTTATAATATAGGAATGAGCTGCATATCCTATTGGGTATCTATCCATATGTTGAAGAACAAGTGCCTCATCACATTGTGTACCGTTTATATCCTTATCAATGTGACCAACCATTACAATTCCCCAATCAATATTCTTTACATCATCAGCTAACATTTCATATCCTCTAGAACCTTCAATTAAAGTTCTCAAACCAACATTGGTTATATGAGCATCATCTTCTAATATTAATGCAGTTTTAACACTATCATCAGTTTTTAAGAATCGTTCATATACTTTTTGATGTGATAAAGCACATCCATAAATTGATTTAGTTAATGCACCATTTGGGTCTGTAAACTTATGACTTATTTTATTTTCATCCAAAAGTTCATCAATATCTAATTTAGAACCATCAATAGCATCAACCCATTCTATTTTTTTATGGGGATAACCAGCTGATAATAAATCATCATAAACATTCTTTCTACGAATTCCATGTTTATGCATTGATATAATATAAATCTTATCTACAAACTTCATTAAATCTCAAATTTTAAATCTTTTCTAATATCAGTTTTTACTCTTTGTAGATACTTTCTACGTTTCTCATCAGATACAAATGGTACTGACCAGAATTGTTTTGTTTTTCTCCACCTACTTAACTTCCAACCAAATACAAATGAGTAAACACCCAATACCAATCTTAACTTTACTGAGTTTAGATATAAAGTTCTAACTGGTAATGATGGTGCACCATGTGTAATGTAGGTTCTAACCTTTTTATCACTCAGATGTGGTTGTGGGTATGCGTACAACTTTGTAATGTTTTTAAAGTTGTATGCAAATCCTGGTGTAAATACTTCATCAAAGAACACTTCCATTCTTGGAGTTAATCTGAACCACCATACAGGTGATACAAAATATATTCTTTCGGACCAAGTTACCAATTCTTGATACCGTTTAACCAAATCAGTTCTTGGTCTTGCAAATGAATCCCTATATAAATCAATAACTTCGATTTCTTCATTGTGTTTACGAAGTTCCCGTTTGATAGTTTTCATAATACCATTATAGCAAAATGAATCTTTATTAGGATGTCCTATTACTATTAGGTTTTTCACAATTTCACCTTTTTACGAGATTTAGTTAACCTTTTCTTTTTAGGTTTTTCAGTTGGGAATCTACCCCAATTACCATGTCCATCCATATCCATTTCATCAGAAACGATACCATCTCTGATATCATCTCTTCTCATATCTCTTCTTTGTGATTCATTTGCCCACTTAATCATGTACAAATAACCAAACAAATACAATCCGAATACAACACATCCGAATATAAAAATTCCAACAGTCATCTTACTTTCTGTTTATGTGTTCTCTATAATCATTTCTTCTCTGTCTAATTGCAACAGACGCTGATAATATCGATGGAACCCAAATTCCAACGAAGATTCCTTCTAACTGATTTCCACTAAACCATAGTGTTACTGAAAACAGAAAAGATACAAATGCCAATAGGATTGGATAATACAATCCGAAAAATTCTAACGCTTTCTTCATTTTAATTTACTTTAATTTATGTTTCTTTTTATATTTTTCAACGAAACTATCACCAACACCCAAATCTAATATTTCATTTTCCTTTGGTATCAGAGGTTTTCGTTTAGTTGTTGATATAATATCATCAACTCTGGTATTTTCAAAGACCTCTAAATGTACTTTAGAGTTTTTACGAGGCCCTTTGTGAACCACCACAACAGGTAAAGTTCTATTTAAGTTACCCATTATAAGAATATAGTTGTAATTGCAGAGTATATTCCATAAACAGCGAACATTACTAAAAATGCCAAACAACCATAACCCATAGTTTTCATAGTTGATTCATATTGTTTATCACTTCTACCTTGCCTACTTCTATACTGTCTTACTTTTTTCTTTTCCATAACTTTTTAAATTTTGTTAATTTAGATTCTTCTATTATAGAACCATCCTTATCAACAGTAGGTGCTTCCAATATACCATATGTTATAATTAGACCACTTATTAGAAAGTAAAGTCCTATGATTTCCCAAACTCCCATTATCTTATTATATTAAATGTTTTAATTGAATCACAACTTGTACAAACAACTGTATCTATTCTACCTCTTACACAGCTATCTTGTTCCCATAGTTCTATTAGATGGTTTCCATCTTCACACTTACAATCAGTACTCTTATCAGTACAATTAACCCCACTCCATTTTCTTAGTATAGGGTCTTTAATCCACTCACTTCTTAGTTTACTTATCATATCCTACAAATTCAAATTCAGGTTTTTTAATTAACCCATCTTTTACTAACCATTCTAACTCTTCATTGATTTGATAATTCTGAAGTTGTGCAATATCTTCAAATACACCATCGAATACTGCATCAACATCATAACCTTCACCATAAGAAGGTCCGAATGAATTAGCAATTTTGTTCATACCGGCTCTATCACCTTTTTTGTAGAACTCTTCTAATTTATTATACAAATCAATTTTAATTAGCTTTCCAACTAATTCGTTCCAATCGTACATCTTTTGATTCCAAGGTTTGGTAATCTCAATTCCGTACTTTGTTCCAATTACTTTACTCATATTAAGGTCTTTTTACAATTACAACTCTAATATAAGAAAAATATTTGAATTATCCAAATGTTTCTGTAAGAAATTTTTCTAAAGTTTTTGTGGTTATGTTATAATCCTTTTTTAGATATTGAAGTTTGCTGAAATCAATTGAGTATCTTCTATCATGTCCTAACCTATCTTCAACATGCTCTAAGTTTACTTTCTTATTTAGAATCACTCCAATTTGTTGAACAATACTTCTATTAGTCCAATTATCACCACTACCAATATTCCATATTCCGTTTTGTGATATCATCAAATCATAAATTATTTGAGCATTATCTTCAACCCAAATCCATTCTCTCATTTGTTTACCATCACCATAAAGGGGAATTGGTTTATCTTCTTTAATTGAACGAGCTATTGTAGGTAAAAACTTTTCATCATTTTGATGTGCACCATAATTATTACAAGTTCTCGTAATTAAATAAGGTAATCCATAAGTTCTTCCAGCAGCTTCAACTAAGTGGTCTCCGGCTGCTTTGGTAGCTGAGTAATATGATGAGGGTTCTAATGAAGTATGTTCATCAGCTTCCATCATCTTTCTACTTTCCATATCACCATAAACTTCATCAGTTGATATTTGTACAAACTTTTTTAGATTAGGTATTTGTTTTGCAATCTCTATCATATTAAATGTACCTTCTACGTTTGATTTTACAAAAGGTAATCCGTTATGTATTGATTTATCTACATGAGATTCAGCAGCAAAGTTCACAATGTAATCAGCGTATCCAATATCATCTAAAGTGATATCACAAATATCTTTTTTAATAAGAGGTATATCTTTTGGAATTAGAAATGGATTAGCTGCATAAGTTAGTTTATCTATAACAACTATTTCAGTATTTGGAACTTTATTTATAAGATTTACAAAGGATGAACCTATAAACCCACAACCACCAGTTACTACTATTCTCATTTCATTAATTTTATATTTACCAATCTATGTATTTTAGAAATAGCTTCTTCTATTTTCAAAGTTTGAAATCTAGGATGCCATCTTCCCCATAATCCAAAAAACCATCTATCATTCCACTCAACTATAAAGACTGATTTATCTCTAAGTGAGTGTTCAATGATACGATACCTTCTCATTTCTTTATGATATCTTTTATTTTGATTCATTATTTAAATCCAATAGAGTAATAATTTTATCAACTGTAAACTCATCCACTTTAATAGTGTGATAGTTGAATCCATTATCATCTAATATCTTTTTACATAATGTATCGATTTCAATAGATTGTTTTATATCTTGAAATCTTTCATCATCATTATGCTGAGTTTCCCCTCTTTCTAAAAGTATGTTTATACTATTATACCTTTTGTGTAAACTGATAATAAAATTATGAAACTCTTCTCCATAAAATTCTGCAGGATATCCTTCAGTATAATAGGTATGGTAAATTGTAGAAAATAGAATTGGTGAATCAATTACTATATAATCTACTTTACCATAACTTTCAGCAATCCCTCTATGTTGGTTTGCAAATACATAAAGTTGGTCTTTGATTGCTGGGATGTTATTATCCCATGCTAATCTCTTTGGAAATTCATATGGGTTATTACAACTAATGTGTCTTTTCTTTAATTCATAGGTAATACCAGCTGATATGCCTGATTTTCCTATGCCTGGTCCTCCAAATAAATTAATTAACTTGCTCACTAAATATATTGTTTAATAGATTTGCCAATCTGATTCCTGCTTCATATAACCTTTGTTCCACAATTGGAAAATTCTCATAAACATAATCGTATGAAAGATATGAACCTTCTTTTGTTTCATATATCTTTGGTACGAATTGATGTGATTCATTTGCCCAATCTTTTGCTGTTCTTTGTTCAATAGGCATCGAACCATATTTGTTAATTAGATGAGTAGATAAATCTGAATGGGACATTTTAAAATCATCAATCAATCCAGCATCCCATAAATCATGTAAGTTAGTTAAACTCTCAGCATCTTTTCTACCTTTGAAGTAAACATCAATTTTGTTTCCACCCCAATCTTCTTCCCTACCAGTGTGAAGTGGTTGGTGAATATCACCCACCATATGTACTAAATACTTTAACCAAAATTGCTTTACTGATTTCTCTGCCATTGGTGATTCCAAAATTGGAATAGCTGTGTTAATCATCTTAACTACATTTGGTCCAATGTGAGAAACATCATCATAATCTTTATCAAGAGGTAGATTTACATAATGCCAAGTTGAATACTTATCGAACTCTGGATTACTTCTCATCTCATCAGCCCAAGTTGATACTGATGCAAGTGATTCACCATCTAACAATTCGTAAACCTTTTCTTTAACTTCAGGTCTAAGATGTCTTTCAGCAATCTCACCAACAGTTCGATGTCCAATTTTACCCCAAGCAGTAATCTCTGAAAACGAACTTAGGATTATAATAAATGTAAATAGTAATAACTTTTTCATTGTAAACTTGTTATAAGTGAATAAAGATAACCCATAAACCCTACTGCATTTAGTAGGGATAGGTTATATTGTTTTGTTTTTTGTGTTTGAATAGTAATCAATGAAAGTGCAACTAACATTCCTACCTTTCCATAAACTGAATCTATAAAGAATGGTGATACCATCATCAATCCAGTTCCGAAGTACAACACTCCGTATTTATATAGTTTTTCGTTAAATGATAATTTTTTATCCGTTAACTTCATTTTTACTTGTTAAGTGATAAAATATAATCTTTTAAACTATCTTTGGGCGCCCATTCCAATCTCTCCAAAGTATCATCATTCTCTCTAAGAGTTTGTCTATAATTTCCTGGTACATCAGGCAGATGTACTTTTTCCAAATCACCAAATGATTCTTGGAAGAAATCAAATACTTCATTAATTGAGTAATTCATACCTGTACCCAATTCCCAAGCATCTTCATGCTTTTTATCATTTGTACCAATCTTATATAGAGCATCACAAATATCATCTACGTGAGTGAAATCTCTTCTTTGTTCACCATCTGATATAATTGTAATTGGTTTACCTTCTTCGATTTGTTTTCTCCAAATACCAATCACAGCTGCCCATTGTCCATCAACCAATTCATTTGGTCCATATACATTATAGAATCTTGCGATTTCAAAATCACATCCATAAGCAGTTCGATACATTTTTAAAACATCCTCACCTAACTTTTTACAAGTTGCATAAGGTGAAGTTTCTGGATTACACCATTTAGATGATGAACCACTATAAACAACTTTAACATTATTTTGTCTTGCCCATTCTGCAACCACAATCACACCTTGAGTATCTACTCTAAATGTTTCCATTGGGTCATCGAATGATGGTTGAATTCTAGCTAACGCAGCGAGATGATAACATAAATCAAATGATTCACCTTTCCAATACAAAAGATTTTCAATATCTCCATAAACATATGTACATCCTTCCACTTCATATTCCTTTAATCCAGTTGAAAGGTCATCCAAAGAAACAACTTCATGTCCCTCCTTCAAGAGTTTTTTGATTAAGTTAGAACCGATAAAGCCGTTCCCGCCAGTTACTAAAATTTTCATAGAATTTTAAAATTTATAAGTTATTTTCCCAAAAATGGTTCTTCCATTTTGTTGTTTTAGATAATCCACATTAGTAAAATCTAAAATATTGTTAACACCAACACCCACTCTCATACCTTTAATCTCAGGTGAACTTACTAATGTATTCAGTAATGTATGAGATGGTACAAATTCATTTGGGTCTTGTGTTCCGCTTCTATCAACATCTCTAAAGAAGTATTCTGATTTGTGAACTCCATTCAGAGTTACAGTCAATCCATTCTTTAATGTATAAGTTGTTGCTAGATTTATTAAGTGTGTAGGTCTTTCAGAAAGAAAGAACTCAGTTCCATCTGCTTGATTTGCTTCAGTTTCTAAATACTGATAAGAACCATCGAATCTAAATCTATCCTTTTGGATAAGAGTTTCTAATTCTACACCTTTAAATGTTGCTTCTGAGATATTTGTGTATCCGAAAAGTAAAGTTTGGTTGACAAACATTCCAGCTAATACTGATTCAATCAAATCAGTTGTGTTAGTTTGGAAGAAGTTTACACCAATTTTACTCTTACTATCTAATTTATATGATATTCCAAAATCATAAGAGATAGAAGTTTCAGATTTAAGATTTGTAATCTCATCCATTTCATATGATAAGAAAGCAATTAGATTTTGTTGAGAATAAAAGTTGATTTGTTCTTCAATGTTATATGCACCCAATACATAATAACCAGAAGTAAACCCACCATAATTAATATATAGAGTTCTGAAATCAGGTACTCTAAATCCATATCCAACCGATGAACTTAATTTGAACTTACCTAAATTGTAATTAGCTGATACTTTTGGTGAAAAGTTAGAACCGAAATCTGAATAGTTATCGTATCTACCACCAGCTACAATGTTTAAGTTCTTTAAGTTTAGATAATGTTGTACATATCCAAAAGATGAATTAAGTGATTTGTTACCACCATATCTTTCAGTATTGTATTCGTGTCCTCTATATCCAAATCCAAATGTAGTTTGATTCTTATCATTCCAATTGTAAGAATTAATCATCTCAGGTTGGAAAATATTTTGGTCACTCTCATCTAATTGTTCAACTGGTTGTCCAAAGTATTCAAATGAAGATTTGTTTGAGTTTTGGAAATGTGAGTTTGATAATTTAATCTCACTTACATATTTACCAAATATTCTTTTATAGTTTAAATCTATAATAAGATTTTCTGATTCATTTAATTCATCTACTTCTACTAACTGCCCTTGAGTATTGGTTTCAGTTACAGTTTGACCTTCAGATGCTTTATCAAATAAACTAACTCCTAATGAGTATTGATTAACTCCATCATCATAAGTACTTCTATTCGTTACGTTTAATAAAGAAAATGGTAAAACGTTATTACCATATGTTAATGGGTCGATATCAAATCCATCAGATTTACCATAAGTAATCTTAGATGTGTTTTTAAACTTACCTTTACCCATTGTTGATGTTAATCCAACTAAAGATGAATTGTTAGTTCCATATTGTGCATTTAACATTAAAGATGGTTCTCCACCTTTCTTTGTAATGATATTAATTACACCACCAATTGCATGGTTACCCCAAAGTGCAGACATTGAACCTTTTACGATTTCAACTCTTTCTACATTTGCAAGGTTGATGTTAGATAAATCCAATGCTCCACTTTCTCTTCCAGCAATTGGAACTCCATCAATCATTACCAATACATACTCAGATGAAAGACCTCTTAATTGAAATCCTCCACTTTTCATTGGTGCAACAAATCCTTTTAGATTAAGTAAATCCTGCATCGTTATAAGATTGAGTTCTTCAATCTCTTTCTTTCCAATCACTTCGGTTGGTACGGGTGAATCTTCCAAACTTATCTCACTTCGAGTTGCTGATATTACTACATCATCTAATACGATTGTAGTATCAGTTGTTTGGGCATAAATCTGAGTGCTTAATAAAACACTTAATACAACTAATAGTTTTCTCATTTTTTTTGATTTTAATTTAATTTTACAAATATACGAAATTATTTTGAATTATCCAAATATTTCCAGTCTTTATAATTATCAGACTTTAATTTTTGTCTAACTCGTTCTCCACTTATTCCAAATTCCTTTGCAGCTTCGTTAACTGAAATGAATTTTTTATTACCACATTTAATGGTTTCGGAGTAAATACTTATCCCACCTGCTTTATCAGATAGGTTCCATAAATCCTCCATTTGTTTGTAGGATATATTCCAATCCAATGGATTCACTCTTTTCCAATGTTGAAACTTCTTAGATTTTGATTCAAAGTAATTTCTACATTGTGATTCAGTTACTCCATCAATCACATCACATACTTGTAGAGGTGATTCAAATGGAATATCTCCTATAACATATTTTATCTCTGGTCGAGTCTCCTCACCAATTATCTGCCAATCTTTATATTTTGATTTTCTACTTACACATCTTCTCTTAACTTCAGAAGCAACTAATTTGTTTGGGTCAATACAAATCGCAGCATGTCTGAAAGTCAAGTATTTTGTACCATCTACTTGACATTCAAACTCACCACCTTTTATTTCTTCAGTAGCAATGTCTGGATTTCCCTTAACAAATATTAAGATGTTTTGATGTACAGATGGGATTTTTCTATTTCTATCGAAATACGTTTTACCTACTCGAGATGCTTGGTGTTGTGAATTAAACAAAACCATATCGTTGTAAAACTTTAAATTATGTCGTTCACACATATTAATAGTTTTGTGAACTAATCCCCTATAATTACCAATTGAATACTTTTCAGTTGTAGATGGGTTTCGGACTTCACTCACTACGATTCCAAAAAATCGGTTCATCTTCAACTTAGTCATTGCTTTATAAATGATTCTCTCTAACTTAGCATCAAATTGTGATTCATTTAAGTTCGATAAATCATAAGGAGAATCCGAATAAACTTCTAAATCATAATAAGGAGGGCAGGTAAATACAAAATCATACTCACTATCTAAAGAGAATATTTCCTTATCAGCATCTCCAATTATCCATTTAGGTTTTTGGGATTGTTTTTGATTTGCTAGGATTTGTTTTTTAGATAAGTCGATTCCTAAATAAGAAAAACCCATTTCCTCTGCTACAATCCCTCTAACGGAACCTCCAGCGAATGGGTCTAATATCTTTCCACCTTTCGGTACAAACCAATCGTACATTACTTCACAAAGAACCGGGTCAAAAATAGAAACGTTAGTTGGAGAATCCCAAAATATAGTTTTACTTTGGGTATCTTCTCTACCTAATTCAGATTGAATTCCATAAGTAGTAATCCAATGTTCTTTTCTTTTTTTCCATTCTTTGGTTCGAGTATCCAATACCGAAAATGGTGTTATCATAACCTTTATTTAATTTTTTTAACTATCGCAATCTACTTCGTACTCTTCCCATCCCATTGTGGGTTTTTCATTTGGAAATCGGAACTTTCTACATTCTCCCGTTGTTTCAAAGTAAATTGTTTTTATCATATGAGATGGAACATGTCCACCGGTTGGAAGTATCTCATAATCCCCATTCCATTCTAATTCAACGGTGATGGTTAAATTTTCGATATCATCCCACTCTCTTTCTTCTTCCTCTAATAATCTCCATTCCCCTCTATTCAGATATTGGTCTTGAAGAGCACAATTTAAAAAAGAAAACGTTTGTTTTAAATTTTCTTTTGAATCCGAATAAGTAGCAGCAGGAGCAAGATGCCCTTTATCCCATACGTTATTGTAGTAATCCGCATTATTAGAAGTATAAACATCATCCTCTGTATAAAAGTTCATAGAACCTCTATCTACGTTCTTAGGTCTATTAGTAGATGTATATATCAATTTTGTGGGTTGTTCCTTCACTTCAGAGTACCAAACTTTGAATACTCCGTTTTCGATGATTACCTCATCTCTTAACTCAGGTTCTATAATTTGAGCATCAACTGAGCAAGAAGTTAGAAGTAATACCCATAGTACATATAATATGTGTTTCATTGTTTTATCCATTTATTTAGTTTTTAATAGTATGGTGGTAGAAATCCCATCTCATACGCTTTCCATATATTTTCACCAACCTCTAATATGAACTTCTTTATCTTAGCCATCCCTTTAAGTAGTTTAATCGGTTGTGGTAGAGTTCATCACATTTTCTTTTACATACATTCTTTTTCATCCAAAGCTTGTACACCTTTAAATGAGTATCGTTTTCTATCAATTCCTTCTCCCATTTGGGCTGAATACCGAAGTTATGTAGAATAATGTATATGAAGTATGATGTTTTCATTATTGTTTATAAATATAACAAAAAAATACTATCAAAAAAAATCAAGGTTCCGACTCACCCCCCACCGAAACGATGTAAAGGGAATTAGTTGCCGTATTCCTCGTAATCATCGTATTCGTGAGTATTTCTTTTGTAATCACTTGGTGGATAATATTCATCTACACCATCTATATGGTCCTCATCCCCACCATCTTTATCGGTGGAGGGTTCGTTCCACTCATCATTGAAATACATCCAAACCCATTCTTTCTTTACCATAATTAAAATATGTTTACTATGATTTTTGCGATTCCATTCTGAGTCATCATCGGTACAACCATATCACCTGTAACTGGATTGAATAATAACTTTCCATCATCCAACATTTTGTTTTGACGTGGAGTTAACCTTTCTAATATCTCTTTGGTTATTAGAGGGTCTTTTACTAAATCATCATCGGTAATATAATCGTAAATATTCATTTAATAATTTGGTACTACTGAAAGGATACAACTACCTAAACCCTCATGTGGTAGGTTTTCGGGTTTGATTTCTTTAATTTTCCATTTCATTTTTTGAAAATAGATATCTCCTCCTACTGATAGACAAGGTCCACCTTCGAAATCAAACATTGTTATATCTCCTTCATCATTTTGAGCTTGTCTTGCGAATTGTGATTCACCCATAACTCTCAATCGGTCAGAACCGATTTTCTCAATGGTTCTATCTAAACCATATCTACTCTTTACAATTTCCATTTTTATTAACTATTTTTGTTCTCTTCGAACATTTTTAATTTTTGGTTATAATCAAAGATTAACTCTTTGTATCTTGCCTCACTATTATATATATTATTAAAATTATTTATTAGATTCAAAATTGAACCATTCTTCATATGAATGTATTCAGCTGATTGAATACTCTTATAGACTTTCATATATGCTTCCATCATGGTTGTAATCCTTTAGTTGTTTTTCTACCTAATGAGATAGCTATCTCTGATGGAGTTTGTCCTATTCCTACTTGCTTCTTATACCACCAATACAAATCTTCAGTTGTTCCTTTACCTCTCTGTCTTTCATGTGCTTTATCCCACAAGTCTTTTCCGAACTCAGCAGTTAGTTCTTTTCTAAGTTGGTATAATCTACTTTGTTCTTCTACAATACCAACTTCCATCAATTTGTGTGCTTTGATTCGTTTCATCTTTGCAACTTGATGAGCTTCATGTTTCTTATCATGTATATTTTTGAGATGAGAAGTTTTCATATATTCATTGTACATATTATCGTACAACTTATGATTATCATCTGCTTCTAAAAAGTAAGGTGAGTATTCGAAATCACCATTTCTGATTTTCAGTAATAGTGGTGAATATGATTTTAAAGGTCTTTTTCTATATTTACCTTGAGTGTAATATCTAAAAGGATTATATCCCATCTTCTAAATCTTTAATTAAACTTAATATATTATCGTGATGTTTAGATAACTTATCTGAACGTACTTCATCATAACTAGCTTCGATTTGAAACTTTAATGAATCTCTCACTTTTATTAATTGTTTTATCATTGGTACAAATATACGAAAAAATGTTTAATTAAACAAACATTATTAATCTTTACTTAAAATCTTTTTAAGCTGAGATTCATTTAGTTGTTTTTTCTTTTCAGTTTTCTTTTGAACTTCTTCTTCGGTTGGAATTCGATAGTTCTCAACTAACGCATCCATCCAGTCTTTAGTAGTTTTACTCATTATTTAAATATAATTTTTAATATCCATAATTTATTTACATCCCAAATAGTAGCTGTACCCCATAGGACTCTATCATCTAAATCAGACATTTGTTTTATCAACTTTTGTCTGAGAAATAATAAATCACCACTAAATGTGAATTTCTTATCTGCTCCATTTGGTAGAATCCAAGTCATCTTTAGAAGAGAACCTTCCCAAAGATTGTGAGTCAGATTGAATACATCAAAACCCCACCCTTCCCATTTAGCATTTATAAAAATGGTTAGTGGTGTGATTGATATATGTGTTTTTCTAAATTTCCAATTTATTTTTCTTAACATATTTTAAAAGGTTTTAATTAAAAGAGATTAGAGGGAGTTGAGAGCTCCCTCCTTTCTCAGCGTAATTGATTAACCCTAAAACATCGGAATCTCATCTTCCGAATTCGTTTCGGTTTCCTGCTCATTGAAGAGAGCTTCACCCTCATCCTTCACATACTTCTGAACTAACTGCTTAACGTAAGTTCTTTCAGAATCAACTCCACCATCGTTAGAGAAGAATGGGAAGATTGAAATCTCTGCTGCTTCGAATAAATCGAAACCATCATAAATCAATCCAGCCATCTCAACACTAGCACGAGTGGAAACCATTGCTGTAACTTTACCACTATCACTCATCGATTGACTTCGAGTGTGATGAGCGATTTCCGCCACAGCTTTTAAATCTTCTTCGTTCACCTCAGGGAACATAAACTTCAACAAACCAAATTCTTGCTCATCATTAAGAACATCCATCTCAATGGTTACGAATCGGTCAAGAATCGCTCGGTCAATAACTCTGGTCGATGTATATTCATTACCAATGTTAGCCGTAGCGATGAAAGTAACACCATCAGCAACGTTTACAATTGGAGAACCTTCAGCTTCATCCAATCGGATGTATCTCTGTCCACCATCTAAAACGGTCATCAAAATGTTCCAAGCATCAGGGTGAGCTCTACTCAACTCATCCAATAGGATAACTGCGTTTGGAGTTTTGATTGCTTTGATGAATGATGATTCTGAGAAGTAAGTACCATTCTTAGAATCGAATTGTGTGTTACCAATTAGGGTAGCTCGCGGGTCTTGCGTTGCTCCTAAGTTGAAGTAAAAATCAGGACGGTCAAGTGCTTTAACCAATGATTTGGCGGCCATAGTTTTACCACAACCAGCAGGTCCTGTCATCATAATATTTTTAGCTCTCACCGCACTTCTGATGAGATACTTCCACTTCAAATCAGTCATTACCAACTCAGTTGGTTTAAGGTTTACTGAACCTTTGTGGATAAAATCTTTAATAGCCGTATGGTCCGATTTATCTTCGAATTGAACACCACCATTTTCGGTAGCCATCGGAGCAACTAAATTGTTGTAAACATCCATACCAACTTTTCGGTAAACTTTCTTACCATTCTTTTGAACATAAGCTTGGAGAGCTTCTCCAGCTTCATAAGCGCTCTTCCGAGTACCAGTTCCGATTCCTAAAGTACCAACTTTAGTACCTTTAGAATCAATCAATTTAAATGAGTTACCAAAAGCCTCCACTTTGTAAACTTCATTTTTAACGAATCCAATTTTGAAATCTGTCATAACTTTTATTATTTTAAGGTTTAACGTTTTGGGGGAATCACCCCCACTCAATTACTATACTAATATAAGAAAAAGATTTGAAACATGCAAGCTTTTTCTCACTTTTTTTAAATTATTTTGATAAAAACAATTGATTCATTGTTTTAGTTATCTGAGCAACATTGGTTACATCAATCAACTTAGCTCCTTTACCATACATAATCTTAAATCCTTTTGATGGTTCACCACCTTCAGGTATCCAACTATCAACAAAGTAAGATAAAGTTTGAATTCCCATACTTTCAATTTGTTTTACCATCTTACGAGTATGTTGAAATGCTTTATCACCTGAATAGTACATATCACTATTACCAAAGTAAGGTTCACCATCTGAAATATTAAGGAAGTAAGAATCCATATCATTTGTACTTCCTAAGAAGTTCTTCATAATAGCTTCAAAACATAATCCTTCAGGAGTTGTACCACCTGGTCCTAATGCTGGGAACATCTTTTTTACTTTGGAAAACTTATCAGTTCTACTATCATAAGCCATTACAATGTAAGGAAGATTGTTAGAAGTAGTTCTAAATGAAACCTGAATAGTTAGGTTTTGAATCATATCAACTGCTTTACAAAGTGCAACTACATTCGTTAGAGTTTTAGTCCACTTATCACCACCCATCGAACCACTAGCATCGATTGAGATATGTAGGTTAGCTTTTTTGTAAGAATCGGTTTCAATGTAAGAGAACACATTCTCATTTCCAAATCCTAATGAGGAAATCATTCTCTTATCAATCTTACCATGCTTCTGGCGATTGAACACAGTGTTTCTATCTTCACCTCTTACCTGAAGTTTCTTTCCTAAGATAGTACCAAGTTTGATACCTTCCATTACTTCAGATTCGTAATATCTTTTCACTTTACCATTCTTTTCAATATCAACACTCCACCAATTGTTATGTGTCATTGGGAACATTTCTGATTCTAAAAGTGATTGAGTAAGTTTCTTAACTACGATACATTGAGTACCTTTTTGGTAAGAACCCCAACCATTATCAACCTTTGAACCAACGTTAGCAACTTCAGAACCACTCTCATCAATTGCATCAAGGTTTTGTGCATCTTTCTTAGTGATGGTTTTCTTTCTGATATCACCATCCATAAACTTCTTCTGCTTCTCAATCTTCTTTTTAAGAAGGTCTTTTTGTCTATCGGTTAACTTAACCTTATCAGATGATTTACTATCGTTAGAAGTTGAATCTGATGGAGTACCATTCATATCATCAGGCATATTCTCAACATCCATTCCACTTCCACCAGTTGGAGTATCATCACCACCACCAGAAGGAGCCGAACCATTCATTGAGTTAGAAAAATCTTCAAACTCTTCATCAGTCATCTCTCTTGGTTCATCTGAACCAGAACCACCATTACCTTCAGAATTCTGAGGTTGAAGTTCTTCGTTTTGGTCACCATTTCCATTACCTTCACCATCAGCGGTTGGTAAGTTGTTCATAATTATCTGAAATACCTTTAGAGCCACCTCAAATGAATCCTTAGAGGTTTTTAATCTACTGATACTACCTAACCCAATTACTTTGTAAATCTCTCTAAGACCCTTTAAAACGTTTAAGTCAGTATTTTTGTTGTGAAGGTTGATGATTCGGAACATATAAGAATCAACACTCTCTTCAGTATGTTCATCTGAAAGAAGAGCTTTATCAATCAACTTATCATTGAAGTACTTATCGTACATTTTTCGGTAGTAATCTCTATAACCTGGAGCTGAATCAAATACGAACTTATCAATTCGTCTATCTTCAACTACATTCCAAATATCTTTTATAACACCAATAGGACTGTAAATACCTTTTTTGATTGCTCCATCTTTTATATATTGAGGAATCAAATTGTAAATATCACTAAGTAAGTTGAAATCTGAAAGTTTAATGTGAGAACCTTCATGCAATGCTAATCCAACAGCAACATCAAAATCTTTAGGTTCAATGATATTAGCACCAATAACAACCGATTTACCATTAGTATAAGAATCACCCCTTTGATTGAATGAAACCTGAATTTGGTCATTAGTTACAATATTTACGAAGTTTGAGATAGCTCTCTTAGATGCTGAGAGTTTGTAGAGGTCATGTGATTTCTTCTCTACATCATTCATTGTATCAACTACAATATCATCATCTTCCCAGTCTGAAAGCCAGTAAGAAGAATTTCCGTATTTACTCATATTTTAAAGTTTTAAGGTTTATATTAATGAAGCTACAATCACTCCCAATCAATTACAGTACTAATATATGTAAAATATTTGACATATACAAGCTTTTTTTCAATTATTTTAAAATAATTTGTGATTTATCTATTAATGTGTTTACCCAACCTAAGTTGTACATATCTTGCCAAACTTTAAGTTTTACACATCCATTTAAGTCCGGGTCAAAATCACATTGGTAGTTAGTATCAATTACAACACCTTCATCAATGTTACCACACTTATCTTCAAATTTTACTGTATCGTTTATTTTTATCATATCAATCAATTACAGTTCTAATATAAGAAAAAAAATTGATATATACAAGCTTTTTGTTGATTATTTTTTAATCATACTCATCGAAATGAGATGGAAATCCAGATTCTAATTCATCTAATAAAAATAGTATCTCCTTTCGTACTTCCTCTACCTTATTCCAATCTTCATAAGATATTGCTTCTTCTAAAGTTTCGAATATATTTCTAATTTTATCTTCCATAGTTAATCTAATGTTGTTTGGATTAAATATAGAGTTTTTAAAATTTCAGATTTTTTCTAATTGATGAAGTCCAATTAATATGTGGGTTTGGAGTTGAATCGGCAAAAGTTGATGGTAATATTTCTTCATCAACATTATCTCTTCTATCATAAACCTCATTTGGAATATTTTTGGAATATCTAGTAATAGTTAATTTATTTTCAAAAAATCTAATATTAAGATTTACCTTACTTAAATGTACTCTAAGTAGATTTTCAGGAGGAATCATATAATGTCCTTGATTAACATACTCCATAATATTAAGATATGTAGATGAGTAGTAATCCATAATCTTTGGTTTTGCAAATCCAAATACATCACAAACACCATCCGAATTTTCCCAGTTATGTGTTTTAATTCTACCTGATGGTACATTTAGATAATCATTTAACATAATATCCAAATCCCCATCAATAAACATATCGGTTCTACCTCTTATAACAATATCATAATCTATATTTAGATTCTTTGATAGCATATTTGTTTTCCAAATCTTATACCACATTGATAATGTAACAAAACTTTTTGTATAGCTTTGTAGTTCAGATAATAATGTTTGTGGTGCAACTATGTATGGTGTAATTATATCTAATGTAGATTCTTTAAAGTTAGAATATTTTTCAAATTCCAATTCTTTAAAATTAAAAATAGATTTTAGATTATCGATTGTATCACCATTTTGTTTATTCTCATCATCCCAAAATGAACCATATACATCCACATCATACTTACTAATTAAATTTGTCCAAAAATCTTTAGTATAATTAATATCTCTAATCAATCCAGATAAACATAAAGCAATCTTTGGTTTCTTTTTTGTAAAATTACTAACGTTTTGCGTTACCCCCTCAAAGGAATAACCAAAGTAATCCAAATCTTCCCGCCACAACTCACTAAGTTTTTGGATTTGGTCATCTCTATAAGCTTCGTTCCATTTACAGGGTTTTTTACCAGCTGAGTTTCTTGCATTATTAGAATAATCAGTAATAGATAAATTTACCATCCTACTGAATATAGACATATCCTCAGCCAATCTTTCAAATCTAATAACTACACTATCTTTTTTTAATATCCAATTACCATCCTTATCTTTTAATTGTGAGAATAATGATTTTTTAAATGCAGGTGCATGAAATGGAATATTATCATTTAAGTAGATATCTACAAATTTTTGAAAATCTTCTTTTGTATATGATTCAGTTGGTAATTCATGTGAACTTCTACACCAAGCCCAATCATAATTAAAATAGCTGAATAATAATTCAAATGGATTTCTAACAATAGTTACTATTCTATCAGTTGGTTTTATAAAGTAAGTATCTACATCTCTATAAACTCCCCATTGTTGATTGGGATAATCCCAATCTCTCCAACCTTTAATTTGCGTAGGATATAACCAACTGTGTCCAACAGAACGGATTCGTTTATCCTCTCCATTAACTGAACCAATTCTAGTATCGAAATTCTTTTCAAAGAATGTAGATGCAGTTTTTGGTATTTTTACAAAAACCAATTCCATTACTTATAGTGTTTTATATAATCCGAACATACACCCAAACAATCACCCACAGGCCAATTGTGTCTTTCAGGTAATACTGCTATTGATTTTTCTAATGGTCTAATCTTTGGATGTGCCCATATGATACCTTTTGAAGTTATCGTTACATCATCTTCATCATGCCAAAAGTAGTGTAAATTAGTTTCACACATTAATTCTAATGCTGGGTGGTTCTTACAATGTATCCATAGTTTGGATTTTCTATTTTCTAACCAACTAATATCTATTTGGTATTGTGCTATATCATGTCCTAAATATAATCTATCACCGATATACCAAATATCAACTTCTACATCATATCCTAACTCAATAGCATCATCAATATATGATGGTTGATTTTCATACTTTGTTATTCCATCAATATTTCCTCTATGCGATATTAACATATGCTTCCTTTTGGGTTAGGTATAATTTATTTACATCACCAATACTGAAATTTCTTTCTGGAATAAATCCTTCAGTCCATTCTTTTTTGAATATATTTGCTACAATCTTATATGGTTCTAATTTTTTAATATCCAATATTTCAAAATTATCAACCATTAATTTCCTACCATCAATCTTACCCCATCTTTCACTTTCTTTAGCCATTAGATAAGAACGAGTTAGATTTATTTCAGGTTCCCAAAATTCATGTGGCTTACCATCTATCATATGATAAACCATTTTGTTATCCATATAAAACTTTGTTTTTTCAAACATAAGTTTGAGATTATCAGTTGTACCAGCTATAATATGGTCTGAAATATGATATTTCATAAATTCCCAATGTCTAAAGAATATTGGTGAACAATGTATTTTTTGTGGATTCATAACAATTTGATTTGTTATATATTCCATATTAGAATAGTATTCATCTCCTCTGATTTTTACTACATAATCGGTTTCAACATACTTCAATCCATTTGTTGTAGATAGGAGTTGATAGTTTATGTTTTGATGGCCACCATTCTTTGGTAGTTTTGTAAGTATTACGTTATGAGATTGACGTAGTTTTGAAAAATCAAGGTTACACCCTACCCAAGTAGAGATTACTACATTTTGGTCTGGATAGTGATTTACAAAAAAATCTATTGTATCTTGCAGTATCTTACCCTGCAAAAGAATTGTAACATTTTTCATTAAAATTAAAAGTTATCGTTTAAACTTTATATTTATGTAGTTTATTAAACCCATAATTGTTGGTGCCCACATTCCTATGAACAATCCCAACATTTCTTGTTCTAAAATTAAAAATAAAAATAGTGAAAATCCAATAGAGAATGCCACACACATCAATAAGATTAATTCGGATAAAGGTATTCTACTCATTAGTTTCATTCAAAAGTTTTTTAGCATCTTCAAGTGATTTTGCACCATCATCTACTGCATTGTTAAGGTAATTTATAACCTTTGACAACTTTTCAATATCTTTTGAAAGTCTTTCATCAGAAGAAGATTGGCTGGAGATTTGATTAATTCTCGCCTCCAACCTATCTAAATCTTTCTGACATTGTATTTTACCAAGTTTCAGTTCGTATTTTAAGTCTGATAAAGAATTCATCAATCTAAAAATAACATATCCTAAAGATAGAACTACCACTAAGATAGAACCGAATATGATAAAATATTCCATTTCCATTTTTTACTAAGTATCTTATTTGTTATAAAGTGCGTAAACTTTGTTGATAAGATTTGTCTTAGTAAGTGATGAATCCAATTCTACATCGAATTCTGATTTAGCTAAATCAACTAATTCACCTTTTGTTTTTCCTCTTAAAGAAGATTTGGTTACTTTACTTGATTTTCTGCCTTTTCTCTTGCCACCTTTAGCTGCATCTACCATATCTTTCGATTGTTCTACAACTTCTTTCACAGCATCAGCAACATCTTTTGCTTCTGCAGCTACTCTTTTGGCTCTTTTCTTAACTTCCTTTGCAGTTTCTTTTACATCTTCGATAGTATCTTCTACTACATCTGGAATTAAGTCTCCGTCTCTATCTGCGATTTTTCCTTTTTTCACAAAATAGATTACTACACCTGCACCTACTACTAGCAAGCCGATGATAATTAAAATAGTGTCCATAAAATTGATTTTATTTATTAATAAATATTAAAAGGTTAGATAAACATATGGTAATCTTGGTCATTATCATCATCATTTTTATCCAAGTTTTGTAACTCTGGGTTGTTATGAACAGACAATGATGCTAAAATCATGCTTGCTAATCCAATTAATGCGGTTCGGAAATACTTCTTAATACTCGCCATATAATGAATACGTTTTTTCTGGTTCGGGCTCTATAACCTTTTCTTCTTTGTTAATCACATAAGTGAAGCCCTCTCTCGCATCCATATAGAACTGTGTATTTCCATTCTTTTGATAGATGTACTCTAATACATCCGTCAATGAATCTAAAACAACAGAAGTGTTATCTAAAGGAGACCACCTATCACCAGGTGGAACTCTTTTAGCAACCTTTACTTTTACTTCTTCGGTAATAACTTCTGGTTCTTTATTCATTACTCAATAACTCTTATAATTCTGCTCTCCTTTGCTCCACTTACTTTGTAGTCAATGTTCACTCCAGCATCAGTAAAGTCTTGTACAACTCTTGCTTCTGCTTCGGTTACTGATTGTGCATCAACCAAGTAGATTTCTTTTTTTAGTTTTGGGTTGCCATTTTTAAGTGTTGCAACTTCCACTTCTACTGTAACTTCAAAATATTTTGCCATAATTTGCTTTGTTTATATTTTTATATATTATTAATTAGAACTAATATACGAAAAAAAATGAAAAAAACCAAAAATAATTGGAATTTAATTTAAATTTAATATTCGTACTCTTTTTTAGGCCCCGTAAGGTTCCCATTTATAAGGAAAGAGCAGTTAAAACATAACATCCTAAGATTCTCATGTTTGTGATTACATCTATTCCCATCTAAGAAATCTAATACTAATGGAACTCTGAAATCAGTTACCCTTCTTTCTTCAAATCCACAGTTATTACACTTCTCCAACATATACCCATTATTGAGTAATCTCTTTTTAAGTTTCCACACTGGATAGTCTGGATACTTTCCTTCTAAGATATCATCTAAAGAATGTGCTAATGTACCAGGATTAGTTCCTTTACGGATACCAATACCATGTGGATTTTTTAAATCCTCAAAGATACCATATTCTTTAGAGTATTTTTTGTATGTGTTATAAGATACACCTAACATTCTTGCTGCTTCAGCAGCAGAACGAGCTTTCAGTTGTACCTCTTTTATTTCAGATTCTAATAGTGGTTTAGCTCCTAAACCTCTTTTAGTTCTTTGTTTAGGTGCTTTGGATAAATCTTTGGTTGGGTCAAAGTTAGGAAATAATGATTCCTCATTTGTAACATCTTCCATTTTTATATACTATTTAAGTTTTTGTTTCTATGTATATAAATATAGATTAATCCTTTTTTTCTACACCAAACTTAGAAAAGTTGTACCAAGCTCTTTCGTGAAGGAAATAAAGTATCATTTTTGTGATTACTTCTACACCTCCAATGGCTAATCCCATCTCCCAACTTCCAGTGATTATTGCTGATAGTACCATAGTATCTATCGTACCAATAACTCTCCAACTTATAGTTTTTGCAATGTGTCTCTTATAACTTACCATCTTTTTTCATTTGGTTACGAATCGATGTTGCTGAAATATCACCAATCTCTTTTGGTGGTACGTGCTCTATGATATCATATCCCACTCCTCTACCATAGTTGATAGATTCGATATCGGGTATAATGGTAGGAAGAACTTTACCTTCTTCAATGAGTTCTTTTAACTCACCCTCTTTTACCATTTCCAGAATTTGTTCTGCTGTCCAAGGATTCTTTTCATCTGGTTCTACATCTCTGATACCTAACCATACATTGTATCCTTCTTTTAATCTTTCATTAATTAACCATAGATGTCCTTTGTGTAAAGGTTGCCATCTACCTGCAAAAAATGAATACTTTACTTCTGATGAGGAAGATTCTTTATCTGCCCTCGCTTTTACATTTGCCATTGTTTTGATTTAGCGGTTTATAACTTATTTGTTTCTCTTAAATAATTTACGATTTTTGTGAATGATTGTTTTGGATTATCTTTAGTAGTATCCACATCAAAGAAATTCTTTTGAGGTGCTACATAATCTTTTGAATGGAAGTGGTCTCTTTCTCTTGGAGTAGAGCAGTGTACATAAAACTCTTGAAAGTTATCTAAACCGACTCTTTCTTTAAGTTCCTCTCTTAACCATTCATAAGGTGCTACTAATGATACGACTACATCACATCCTTTATTGGATAGATACTCAGCTAATAACTGAGCTCTTTGGATGTTATTTATTCTTCCTTGTTCGGAGTAGTCTTTATTTACAGTGAGTGCTCTTAGGTCATCACCATCGACGTGGAATACATCTTTTCTCCAATTTCTTTTCTCGGTTTGAAGAAGTTCTACTAACATTTTACCGAGTACAGTTTTTCCATGTGCTGGTTGGCCTGTAAACCAATATATGTTACCTTTTGTCATAACTTGATTTTAATTGTTACTAATATACGAAATTAATTTGGATTTACCAAATTATTTTTCTTTTCTCCAACCTCCACCTGCAGCTTTATATTTTTTAGCAGCCCATCCATTAGCGTATGCTGATGGATAAACATCAAACTTCTTCTTAGCTTGTGCTTTATAATATGCCCATTTAGATGGTTTAGTTGGTACGTTCTTTTCTACGAATAGATTGATTCTTTCATCAATGGATTCATTAAATATACTACCAGTGTTTGAACTACCAGTGTGTTTTTTTAATATATCATAAATCTTATATATCTCTGAATCATTATTATGCCCATGTCCTAATTCTATACTTAATTCACCTTTAGTGATAGGATGTTTACTGATATACACTTTGATTTTTCTATTAACCTTTTTTATATCAGCTTGAATTTTAGCTAATTGTTTTGGAGTTACTTCATCTTTAGCTTCGTTTATTGATTCATCGATTGCTTTTGGGTATTTAGTTTTCTTTGCTAAATCTAAAAGTTTTTTGATATCTGATGGTTTGTTTCTATTGAACTTATCAGCGTTCTTTTTATCTTTGAAGATTGCAGATACTTTTTTACCATTATCATCAATCATAATGATTATACCCTTTTTACCAAAGTGTCTTTCATCAAATACAGAAATACCTTCGTTTACTGATTCAAATGTTTTCTTCTTAGATTTAGATACAATTTTTAAATCTTTTTCTTTTGCTAAGATGTATTTTTCAAATCTACCATCTTTACCTAAGTTAACTTTGTATTCACCATTATCATATCTAACTACATCACCAACAAACTTTTTCTTATATTTAGGGTCTATCCATTGAACTCTTGCATCGTAAAACTTTGGATTCATTCTTTCGTTTACTGATTC
>Ga0213869_10000611_pt1 | contig 28376 bp, 30 predicted proteins | sample PICome_10_FD_160083 | JGI IMG/M metagenome (GOLD analysis project Ga0213869, IMG submission 160083) | Coastal seawater microbial communities near Pivers Island, North Carolina, United States - PICO132 | ecosystem: Environmental > Aquatic > Marine > Coastal | place: USA: North Carolina...
ACAGGTAGTGCTACTATTTCAGGTAATCTTACATTCGGTGATGCAGATACTGATAGCATTAATTTAGCTGCTGAGATTGATTCAGATATTATTCCTAACACTGATGGTACATATGACTTAGGAAGTGCTACAAAAGAATGGCAAGACCTTTACATTGATGGTACAGCTAACATAGATAGCCTTGTAGCTGATACAGCAGATATTAACGGTGGTACAATTGATGGTGCTACTATAGCAACTTCAGATATAACTGTAGGTTCTGGTAAAACTTTAGACGTTTCATCAGGTACACTAACTTTGGCAGATGACCAAATTTCTGGTGATAAAGTTGAGGGTGGTACAATTGCTGCTACAACTATTACAAGTTTAACAGCAACAAGTGCAGACATTAATGGCGGAACTATTGATGGTTCAACTATAGCTACATCTAATATTACAGTTGGAACTGGAAAAACTTTAGATGTATCTTCAGGAACTTTAACACTTGCAGATAATCAAATATCCGGTGATAAAGTTGAAGGTGGTACAATAGCTGCAACAACCATAACAGATTTAACTTTTGGGAGTCTTAACGATGGCACTATAACTGTAACAGCTTTTGCTGATGAAGATGATATGTCTTCAGACAGTGCTACATTAGTTCCAACTCAACAATCTGTAAAAGCTTATGTAGATAGTCAAGTTACTGCACAAGATTTAGATGTTACTACAGATAGTGGAACTATTGCAATTGATTTAGATAGTGAAACTTTAACTGTATCAGGTGGTACAGGTCTTGATAGTTCTGCAACAGGTAATGCAGTTACTTTAGCAATAGACAGTACTGTAACAACTTTAACAGGCTCACAAACTTTAACAAACAAAACACTTACAACTCCGGTTATTAGTTCTATATCTAATACTGGTACATTAACTTTACCAACTTCAACAGATACATTAGTTGGTAGAGCTACAACAGATACTCTTACAAATAAGACACTTACAAGTGCTACACTTACAAGCCCTGTAATCAATACAGGTGTATCCGGTACAGCTTTCCTTGACGATGATACTTTTGCAACTGCAACAGCTAGTACATTAGCATCTTCAGAGTCTATTAAAGCTTATGTAGATACTACAGTTGCTGCAACTAATGAAGTTGTTGAAGATACAACTCCACAACTAGGTGGTGATTTAGATTTAAACTCAAGCGATATAACAGGTACTGGTAACATTAATATTACAGGTACTATTCAATCTTCAGGAAACATAACAGGCACACTAGCTACAGCAGCTCAACCTAATATTACAAGTCTTGGTACGCTTACAGCACTCACAGGCGGTACTGGAGACTTAAACTGGGATAGCGGAACTTTATTTGTAGACTCTTCTGCTAATGCTGTTGGAATTGGAACGACTAGTCCTGATACTTTATTAGAACTTTCAAAAGCTGCAGGAACAGGAACAAGTTTAGTTAAATTAGCAAATACTTCTTCTGCTGCTACAAACAATATTTCACAAATAGATTTTGAATTAAGTAACAGTTTTTCAGGTACTAATGTTGATGTTCAAATTGGTGCTATTAAAACAAATGCAGGTAATGAAGAATCAGCATTTTATATTAATACCACAAGTGGTACAGGTACACCAACAGAAAGAATGAGAATAGACTCATCAGGCAACGTTGGAATTGGAACGACTAGTCCTTCAGGTAAATTAAGTATTTCAGATTCAGGAGCAACAGGTGTTGAATTTTCACCTGATGATTCAAATGCAAGAGTACAACAACTTTATTATGATAGGGTTGATAATGCCTACAGAACATCATTATTTGATGCAAATGATTATCAATTTAGAATATCTGGCACAGAAAGAATGCGTATTGATTCTTCAGGCAAACTTCTTATTGGAGACTCTGCTTCTCATGTTGATGATTTATTACAAATAGAAACTCCTGCTTCTGGCGGTGGTCATGGTATTCAAATAAGAAGAAATGATTCTAATGCTGACCAAGGTATTGGTCGTATTATGTTTGGTAATAATACTGATACTGACTTAGCTACTATTTCAGCAAAAACAGATGGCTCTTCAGATGCTGCTGCTTTATTATTTTCAACCCAACCAAACAGTGGTTCTTCAACAGAAAGAATGCGTATTGATTCTTCAGGTGCAGTTGGCATAGGACAAGTTCCTGAAACAGCAAGATATTCAGGACATGATATTTTACAAGTCGGTGGAAGAGCAACACTCTTAGGAAACGATACTGTTTCAGCTACAGGTCAAACAGTACTATTAGACAATCTATATTATGATGCAAGTGGTAATTTTCAACACAGAGGAGATTCTCGTGGTGTTGCAATGCAGTTCGTTGAAGGCAAAGTAATTTTTTCAAATTCAAACCAAACTACAGGTACTCCGACAGTAACACCTCGCATGACCCTTGATAATGATGGCAACTTGTTGGTGGGTAAGACTGCTACAGCTTTATCTGCGGCAGGGATTGAACTGGCGGCAAACAATACATTGAGGGCAACAAAGGCAAATTCGGCATCTGCTGAGTTTAACAGAACAGGTACAGATGGAGATATTGCTATATTTTGGAAGGATACCTCACCAATAGGTCAGATTGGTACTTATGGTGGTACAGCATACATTGGTTCAACTCAAGGTGGTATCATGTTTAATGGTACAGATATTGAGCCTACTAGTGGTAGTACAGGAAGAGCAGATAACAGCATTGATTTAGGCTCTGCTAATTATAGATTTAAAGATGCTTTCTTAGGAGATGGTGTCTATCTAGGCGGTACAGCAGCAGCAAACAAACTTGACGATTATGAAGAAGGTACTTGGACTACAACTATATCAGCCTTAAATAATTGTTCTAGTGTTGTACTGAATAATGGTAGATATATTAAAATCGGAAGCAAAGTAACTTTGTTTGGTGAGTTTGAAGGTACTATTACTTCTACAGGAACCGAAACAAGATGGGGATTTACTATACCATTTAATGCCCATGCAACCACTTATAGGGCTTCAGCTAATTTACAAACATTTGTAGGAAGTTATTCGGAGGATAGAGTTCTTGATGGTGGTATAACTAATGGCGGCAGTGCTGTAAATAGTGCTAACGTGTATTTTAGTGGAGATAGGGTAGTTAAAAGTGGAAGTTTTACGGATGCTGGTTTTAGTTTTACTTACGAGTCAGCATAACAACAATATACCTAGTGGATTCTAGGTACGGACAAAAGGAGAAAATAGAATGGCAATAACAAAAGAATTAATAGAAGATAAAATAGAAGTTGTAGGAGACTACAAAACTATACAAGTAAGAACAGCTACAGTCATCAAAGAAGATGGTGTAGAGCTTAGCAGGTCTTTTCATAGGCACGTATTAGAATGTGTAAGCTCTGCAAAAAATGATGACGATACTTGGACTCATACAGATGCTGATGTATCAGGCGAGTCTACAGAGGTTCAAGGCATTGCTTCAGCCGTTTGGACAGACGCAGTGAAGACTGCAAAACAGAACGCTAACGAAGCATCTGCAATATAATAGGAGAAATAATATGGCAATAGGATATACTTGGGATGTTTCAACAGTTGATACTTACCCAACACTAGAAAGTAATGCAGACGTAGTTTATAACGTGCATTGGAGATTAACAGCAGAAGATGATGCTAATCAGGATGCTGATGGCAACAACTGGACTGCTACATCATACGGAACTCAATCTGTAGATACTTCAGACTTGTCAAGCTTTACAGCTTTTGCAGACTTAACAAGCTCTGACGTACAAGGCTGGGTAGAAGCTGCTATGGGTAGTGATGCTGTAACAGCTTTAAAGTCTGGCTTAGATGCTCAAATCGCTTTAAAAATTACACCAACATCCGTTACTAAAACAATAGGATAGATTTATAAACCATCACCTTAGGAGGTGCACTAATGCAAAAAGAAGAAAAGAAAGCCGTCATTGGCGATAACGAAATTCTAGAAAAAGAAATGACTGAGGAGCAAAAATATTTAGCTAACCAGATAACTGATTTAAGAAATAAAAAAGCTAAAATCCAGTTCGACTTAGACCAAATACAAGCTGCTTTAACCGTTTTTGAAAACACTTTTATAGCTTCTACTAAAAAAGAAGCTGATGAAGTTCTAGAAGAAAAAGAGGAAAAATAAATGGTAGATTTAATTATGTGGATTACTACAATAGTAACAGTTGCTTCAATCGTAGCAGCTTCTACTCCCACTCCAAAAGACGATGCGTGGATTGGTAAGTTATACAAATTTGTAGACTTATTAGCTTTAAATATTGGTAAAGCAAAACAAAAATAATGCCTACGGTCAAAGACGCATTAGCAGAGCTTAACGCACACGAAAGAGAATGTGCTATTCGCTATGAGTATATAGAAAAACGTCTTGACGAAGGCTCTGCAAAATTTAAAAGACTAGAAATGCTTCTTTGGGGAATATATCCTTTTATAGTGGGTTCAATTATTCTTACTAAGTTTTTATAGGAGGATTTAATGCCTCTTCAAAAACTTTTATTTAAACCAGGAATAAACAAAGAAGCAACAGATTATGCTAATGAAGGCGGTTGGGTTAATTCTAATTTAGTTCGTTTTCGTAAAGGATTACCAGAAAAAATAGGCGGTTGGGCTAAAGCAACTAGTAACACCTTTAAAGCCACAGGACGAGCACTTCATGCTTGGGTAGATTTAGCAGGTACTAAATATTTAGGATTAGGAACTACTTGGAAATATTACGTTATAGACGGCACAGTTTTTAATGACATAACTCCAATACGTTCTACCACTGCTGCAGGAGACGTAACGTTTGCAGCAACTAATGGTTCTTCTACTATTACCGTAACCGATACAGGACATGGAGCTGTTGTAAATGATTTTGTTACTTTTAGCGGAGCAGCTACTTTAGGCGGTAATATTACAGCAGTTGTTTTAAATCAAGAATATCAAGTAGTAACCGTTCCTTCTGTAAACAGCTACACTATTTCTGCGGTAGATACTGAAGGAAATGCCGTGACAGCTAATGGTTCTGATACAGGTAATGGTGGCGGTAGTACGGTAGGTACTTATCAAATAAACGTAGGACTTGATGTTTATATACCTTCAACTGGTTGGGGTTCTGATTATTGGGGAGCAGGAACTTGGGGAAGTGTTTCACCTTTAGGAGCTACAAACCAGTTAAGACTTTGGTCTCATGATAATTTTGGAGAAGATTTAGTTTTTAATGCACGTGGTGCAGGTGTTTTTTATTGGGATGAATCTAGCGGCACTGATACAAGAGCTGTTGCTTTATCTAGTTTAGCAGGAGCTAATTTAACACCAACTTTAGCATTACAAGTAATGGTATCTGATGTAGACAGGCACGTTATTTGTTTCGGAGCAGACCCTTTAAATGATTCAAGCACGGCTAGAACAGGGGCGATAGACCCCATGTTTATAGCGTGGAGCGACCAAGAAAATATAGAACAGTGGGAACCGTTACCAACTAATACAGCAGGTTCTTTTAGGCTTTCAGCAGGTTCTGCAATCGTAGGAGCTGTTAGAGCAAGACAAGAAACTTTAATATGGACAGATACGTCTTTATATTCTATGACTTTTGTAGGGCAGCCTTTTACTTTTTCAATTAACTTAGTTAATGAAGGTGTGGGTCTTGTTGGACCTAATGCTGTGATTAATACTCCTAAAGGGGTATTTTGGATGGATAAAAAAGGTTTTTATTCTTATGCAGGTGCTATACAAGAGCTTCCATGTAGCGTAGATGATTATGTATTTTCTGATTTAAATCAAACACAAAGTTATCAAGTATTTGGTTTTGTTAATAAAGCGTTTAACGAAGTCGGTTGGTTTTATTGCTCTGCGGATAGTAACGTTATCGATAAATATGTTACGTACAACTATGAAGAAAATTTATGGATGATAGGAGAACTTTCTAGAACCTGTTGGATAGACGAAGGTATATTTAGTGCTCCTAAGGCAACGTACAGCACTAATAATGTTGGGTATTTATTTAATCATGAAACAGGAAATGATAACGATGACACCGCTATGACTAATGTATTTATAGAGTCCGCTGATTTTGATTTAGGCGAAGGAGATATGTATCAATCTATTAGTAGAATAATTCCTGATGTTAAGTTTACAGGCTCTGCGAGTACAGGAGCAGACGGTCAAACATTAGACATAATTTTAAAAAGAAGAAACTTTCCTGGAGAAGAACTTACTACAGCAGTTACCAGTGCCTGTACTTCAGTAACTACCAAAATAGATACTCGTGTAAGGGGAAGACAAGCTGTATTAAGAATTCAGTCTAATGATACAAACACTAACGATACAGGAATGGGTTTTAGACTAGGAGCAACTCGTATAGATATAAAACCTGACGGAATGAGGTAATGGCTAAGCTATTAGAAACGAAACTTCCTGTAGCTATAGGACCTATTGACCCTGCGATATTTAATCGGTTAGTTAGAATATTAGAACTAAGTTTAAACAGAGTAAATGTAGGCTCTACTATAAACGTTAATGAGTCTCAACGAAATATAAACCAGTTTAATACAGGCGATATTATTTGGAATTTAACTACTAAACAACTCCAACTATGGACAGGAGAACAATGGTCAGATATTTATTTAGGAACAGAAAAAGGAGTTCAGGGAACTACGACTCTTGGACAAGTAAGCGTTTCAACTGGTGGAGACACCCTAGTAAAAGTATTATAAACGGAGGTAATATGAATTTAACGAAGTTACAAGAAGAATTAACTTTTGATGAAGGCTGTATAGATAAAATATATCTAGACCATTTAGGTTATCCTACTTTTGGTATAGGTCATCTAATACTAGAAACAGACCCTGAACATGGACAAGCTGTAGACACACCTGTCTCTAAAGAAAGAATAGACGAATGTTTCAAAAACGATATACAAAACGTTATAAACGATTTAGATAGAAACTTGGTTTGGTGGAAAGATTTACCTGAAGATTTACAAAGAGTTATGGCTAATATGTGTTTTAACTTAGGTATTACACGTTTATTAAAATTTAAAAACTTTTTATCAGCTATGGAAAATAATGATTGGGATAAAGCAGCGGTAGAGATGTTAGATAGCCGATGGGCTATACAAGTAGGTCCTAGAGCGATAAGATTGAAAGATAGAGTTTTAAAAGGACAACTATGAAAGGCGTTAATCATTATAAAAAAGACGGTACTTTACACAAAGGAGGCACTCATAAAATGCCTAACGGAAGTTTACACTCAGGTAAAACTCACGGTAAAACTAGTGTAAAACTTTTTCATTACGGTGAGCTATCTAAAACTGCAAAAGCTAAAGCTAGAAAAAACAGGAGAAAATAAACATGGCGGCAAAAAAGAAATCTAGTAGTAAATACCATACAACTAAAGACGGTAGACGAGCTAAAAAAGGTTTATGGTATAACATTAATAAAAGGAAAAAAGCGGGAACAAGCAGACCAGGAAAAGGAACTGTAAGCGATAAAGCTATTAAACGTTCTAGAAAAACAACTAAAAAGAAATAATGCCTAGAAAAAAAGAAAAGCCTATAAGACGTACTACAGGTAAAGGCGGTAATTACCGCTCAACTAAATCTGGTGCAGGTATGACTAAAAAAGGAGTAGCCGCTTATAAAAGAAAAAATCCTGGAAGTAAATTAAAAACAGCGGTTACAGGCAAAGTTAAAAAAGGAAGTAAAGCAGCAAAAAGAAGAAAATCTTATTGTGCTAGAAGTGCAGGACAGATGAAGAAGTTTCCCAAAGCTGCTAAAAACCCTAATTCAAGATTACGTCAAGCACGTAAAAGGTGGAAATGTTAAATGGCTAAAAAAGCACCTGATGCGTTTGTATACAACGCAACGTTAGAAAGGATAGTAGATGGAGACACTTTTGACTGTTGTCTCGATTTAGGTTTTGATGTTAAACTACATAAACAAAGAGTTCGTCTTTCTGGCATTGATACCCCAGAATCTAGAACTAGAGATTTAGCAGAAAAGAAATTAGGTCTAGCCGCAAAAGAAAGATTAAAAGAACTTTGTACAGGTAAATTTAAAATAAAATCGTTAGGTAAAGGCAAATATGGTCGTATTCTTGGCATACCTTATACTGAAGACGGTAAAGATATTTGTCAAATGCTTATAGACGAAGGTCATGCTGTTGAGTATCATGGAGGTACAAAAACTAAAATCTGGGGAGATTATTAATCTCTTATGGATAGTGTTGTCCAATTAATCAATGAAGTAGGTTTTCCTATAGCGGCAGCTATAGGTCTGGGTATGTTTATTTGGAAACTTATAAACAAAATTATCGATGGTATGGAAACAAAAGTAGATGTTTTAGATGAAAAGGTATCTGCTCAGATATCAGAAATAGAAGCAAGATTAGGTCAAAAACTAGATTCACAACACGGTATATTAGTAGCACTTATAGACAGAGTTAGGTCGGTGGATAATGAGATAATTAGACAAGATACGCTTTTAAAGACTATACTAGGAGTACCACAGCTTATGCATACTGACAGGTTAGCAAAAGCTGATAGAGATGACCAAAGGAAGGATTAATGAAAAAAGTATTTTTAACAGAGTTTAAAGTAGGTGATAAAATATACGAAGGTCCCTTCATATATGCTAATACTTTTGAAGAAGCTGATTTAGAAGCAGAAGCTTACGGAGTAGTCATTGTAGGAGAGGCTAAAATAGTTATAGGAATAGATGAAACTGAAGAACAAGAAAGAGTTTTACATTAGGAGGATTGGTTATGGGAGCACGAAGAACACCTGAAGAAGAAAAAGACAAAATAATTTGGGCTGTTTTATTTATAGGAATCTGTTTGATTATAGGTATTTTTGTAGAAAATATTAGAGCAGACCAAATAGTCCACAAGTTTAAATCTCCTAGTTTTAATGGAGTAGGAACATCATCTCATTATCTAACAATAGAAAACCAAGAGTTTAGTCGTAAATTAACAATTAAAGAAGAAATAAAAGCACTACAAGAAGAAATAGAAAGAGAAAAAGAAAACTCTACACTTGCTAGATTTATGCGTAATCTTGAATCAAGAGTTTATGCTGAGTTATCAAGACAACTAGTTAATAACCTCTTTGGCGAAACACCTTCTGATTCAGGTACAATAACTTTAGAAGGAAACACCATAGAATACACAAGTGATGGTGTAACATTAACTCTTAAAATAACGGAAGCCGATGGAACAGTTACTGAAATTACGATACCTATTGGTACTTTTACTTTCTAATTGTTCTACATTAGACCAAATTGAAGATACGTACGAACATAGGTTTCAAAGACACAATGTAGTAAATATACAGGATTTACAATCTTCAGCCTTACTTGCAGTTGATATTCCAAAAGTTAGTCCTGTAGTTGCTGTTTACCCTACAGCGTTTACAGACCAAACAGGTCAGCGTAAATCTAATTCTGAATTCGCTTTATTTAGTACCGCCATAACTCAACAACCTAACGCATTACTTATACGAGCATTAAAACACGCTGGAAACGGTAATTTCTTTAGAGTAGTGGAACGAGTTGGTTTAGATAATCTCACAAAAGAAAGACAACTTATACGTTCTGCTAGAGAACAATTTGCTAGTGAAGAAGAAAAGAAAAAACAATTAGCTCCTTTATTATTTGCAGGTATTTTAATTGAAGGTGCCGTTATTTCATATGAGGCTAATTTAGAGTCGGGAGGTGTTGGTGCAAGATACTTAGGTATTGGAAATAGTATTCAATACAGAGAAGACAATATCACAGTTAGTCTTAGAATGGTTTCTGTTGCTACAGGAGAAGTATTATTAGAAGTTTTAAGTCAAAAAACTATTTTTAGTTATGGTAAATCTAATGATGTTTTTAGGTTTATAGAAGCTGGAACTGAGCTAGTAGAAATAGAGTTAGGTAATGCTAGAAACGAGTCTTCTACTATAGCTTTAATGAAAGCTATTGAGGGGGGTGTGTTAGAAATAATTAAATTAGGTTACAAAAAAGAATACTGGGTTTTACAAACAAAAGAAAAAAGGGTAGAATGAGATTATGATGATGAAGAAGTGCATACAGTTTTTGCTATGTCTTGCTTTATTTCCCCTGTACGCAGCGGATAACGAAATATACGTAGACCAGTCTGGAACTGGTGCAAACATAGATTTAGAACAACTTGGTATATCTAATATTATCGGTGGTTTAAACTCCTCTGCAGGGAGTTTAACTGCTTTCAATTTAGATGGTACAAGCATGACTCTAGATATTAATATGATAGGAGCTACTAATAAGTTCTTAGGAGATATTACCGCAGACAGCTTTACTGGTTTTTATGAGTTTACTGGCGGTACTAATGTTTTTACTATTCAAGTAGACCCAACTAATACTTATGGTGCTGATTCATCTAATCAAAATGTTCAAGTTACTGGTAGTGGCAACACATTTACTTTAAATCAAGGCACTACAGCACTAGCTGCAACTTTAGACCTAGACTGGATTATTCAGGGCTCTAACAACACGGTTACATCTAATATTAATATTGACGGTGCTACAAACTATATGGACATAGACGGTTCAGATAACACAATTAATTATACAGGCACAGGTGTTACGGCTTCAGCAGGAGGCTATTTTTACTTAGACCACACAGGCGGACAAAGAACATTTAATATTCAACAACTGAGTACCCAAGACAATGACTGGCTTAAAATTATATCGGTCGGTGGTAACGCTAGTTCTACTGTGTGTGTTGTTCAAAACGACCAAGGCACAAGCACAAGCTGCTGATATTGGGGACATATCTGAACTAAATGGTTCAGCACAAATAGTAAGAGACAAACCATACGACGCTAATTTAAAATTTGCTATACAAAGCAACGATGAAGCTATAACTAAAGATGGCAGAATGGCTATTAAGTTTTTAGACGATTCTACAGTCAAACTTACTGAACACTCACAACTTTTAATAGATGAATATATCTATGACCCTGACCCATCTAAATCAAAAATGGCTCTTACCTTTGGTCTTGGTACAGCAAGATTTATTACAGGCAATCTTAATAGAATAGATAAACAAAATATAAAACTTAAAACACCTACAGCAAATATTGCGATAAGAGGAACAGATTTTACAGCTACAGTAGATGAGTTGGGTAGGTCATTAATAATACTTCTGCCTGACGCTTTAGGTTTATCTAGCGGTGAAATAGAAGTAGTTACTGCTATGGGAACTGTTTTATTAAATAAACCTTATGAAGCTACAACTGTAAGTGTTTTTGAATCAGCTCCTAGTAAACCAGTTATTTTAGATTTAACGTTAGATGTTATCGATAATATGTTAATTGTTACTCCTCCTAAAAAAGAAAAAATAGCATACGAAGAACAAGTTTCTGCTAAACAAGAAAGTATTTTAGATTTTAATGAACTAGACGTAGATTACTTAGAGGTGGATTATTTAGGCGAGGATGAGCTTGAATTTACGGAACTCGATATTAATTTTCTAGACGTAAATTATCTTGAAGACCTTCTTAATGTATTAGACGCATTAGCTATAGCAGAAGATGAAGATGCTTTAGCCCAAGCTACAAGCACACAAATATCTGGAACTCTTTTAGGTAAAGACCCAGACACTCAAATAACAGCTTTAATAACTGGAAATGTTATTAGTTTACGAAGACAAGTTAATGAAAGCGTTAGAGTTGATTTGAACGGTAGTGATGCGTACACCGTAATTTTGATACAAGACGGAGTATCTAATATAATCAAGGTGAACGGAGGAAGCGATAGTGTTATAACCATTACGCAAAACGATGGATGAAAAAATTAATAATACCTTTATTAATCATTTTAGTATTACCTTTAGTATTTCAAACAACACCCACAGAAATATTAAAACTTAAAGTATTCGACACTTTTATAAAAGAACAGCAGCCTTCTGGTAATTTTGTTATTTTAAATATAACAGAAGAAGATGTTGAACGTGAGGGTGGTTATCCTTTACCTAGAAAAAGATTAGCAGATATACAATTAGAGTTATTAGGTAAAGGAGCTCTTGGTGTTGGTTGGGTTATAAGTTTTCCACAACCTGATAGACTTATGGGGGATGAGGATTTTGCTAGGTCTTTAGGCTATGCTCCTAGTGTTATCGCTATGTTTGAGACACCTAATAATAAATACCCTAAAACTACAGGCACTGTTATAAAAGGAGAAGATATTGGTGGTATACTTACACAGGGAGTCAAGGAAAATTTCTACACCTACGAAAATATACTACAAGGAATCGCCAGTGCTCCCACCGAAGTAGACCAATTAGTTAGACGAGTCCCTTTGTTATTAAGAACGCCTGAAGGTTGGGTAGCTTCTTTTGGTACACAAATATACAAAGCATTATTCGATGTTAAAACGTATATTATTTCAACTAATCAAAACGGTATTCAAGAAATAGCTATACGAGGAATACCTCCAGTTAAAACAGATAGTCTTGGTCGTAAATGGATTAGTTGGGTAGATACACCACAAACTAATTTACAAGAAATGGAAGTAAATGGTAAGTTTGTTTTTGTAGGTGTTACAGCTAACGGTGTAATGCCTCAGGTTGCTACGCCTGTTGGATTACTAGAACCGCATAAAATACAAGCTGCTCTTGCAGAGTCTCTTTTAATCCAGGATAGTCCTTATATACCTGATTACGCTTTAGCATTAGAACTTCTTATTTTTATAGCTTCTGTGGGGCTCGTATGGGCTTTTATAAGCTATTTAGGTATAACATGGGGCGTAAGCTTAGCTTTACTTACGATGGCTTTAACGGGCTTCTACGGTTATTACACGATATCTATGGGTGTTTTAATAGATGTTACGTGGTCTTTAGTTTCACAGTTTATCGCAGGAGCTATAGCTTTCTATTTAAGATTTAGAGAACAATATAAACTAAGACAACAAATCAAAAAACAATTTGAACATTATCTTGACCCACGACAAGTTAAACGTTTACAAAAAGACCCTAGCTTATTAAAACTAGGGGGCGAAAAAAGACGCTGTACGTTTTTATTTACAGATGTTAGAGGATTTACAGCTTTATCAGAAACGTTATCACCTGAAGAAGTAACAGTAATAATGAATAAAGCATTAACTATACAATCAAACGCAGTACAAAAACACGGCGGTATGGTTGATAAATATATAGGTGATGCAATGATGGCTATCTTTAATGCACCTATGGATTTACTACACCACGAACGGATAGCTGTAGAATGTGCTAAAGAAATACAAGAAAATATAATAAAAGCTGATATTGGTGTTGAAATCGGTGTCGGTGTAAATACAGGCGAAGCTGTTATTGGTAATATGGGAAGCGATACACGGTTTGATTATTCAGCTATAGGAGACGCTGTAAATACCGCTGCTAGACTAGAATCTGCAACTAAAGAAGCAGGTGTGAATATACTTATAGGAGAAGAAACAGAGTTATATTGTGGGTATAGATTAAAAAAATTAAAACCGATAAAAGTAAAAGGTAAAGAAAAACCTTTAAAAATATACACTTTTTGATATATAATCAATATATCAGCCATTGTGCTGCAGCTTACGGGGTGAGCTTTAACTCGCAAATACGTGTAGACACGCTGGAGAAACAATGGTTGGAGTAGATAAAAAGACTTATAAGAAAAAAGCACAGAGCCGTTCGGGTTTTGTTATATACTCGTCTAAAGGAAAAAAGACAAAATCGAGGAGCCGTTTCTAATGGCTTTGTCTCTTATTAAAAATCCAGAACTAACTTATCAAGAAGCTTGTGAATTTTTTGATTATAAAGAAAATAAAATAAAGTTTCAAAATAAAATAAAAGAGTTTGAAGCAGCTATTACTAAGCACTGCGAAGAAAACAATAATCAAGATTTAAACAGCCAAATAACAGGTCAGACCGAAGGAGCTGTTACACATAACTTTGCAGACGGTCAATACATAAGAAAAATTGTTATGCCTAAAGGGTTATTAGTTACAACTAAAATACATGCCAAAAACCATCCTTTCTTTATTATGAAAGGAGAAGCATCTATTTATAGCAATAACGGAGTAGAACGTATAGAAGCACCTTTTCATGGAATAACTGAAGCAGGAACAAAAAGAGTTTTATATATCCATGAAGAATGTACTTTTATAACAGTACATAGAACAGATTGTTTAAGTATAGATGACGTTGTAAATGAAATAACAGTTGATGATTTTTCTAAACTAAACTTAAAAGGTTTTGATATAGAACAAATAGATAAAATAATGGAGAAAATTTAATGGCGTTAGCAAGTATAGCAACAGCCATAGCGGTTGGGGTAGGAACAAATTTAATCACTAGAAAAATTGCTGGCGACCCTGATATGCCTGCACAAATTGGTAGTGGAACTTCTCCTTCGTTAACTCCAGGAGCCGATATAGAAATCAATCCTATAATGGGTAGTGAAGTTCAAGAGTTTGGTGATTTTAAATTTGAAGATTTAACTTCTCCAGAAGATGGACAAAAAGAAATGATACTAGCACAGTTAAAAGAAGCAGGAGTAGATGTAGCTGATTTAGACCAATACGGTATTGCAGGTATGGCTGTTGGTGGTTATTTAAACAGAGCTAACGGCGGTAATTTAGGATTAATGGCTTTATTAAAAGAACAAGGTCTTATTCCCGAAGATAAACCAGAAAGTTTATCGGGTGTTGTTGATGTAGATTTTTCTGAAATAGCAGAACCAAAACCAGAAGATTTATTAGAAGAACAAATGATGGCAGACATAAATTTTGAAATGCCTGATGTTCCTATGCCTGAAAATCCTTTAACAAATTTACAAAAAGTAGAATCTTTTATAGATAACCAAAATCCTATGGTGTCTGAAGCAATATACAGTGGTTTAGGAAGTATAGGCTCGGCTTTGTTTGGTGAGTTATTTGGTTTAAATGATAAAAAACGTAAAGGTAGTTTAGTAAAAACTGAAACACTTCCTGGAAACTCTAATAGAAGAAGAAGTCAATTAGATAAAATTTCACCTATTGGTGGCTCTAGTGTAACATTTGCTAACGAAGGTAAAGTATTACAAAGACCAATGTTTATGCCTCAGGGAGGTCCTATGAGAGGTCCAGGTGGTCCTAAGGACGATTTAATTCCAGTAATGGCGAGTAACGGAGAGTACATGTTGTCTAAGGCAGCAGTAGATGCAGCAGGTGGTGGCAGTCATGCTAAAGGAGTTGCTGTTTTAGATAAATTTAATAAAATGGGAAATAAGAGATATGGCGTCTAGAGAAGAACAAGAATATTCCAGTCAAGCCCCCGCCCCGTATATAGGGCAGTTTTTACAACAGGATATATTTCCTTTTGCACAACAATTTTTAAGGCAACAGTTTCAAAACTTAGGTCAGGCTGATTCAAGTCCATTTACTTACACAGGACAAAGGGTTGCTGATTTTGACCCTAGAGAACTTTATGGTATGGAACTTGCTGATTCAGCTATCGGCAGCTATAGACCGTATTTAGGTGCACAAGCCGATTTACTAGACGAAGCGGCAGGAATATCTAGAGGAGCATTAGCTAGAGGTCAAGACGAAATAACCGCAGGACTAGGTGCGGGTAGAGGATTAGCAGGTTTAGGTGCTGACCTTACTAGAGGAGCAAGATTCGATACAGCAGGTAGAGATTTATTAGCAGGAGCACAACAAAGACAATCAGGTAGAGGTCTTATAGAAGGAGCAAGGTTCGGTCAATCAGGTAGAGATTACTTACAAAGCGGAGTACCTTCGTTCAGTGAAGCACAAGCATTAACAAGAGCAGGAGCACCTAATTTAGATTTAGCTAGAATGGAAACAGCAGCAGCTAGACCACAGTTCGGTGGTGCTAGAGCTGGTTTTGCAGGTGCTAGAGCAGAAACTTTAGGAGCAAGACCAGATTTTAGAGGAGCTACAGGAACATTAGGTAGAGCAGAACAAACAGGTTATGGTTCCACAGGTAGTTTTGACCCCAGAGGAATAGGAAGTTTTTATAATCCGTTCGAAGAAGACGTAGTACAACAAACATTAAAAGACGTTAGAGAAGGTTTAGCTAAAAGCGATATGGGTTTAAGAGACGAAGCTGTTAGTGGAGGAGCTTTCGGCGGAGCTAGGTCAAGATTAAGACGTGGTGAACTAGCAGAAAATGTTGCAAGAGGAGCAGCAGAACAAGTAGGAGCTATCCGTAGTGGCGGTTATTCTGACGCGGCTAATAGAGCACAACAAGCTTTTGAAGCACAACAACAAAGACAAGCAGGTCTTGCAGGATTACAATCTAATATAGCAGGACAGCTAGGTGGTTTCGCAGGTCAAGAAGCACAAACCGCATTAGGTAGAGCTTCGCAGTTAGGTAATTTAGCAGGTCAAGAAGCAGGATTAGCAGGTCAAGAAGCACAAAGTGCTTTAGCCAGAGGTAGACAGTTCGGCGACCTTTCTACAACCGAAGCTCAAAACCAACTAGCTAGAGCACAACAACTAGGAAGTTTAGAAGCACAACAAGCACAGGCTAAATTAGCAACAGGTCAAGCACTAAACGCTTCTGAACAAGCAGCTATAGACAATATGATGTCTAGAGGACAACAATTAAATACTTTAGACCAACAAAGATTTGCTAATCAAATGCAACAAGGACAACAGTTATCTAATATAGACCAACAAAGATTTGCTAATCAGTTACAACAAGGCTCACAATTAGGTGCTTTAGGACAACAACAGTTCGGTATGGGGCTACAAGGTGGTCAGGGCTTAGCAGGACTAGGTCAACAAACAGCAGGTGCATTAAGTGGTTTTGGTAGTCAATACGGTGGTATGGCTAGTTTATTACCACAACTACAACAACAAGATATTTCATCAATGATGGGTATGGGTGGACTAGGTAGAGGAAGACAACAGTCTTTAATGGATTTAAACTACCAAAACTTTACAGGTCAGTACAACTTACCTATGCAAACGTTACAAAACGTTGGAGCACTTACAGCTTCTCTTGGACCTATGGCAGGTGGTTATGGCTATGCGGGTGGTGCACAAGCTCCTTACGGTAATTATTCACCCACAGGAACTATGGGAACAGGGTTGATGAATCAAGGTATAGCAGGTCTTAATCCTGCTCCTGGTCAAAATCAAACGCAGGGACCAGTTAAAGGATTCCCTAACTTCTCAATTCAAAACATGGGGATGCAGTTTTAATGGCAAACGGTAATAGAGGTATAGGAGGCTTTATGCCTTTTCCAACTTTCGGTGGACCTAAAGACGCAGGGGGAATTACACCTGTTAAACTAGCTCCGACTCAAATGAGATTTCCAACGGCTCGTGGACCTGTTAGACGTACACCTGAACCAGAAACTATAGAAAAAATAGCTCCTTTTCTTCCTTTAGTGACTGAAGGTGTTATGAGTTTATTTAAAGACACGCCTAAACCTCAATCAAGAGACGATTATCTTAAAAGTATCGCTGTTGATGCAACAGAGCCCACTAAGTTAGAAGAAGCAAGGGCTGATGCCTACACATTGTTTGGAGCACCCGAACAAAGAGACGGTTTTGGTCTTAATGAACTAGTTAATTTAGCTGTCGGTAGCCAAACAGGTAGAGGAGCAAAAGATTTTGCTAATACGTATTTTCAAATTAGAAAAGGTAAAGAAGCCGCTAGAGTATCTAAAGAAGGACAAAGAGCAAGTTTCATACAAAAACAAATAGACCCTGACGCTTTTCAATTTTTAAATTTACAAGATACTAATAAAGCTAAAACAGGTGTAGTTGATATACGTCCAGGATATTTTGATAAAGAAACAGGACAAACCTATATAAAAGACCCTAAAAATAAAGAAGCTAATGAGTATGGATTTATTGTTGCTGGTGAAAACTGGATAGACCCTGCTAAATTAGCTACTAGTGGTTCAACAGGTATTGATATTTACAAAGACCCTCAGTATACCGAACTTGTAAAAACTAATACAGAAATAACTGCTAAAGACAGTGCGGTTATGGGAACATTAAACGTTGCTAATAACACAATAGAGATGTTAGACGAAGCTATTAAAGACCCTAGTAAAGCACCGACAACTGTTGTTTCTTCTATACTGAATATGGGTAATAGTGCTATAGCAAACTTTGACCAAATAGCTTCATTAAACGGTAATCGTGACCCTCTAACATATTTCAGTGCTGATGACGCAGGTGGTAGTATGTTTATAGGTAGAGGAGATAACGCTAGAGAATTATATATAGCTCTTAAATCAGGAGACGAAGAACAAATAGAACGAGCTACGGCTAATTTTGAAAACGCAACAGGAACAAACCTTAGACAAGTTATGGGTCAAGCTGCTTACGCTAACGTAGCAACTAGAGCAAATTTTTTACAATTAGCTTATATGGCAGCGGCAGCAAACGGTCAAACAGGTAGAACGCTTTCTGATAAAGACTTAGCACATCATTTGAATATAGTTGGTTTTGGTTCAACACAAGACCCTAAAGTATTGAAAGACAACTTAATACGTTTTGTTGATACTTTGGTTGGTGGAGCAGATGACCAAACACAAGTAGCTATTCCTAGAAACGGGTTACAACGTTACAATATGAATGACGAAACATTTCAGTCTATTGTTACTATGTATTATAATCCGTTGATAGGAAAAGACGCATCAGGAGCAGATACGCCTCAATGGTTAAACCACAGTGCTTATACTTACAAACCTTTTTACGAAAGATATAAAGGTGTAGGAGCAGTAGACCAGTGGCAAAAACACGACACAATGTTTTACGATAGAAAAACAAAAGGCTCAGCTAATTTAACGTCGCCTGTAAATCCATCCGTAGATTTAGATAAAACATTAAAAGACATAGAAAACTTATATTAATGGCTATTACGCAACAACAATTTGATGAATTTAAAAAGATGCAAGAAACATATGCTCTTGATTTATCAAAACAACCTTTAAAAGATAATCCCAACATTACCTACGGTCAGTTGTTATCTCCTAAAGAACTAGACTTAGCAGCTATTCTATATAGTCCTGAACTTAAATCGAAAGCTACAAGTATCTATTCATCAGAAGACATGAGCAAGATAGAAAACGCTATTGATTGGCAAAACAGAGTTGCTCCTTATAATAGAGCACCTATCGAATATGATATGTACGAACGTCATCCTGAGTATATGAAACAACTAGATGAGTTTAATAGTCCCGAAGGTCAAGAAAGAAGAAACATGATAAAAGTTCGTGGTAATTTTCCTGATACTTATGAACCGTTAGAGCCTATTGCTCCATTAGGAATAGAAAAAGCAAAAAAGATAGCGGCTCTTGGTTTTGACCCTGCGAATGAATTACAGTTTCAAACATTTAAAGACGGTGTTGGTTTTAGAAGTAAGTTAGCTTTTGCACCTAGAAAAACAACAGTAGAAGATTTTAAAAAACTAGGCGACCAGTACGGTTTAGTTGGTGATTATAGATACATAAACCCTAGCGACCCTTCGTTAGGTTTAGCTTTTAAACCTGAAGGTTCTGATGATTTTCAATTATTAAATACGCCATACGTTACTGCAGAAGATACCTATAACTTTTTAATACAAGAATTTCCTGCAATAGCAGGTGATATAGCTTTAACAGTATATGGTTCTAAAAAGTTTACTAGTCCTTTTGGTTTAAGTGATAAAGTAAGCGGCAAAGTTGGTAAAGTTTTAGGTTTATCTGGTTTATCGGCAGCAGGTGCAGCAGGTGGAGACTTTTTACGTTTAACTGCTGGTTCTGCCATGGGAGCTCACGATAGAGATTTCGATGATATATTAAAAGAATCAGGAATGATTGGTGCATGGGCGTTTGGTGGTACTGCTGTTATCAGTGGAGCCGCACAAACGATACCTAAAATTTGGAAAATGATTACAGGTAAAGACGTGCCTCCTAGTTTTTATGAAAAGATAGATGATGCTATGCAAGAAGCTAGAGCACAAGAACGAGGAGACGGAGCATTAGCTTCTGGAATACTTTACGGTGATGCAACGTCAGTAAAAGTAATTAATGACCAAATAAATGATTTAGCTAAACGTTTCGATGTAGAACTAAAAAACTATAACCCTACAATAGCTTCAGCTGCTGGTACACAAGGTGCTGCTGATTTAGAAACATTATTCTTAAAATACGCAGACGACCCTGATTTAAGAGAGTTGTATCAACAAGTAAAAATAGGCAACCAAGAAGTTATTGACCGTTTTATACAAACACTAAACGAAAAAGTTGGACCTTCAACTACAGGCGGTGCAACAGGGGCAACGGTTAGTGCTGGTGTACGAGAACTAGCTCAAAAAGATATAGATGCTTTTAACGACCAAGCCTACGATATGATTGACCAAGTTAGGCTGCAAGTGGGTGGTGCTGATGATGCTGCTGTTGCAGGTCAGTCGTTATTGAAACAAGTTGACGACCCTAATGCTTCTACTGGACCTTTGTTTGAAAGACAACAAACTAGACTATTAGAAATTAAAAAAGACTACATAGCCCCATATAACCAAGCTTGGAATGCTGCTTTAGAAAATCCTCGTTATGTTAATTTAACCACAGGTGCAGGATTTACAAGAAAACCTATTAATGAATGGATGAATTTAAGAAAAGGTGACGCTAATAAGCTGTTTAAATCAGCTGATGCAAGTGAATCTGTTAAGTTGTTATACGAACAATTACCTGCAGGAACTCAAAACACTTTAAATAGATTAGCTGGTAGAAATCAAAAAGGTAAATTTGAATCACCTAATTTTACGTTAAGAGAACTTAATGACGCTAGAGTATCGTTAAATGAATTCGCTAGTACAACTAATAACCTAAAAGCAGCAAAACAAGCAAGACAATTAGAACGTGGATTAGAAGAACAAATGAATCAATTGTTACGAGAAGGTGCTTCTGCTGAATCAGGTATACCTATTACAAGAAAAGTAGAATTAGAAAACTGGATGACGCAAAATAAATACGGTGATGATTTAAGACTAGCTTGGTCAGAACAAAAAGAAGCTATACAGTTAGCTAATTCACAAGCAGTACGTTCTATATTAGAACAAAGACCTGAAAAAGTTGCAGATTATTTATTTAATACTGTGGCTAAAGGCAGTAAACAAAACACCGTTGTTACTGATTTAATGACGTTACTAAAAAGAGACGGTTCTGACGAAGTAAGACAAATACAAAACGGTTTAGCTGAATATATACAAAGAGAAGTATTATCTAACCCAGATAAAACACCGCTACAATTAGCTAGAGATTATAGAAAGTTTGTTACCGATAACGAAGGAACTTTACGTGCGGTGTTTGGTGATGATTTCCAAGCAAGATTTTTACAGAACCCTAAACAGTTTAATAAAGCAGTTATAGAGCCGTTAAAAAATTTAGAACAAAATATATTAAAAATAGAGGCTCGTGTTGGATTGGCTAATAAAGGTCCTGCTGATAGAAGGGTAGCTAATATTGTTGAATCTATTCTAGCTACAGGTAAAACACAAAGACAGTCTGGAATATTATTAGATGACATAGACTATATTACAAACATAGTTAAAAAAGACCCACTATTACAAGACCAAGTTGCACAAGTAACAAAACGTTATTTAATGCAAGAAATGATGGAGCCTAGAGCAGGTGGTGGTTTTGTTATAAGTCCTCAAAAATTAAATGATTTATTATATAAAGGTTTTGGTCCCGAAGATGTTACAGGTCCAACACTAACTTTCGATAATTTTGTACAACCATTGTTAGGTAAAGAAGGCAAAGATTATGTAGCTAATTTAAAAGTTATAAATGAAATGGTACAAAGAGAAATGGGGGCTATGCCTAGTAAGGGTGTGGTTAGAGATTTAACTAGAGGTGAGTATGGAGCAGGTGCTAACATCGAAGGTATTAGAATGTTACAAAGATTACTTATTGCTCCGTTAACACAAACAGGTAGAAGAATAACAGCTCTTTCTAATAGCCAAGCTAACAGGTCGCGAAAGTTTATTGGACGTATGTTATTAGACCCAGAACTATTTGAAAGAACAGCAAGTTTCGCTAAAGGACAGCAATCAACTCAGAATTTTATAAGGTTTTTAAGTAGTTATGGTTTTGTGTATGGTGAAGATTTAGGTAACGAAATGAAGTATTATGATACAGTAGATAAGGCTCAAAAAACTCCTGAAAACAGAAATTTTATAGATGAAACACAAGAACGAGCTAAAGTCATTACAGGAGGAACTAACTAATGGCGATTACAGGTTTTGAAAATTTACCAGATTTACTTAAATCTATTAATTTAAGAAAAGACGCAAACGATTCTTTAAGCAACGCTACTGACCAGTACGAAGCAGATGTTGCCGATTTTAAAAATTCACAAGCTAATGAATTCGAACAAGGGTTAGCGTCTTTGATGGATAGGATAGGAGCATTAGAAAATACACCAGCACCTAGCTTTAATATGCCAGACCTATCAGGATTTGCTAGAATAGAGGACATTCCCTCAATAGATACGAGTCAGTTTTTAACTGCTGGAGACATTCCCTCAATAGATACGAGTCAGTTTTTAACTGCTGGAGACTTGCCTTCATTTAATCCCGATGATTATAGAGATGATTTTCTTTCTATCGCTAGAGAAGGAATAGACATACCTGAGTTTGAACAACCAGATTTAAGTGGGTACGCTAGGTTAGATGATATACCTAGTTTTGATTTTAATCCAGATGATTATAGAGATGATTTTCTTTCTATCGCTAGAGAAGGAATAGACATACCTGAGTTTGAACAACCAGACCTTAGTAATTTTGCTACACTAGACGACCTACCTACTTTCGATTTTGATGAAGGTGCTTTTAGAGATAATTTATTTAAAGATATTTTAGAAAACATTCCTCAACCACCACAACCACCACAACCACCACAACCACCTGCGTTTAATGAAGATGAATTAAGAGAAAGTATCTATAATGATATTATTGGTGATTTGCCTGGATTGTTTGAAGATTTTGATTTCCCTATTCCTGGGGTTCCTGGAGACTTACCTCCTATGACTCCTCCAACAGATATTCCTGGAGGAGGTAATCCATATGAAAATATTTTTGGTCCAGGACAAGGAATGTTTCCTCCTATAAATTTCCCTCCTGGATTTTTTGAGGGTATTGGTTTTCCACCAGACGATGGAGGAGGATTGCCGCCGTTTGTTCCACCAATCACCCCTCCGAACGACCCAATTACTCCACCACCCCCCGTGGATAATACACCGACAGGTCCTATAAATCCGTACACAGGTCAACCAATCAGTAATCCGTATACGCCATACTCCACAGAGAGCGGAGCAGCACCATTAAGGAAAGCAATAAGTCCTAGGGATTTTGGTCAAGCTCCTGGATTTGAACGTCCTATAGGAGGTCCTCCTGTTAAACCAATAGACCCACCAAGAAAATTACCTCCTAAACCACCTTCGATTGGAGGAATAGGTGGTGGTGGAAAAATCTATCTAAACGATGAAATAAGATTACCGCCCCCAGAAGATATTCGTAGATTAAAAGGCGGTGGAGGTATTTCTATGTTGCCGATGAACGGACAAGGTGATACACTAACAACACAGGTATTCCAAAGCGGATTCCGACCAAGAAGATAAGGAGATAATTATGGACCCAAATGAAAAACTAACAGGAATTGCAAGCATGATGCCACAAGGCGGAGCACCAATGGGTGGTGGACAACCCTCAATGCCTCCAATGCCTCCAATGCCTCCTATGGGTGGTGGACAACCCCCAATGCCAGAACCAGGAATGGGGGAAATGGCTATGCAAGGGCAAGAACCCCCTATGGAAGAACCTGGAATGAGTATAGAACAAGACTCTGCTGCATTAGCACAAGCCGTTGTCGGTAGAACACAAGGCGATATAGGAGCAGCAGTTGCTGTGTTAGATAATGCAAAAGCTTTATTAATCGCTAGTACCGAACAACAAGAACCACAAGCAATGAAATACGGTGGAGACGTTCAGCGTAAAATGGGTGGCGGAGAAATTAAATACATGGAAGGCGGTGGTTCATTAAAACCAGTTCCTGAAAATAATACAGGATTATCTAAACTTCCCCAAGACGTTAGAAACAAGATGGGTTTTATGAACATGGGAGGACCTTTGTATCGTGAAGGCGGTGGCGGTATGTCTGAAAGTGATGTATTAAGACAAATGATTATGGAAAACTTACAAAAACCTGCTGTTCAAAAACAAGCTATGGCGAAAGCAATGAATCAAATGGCACAGCCTACAAAACAGGACGCTATGGCTGACCTTATGAAATATAGAATGTCTTAACCTATCCAGTCTTTCCACTTTTCATCACCTAGCACTTCTTGTGCTAGGTCAAGTTTGTTTCTAAGAGCTTTTACAATCTTTTCATCAACCGTACCTTTAGCAACTAAATCAATATAAGTTACTTTGTTTGTTTGCCCTATACGGTGTGCACGGTCTTCAGATTGTAAACGTTTTTCGAGGTCATAATTATTACTATAATAAATAACCGTGTTAGCTTCTGTAAGAGTTATACCATAACCGCCTGTTTGAGTGTTACTAATTAAATATTGTAGGTCTGAGTTAGGGTCTTGAAATCTTCTAATTATTTCTTGACGTTCTTCATCAGGTGTTTCTCCGTAATAAGTAGCTACGCTATCAACCCCTGTTATTTGGTGTAGTTTTTTCAGAATACGTTTTATATCATATTGATAGTTAGCCCATATAATAGTTTTACCTTGAACTTCTTGTAAAACATCAAGAAGTTCGTCTAATCGATTACTTTTTACTTCTACTTCTTCTCCGTTATCGTGTCTAACAAAACCACATACTACTTGATGTAGTCTTAGTATTTGAGTAAGTACAGAAGTTACACTAACTATCTCGTGTGAATCTAATTCAGCTATAGCATAATCTGTAAGCTGTTTATAGACTTTCTTTTGTTCAGGTGTAAGTTCCACCTCCCTACGCTGATACACTTTATCAGGAAGGTCTAAGCATTCTTTCTTAAGAACCCTATAAGAGAACTCATTTACATTTGCAGTTAGTTCTTCTAAGTTTTGATAACCTACGACTTGTCTAAAAGACCTAGCCCCCATTTTACGATTAATTAATTTAGCGTATCTATTTTGAAACGAATAAAAAGAGGTATAGCCTAATAACTGTGGTGATAAGAAAGTGCTTTGACTGTATAAATCTAAAGGTGATTGAGTCACAGGAAATCCTGTAAGTATTCTCCTATATTTAGTATTAATAGCTAACTTCAACAAGTTCTTAGTTCTTTGTGCTTTAGGGTTTTTAATAGTAGTTGATTCATCAACCGCTATTAATGCATTATGAGCTAAGATAAATTTTTCTACAAAAGCTACACCTTTTTTAGTGCTGAAAGCTTCTACGTTTATGACTAATATTTTTAAATCATGACTAACTTCAAATAATTTAGTTAATTCTCTTTTTTGTTTTAATGTAGGTGCTGGATTCCATACTCCTATATGTTTTTCTATATGGTCTGGCATATGAGCAGGTATTTCTTTTTCCGACCAGTTTCTATAGACACCTTTAGGAGCTACGATTATAGCACCGTTGATTCCACCTTTGTCATAAAGTATAGAAATATTATCTATAAGAACTTTAGATTTACCAGTACCCATTTCCATAAAATAAGCGTACTCACGTTTATTCCATGATTTATTTAGTGCCAAAAGCTGATGCTCATACGGCTTTGTTTTAAATTTATATTTCATAATAACCTTTCTAATTTCTAATTGAGATTATATATTACAAACTAGTAGAATTAAAAGTACAGCGTAATATTTTCTCATGCCCTCTAATAGAAATATAGAGTTTTTAATATTGACATCTATAAATCTAATATTGGTTTACCCTCTTAAACACTGTGTTTTATTATAATCAGTATTAGTATATTAGTAATATTAGTTATTCTCGAAATATTTTTTCAGAAAAATTTTTAATTTTTAAAAAGACATATCGGTAATAGCTTTACTTTGCCTTTATTCGTATATATTATTTATTTACTAGAAATAAGAAAGGAGAAAATAGTGACAGTATATGTCGTACAAGAAGTTCCAGGACGAAACATTGCCTCTGCTAGACAGTATGGTGATTTTGAAGTTCTTTTACCTTCTAACACACAAATTATGTTAAGTGCGTCTCCCTCAGTCCGTAGGATGAAAAGTCTTTTACAGGATTACAAAGAAGGAGATTACTTATTATTAATAGGCGACCCTGCCGCCATTGGCGTAGCGTGTTCTATCGCTGCATTTTATAATAGAGGTAGGTATAGTATATTAAAGTGGGATAGGCAGGAAGGCTTATATTATCCCGTTAATATTGACTTACACCAGAAAGGAGAAATAGATGAATGAAAAACCAACCTTTGAGGACTTAGTCGGCACAGATGATGTTCAGGAATGGACAAATAATGTAACCGATGGAGAACTTACTATAGTTTCTGATTTAGCCAACAAACAGTTAAAACTAGCTACTCAGGTAGCCGAGTTAGAAGCTGATTTAAAAGCTAAAAAAGAAGAACTTCGTTTGACTTCGGAGCAAGAACTGCCTGATGCTATGCAACAAGCAGGACTTACTCAAATAACACTTAGTAGTGGAGAAAAAATCTCTATTAATGAGTTTTATAATGCTCACATATCGAAAGCAAACCAAGAAAAAGCGTATGAATGGCTAGTATCTAATGGTCACGAAGGACTTATAAAGAACGAAGTTCTATTAAAGTTCGGTCGTGAAGAAAACGAAGTCGTAAACGAAACTGTTTATGCTTTGCAAGCTAGAGGACTATCACCAGAGGTGCGTCAAAGTGTTCACCCCAGTACATTAAAAGCTTTTGTAAAAGAGCAAATTACTGGTGGGAACGATATACCAACCGAGCCATTTGGTATCTATATAGGTACTAAAGCTACTATTAAAAAGGATTAATACTATGGCAGATAATAAAAATGAAATAGCTGAAGCTAAGTCTACAGCAGTTAGTACGTTTGATGATTCGTTACTATCAGGAGGTACTGGGTTAGAAGAAACTACAACGGATGATTTTGCGATTCCGTTTATTAGAGTTTTACAACCTATGTCACCGCAATTACAAAAACAACACGGAAGCTATGTAGCAGGTGCTAGTGCAGGAGACTTGTACAACACAGTTACAGGTGAAGCTTACGATGGAGAAACAGGAATTTCTATTGTTCCATGTGCTTATAACAAAAAGTATATAGAATGGATTCCTAGAGAAAAAGGCGGTGGTCTAGTAAACGCTAACCACGATATTTCTATACTTTCTAAGTGTACAAGAGACCCTGAGTCTAGAAGATACTACACTCCTGAAGGTAATGAAATTGTAGAAACAGCTCAGTTTTTTGTTCTAGTAGTCCCTCAGGGCAAAGCTCCTCAACAAGCAGTTCTTGCATTTACCTCTACTCAATTAGGAGTATCTAGGAAGTGGTTAACAATGTTAAGAATGGCTAGAGTGCAAAACTCTAAAGGTGAGTCAGTAGAGGCTCCGATGTTTGCGTATACCTATAGGCTTACCACAACTACACAGTCTAACGATAAAGGTAGTTGGAACGCTTATAGTATTAATCAGGAAGGTGCCACCGATATGTCTGTAGTTATGATGGCTAAAGACTTTATGGGTGCTGCTAGGTCTGGTGATGTTGCAGTAAAACAAGAACAGCAAAACGATATTGTTAACGACACTATCTAAGGAGATATTGTATGTCGTTAGCAGAAAAGTTTGCTGTACGCTATGCTGGATTACGTCAAGCGTATGGAACTTTTACAGCTAACAATGAAACTAGGGAAGATGGAAAGGCAAGTGGTAAAAACATTACTATATCTAAAGAGCTATCTGATAGTGATTTATTAAAGTTATGGGAAGACCATTTGTCTGGTCATCAAAGTGTAGGTATTGTAGCGATAGACGAGCACAATAAATGTGTTTGGGGAGCCATAGATGTTGACGAGTATCAAATAGATTTAAAAGATTTAGCAGTAAAGATTGCAAAACAAGAACTACCTTTAGTTCTTTGCCGTAGTAAAAGTGGCGGAGCACATATCTATATTTTCTTGACTGAGTCAGTACCAGCAGCAATGCTGCAAAGAAAACTAAGACAGATTGCAGCAGCTATTGGGTATGGTCAAGTTGAGATTTTTCCTAAACAAACAAAACTGTTATTAGATAGAGGAGATAGAGGCAGTACATTAAATATGCCTTATTTTGGTGGAGAGAACTCCACTAGATATGCCTACGATAAAAAAGGAGCAGCAATGACTCCTGAAGAATTTTTAAACTATGCTAAAGAAATAGAATTAACCCCCAACGAATTAGAAAAACTAGAAGCTAGTCCA
>Ga0213869_10000615_pt1 | contig 28307 bp, 31 predicted proteins | sample PICome_10_FD_160083 | JGI IMG/M metagenome (GOLD analysis project Ga0213869, IMG submission 160083) | Coastal seawater microbial communities near Pivers Island, North Carolina, United States - PICO132 | ecosystem: Environmental > Aquatic > Marine > Coastal | place: USA: North Carolina...
CGCCGCCCCATACTTCAGAGCAAACACGCGTCAGCGCCGCCGTCAGCGTCGTCTTACCGTGATCTACGTGTCCAATCGTTCCCACATTCACGTGGGGCTTCGAACGCTCAAATGCCTCTTTTGCCATGGCGACACTCTCCTCAATTTCTTTTGCGGCGCAGACTCATCAGTCGCCGGGTCGTCTTACTCAGTGCGCTGACTGCGCCCACCCTTTTCTCTTCTATGGGCCTTCTGACCCACCTTTCCGATGTCGCGCCTTCGGCGCCATACCGCATTGGAGCTCATAACCGGATTTGAACCGGTGACCTCTTCCTTACCAAGGAAGTGCTCTACCGACTGAGCTATATGAGCAAAACTGCTGCTCTTTAATGGAGCGGGTAGCGGGAATCGAACCCGCATCATCAGCTTGGAAGGCTGAGGTTCTACCATTAAACTATACCCGCGGCGTCACTTTCACCTCGGGACCCGCGCCCAACACCGAAGGTTCTCACTCCCCCTTCCGGCGTTATCCTTGGTGGAGGGGGGTGGATTCGAACCACCGAAGCTCGCGCGTCAGATTTACAGTCTGATCCCTTTGGCCACTCGGGAACCCCTCCGGAAGGGCGCACATTCTCTAGATCTACACCCTCTGTGTCAACACTGTCGGTTAGGGAATTCTGCCTGTCAGGCGGATGGCGGATTTCGCAGCAATAACGTCTTGCAGGCGCAACCTCCCAATCAGCGACAGTGTCGGCAGCGCCTAACAGCCACCGCAGTGGCACCGAACCCCAAAATAAACCTCGAAAACGGCCTGTGGCACGTCGAAAATCGGCTTGCGTGTGAGCCCATGGCGCACAAAAAACTGTTTGAGGGAGAAATGGAGCTGGCGAGAGGAATCGAACCCCCGACCGGCTGATTACAAATCAGCTGCTCTACCTACTGAGCTACGCCAGCTAAGCGCCGAGCAAGCGGAGAACTAAAATACTTGCCCTGTTTGCGGTGCGCATCATCCCCTCAGCGGGCCGACTCGTCAAGCTCAGATGACAACCATACCCTCAATCCGTCGAGCACCAAATAGGGCCGGTGTTCCCCCTCGCTTCCCAACGTCATCAATTCAGGCGCGGAACCGCCCGTGAGCATCAGTCGGTGCTGAGGATATTGCGTGAGCACGGACTGAATCGCACCCTGAGCCGCCTGCCATACCCCCGCGTTGACGCAGTGTGCCGTATTACTGCCGGGCAATATTGCCGGCGCCGCCAATGCCTTCACGTCGATCAGACGGGTATCGTTAGTCAGCGATTGCCGCATCAGGTTTACCCCTGGGATGATGTAGCCACCCTCGTGGCTGCCGTCAGACATCACGATGTCGATGGTGATCGCAGTCCCCGCGTCAACAACACACAGCGGCCCCCTGTGTTCGTGCCAAGCGCCAAGCATCGCAAACCAGCGGTCAGCCCCCATGGATTCTGGAGGCTGGTAGGCATTGGTCAGCCCGAAACGTGATGCCTCTGAAATACCGTGCCACACCGGGGCATCACTGATTTCGGAGAGCCTCGCGATCACCTCGGCGTCGAAAGTGGGGCCCGCAACGCTGGTTAGCGCGGCCTGCGACCAGGCCAACCCCGTCAACGCCTCGCGCAAGGCCTGCGTGTCAGAGGCAGTTCGACCGCCCTGATCCAACAATCCATCAGCCTGGGCCAGGCGCCACTTTATGGCGGTATTGCCCACATCGAGTAGTAACCAGGGCAGCATCTTACTCATGAGGCTGGGCCGATTTCGAGCAGGCTCGCCTCACCACCCGCAATCGCCAATTGACCCGCCGCAGATTCGACCAGTAAGGCACCGCTTTCGTCGACGCCACAAGCAATGCCAGCAATAGGAGGGGTTCCGTCTATCACGACCGATCTGCCCGATAAGTAGTCACGGCGACACCAAACGGCATGCCAATGCGCAAAGCCGGATTCGGCAAATTGCGCCAAACCATCGGCAACACCGGCCACGACGGCGCCCGCCAACGCATGACGATCCACCTCTGCGCCAACGGCTGACCCTAAATCGGTCCAAGGGCGTTCGATACTCGCACCCGCTTCCTCCGGCATGTTGACGTTCAAACCAAGGCCGATCACAACGGACTGTCCACCTGCGTCGTCGCCCAACACTTCGACAAGTATGCCGCCCAATTTTTGCCCGTTGTAATAAAGGTCATTGGGCCATTTTAATTGCAAGTCGACACCCAGGTGCGTCTTGATTTGCTCCGCTACCATCGCGCCAACAGCCAAACTGAGCCCCGTGAGCATTTCTAGCGAACCATTAAAGCGCCAACCCATTGAGCAATAAAGATTGGCGCCCGCCGGGCTGCACCAGCGCCGGCCGCGTCGACCACGCCCTTGTGTTTGCTGATCAGCGATCACCACAGCCCCGTGCAAGGCGGCCTGCCCCTGCTTTTCGCGAAGCACATCGTTTGTAGAGCCCACCTTGTCATAGACGGCGACCTGCAAGACCTCCCTGACCGCTGTCGGAAGCGCCTTGATCACTCGTTCAGCGCAGAGTAAGTTGTTATCCATACATGGCATCATACCGCTTGTCGCCAAAAGCCATATGCTCCATTGATAACCCGGTGACATCACGCCAAACAAGGGTGCCCACTCACAACGAGTGGTATTGTTAAAAGAGTGACACTGCTATGGCACTGGTCATACCGCCCCTGAAAACGACCCTACGACAGCTCACTATGTTGCTGACGCTGTCGATGGGCATCTTGCTCATTGCGGGTCTATGGCAATCCAATCTGTCAGCCACCAAATTAATTGATGCGGGCCGGGGCACACTCTTTCTCCTGCTCGCGTTAGGGCTGATGGGTACTCGACGCCTGAGCCTCATCATCACTGGATTACTGTGTTGCACTGCACTACCGCCGCTGGTATCCGGCGATTTGCCCGGGCAAACAAACGATTGGCTCGCGTTGCTGACCCTGTTGCTGTGTGTGGGATTATCGCTGGCACCCACCGCACAGCGCGTTGATGGGCAGCCGCGCTAACCATGCTTTTTCAACAGTCATTGATGACGCCTCTTGGCGCGCTGCAACTAGAGGCGACGGAATCCGGCTTAAGCGCTATTCGCTTCCCCAGTCGCGCCACAAAGCCAGTGGAGACGCCACAGACAACGCCGGTGCTAGACCACGCCATCGAAGAGCTCACCGCTTACTTTAAATCAGAGCTCACTCGTTTTTCGGTGCCGCTGGATTGGGCAGGCACGCCCTTTCAAGAATCAGTATGGGTCGCACTGACCCGTATTCCGTTTGGCGAGACCGTGAGTTATAACGAGGTCGCACACGCCATTGGTCGACCCCGCTCGGCAAGGCCAGTTGGTGGTGCAGTGGGACGCAACCCCCTCCCCATTATTGTGCCCTGCCATCGGGTGATGGGCAGCAATGGTGCATTGACGGGGTTTACCGGCGGGTTGGAGTTTAAAGTGTCACTACTGACTCACGAAGGACGTAACCTGTCTTAATGCATTAGGCATTCAGATCGGGAATCATCTCTCCTTTTAATCGCTCGATGACTTCTTTTAGCCGAAGCTTTTCCTTCTTCAAGCGCTGCACCAGCAGCTGGTTTTGCCACGGGCGCGCCTGCAACTCGATGATTTTTTGATCCAGAGACCGATGCTGACCCTCGATGAGCGCGAGTCGCTCAGCGGGCGAGAGCTCCTCATTTGCGGCGGCTTGATCTTGTTCAATGTGATCGGTCATGCATCGCTCTGCATTGCGCTCAAAACCACTCTCTCCAGCTTAGCCGGTGGCCTAAAAGCCTCACCGCCACTACATCCCAGAGTTTGACTAAGCCAAGATGCTTCACTGGGAAACGGACGCCATCAGACATCCTGCTCGCGCACCAGCGGTGCATAATCCACGCTGGGATCAGCGGCTGCAATAAACTTAGGGGCTTTCAAGCTATCCCACTGGTTATAGCGAATACCGGCACCCTCCAAAGTCGTCACGCGACCTCCTGCTGCGCGCACTAATGCATCGCCGGCAGCAAGATCCCACTCGTAGCAGGGTGACGTTCTTGGATAGACGTCAGCATCCCCTCCCACCAAGTCGGAAAATTTCAGTGCACTGCCGGCGTTCAGTCGCTGCGCACCGCTTGCCAGCGGCGACAAGCGATTCATCATCACTTGAACGCGTTCTTCTCGATGCCGAGCACTCGATGACATAACCAAGGGCACTGCTGTGTCCAGCGGGCGTGTTGTCAGCGCGGCGCCTTCATCCTGATCAAAGAGTCCATATCGCCGTGCACCCCACCCCGGCACACCAAGGTCCGTGTATCCCCGATTGGGGGCGGCGATGAGTCCCAGCATTGCCTGAGCCTCAACAATGAGCGCAATGTTAATCGTAAACTCACCGGTACCCTCTATGAATTCACGGGTGCCATCCAAGGGGTCAATCATCCAACAAACTGGCCAATCGCGGCGGCCAATTAATTGTTCGAGGGTGGACTCCTCAGACAGGGTGGGAATATTGGGGGTCAGAGCTTGCAGTGACTGACAAATCAGCCGGTGAGAGGCATGATCCGCCTCGGTCACAGGACTCGCGTCAGACTTTTGACTCACGGCCACCTCGCTGGCGACCGCGTACAGTTCCAAAATACAGCGCGCGGCGTCCGCCGCTATGGCTCTCAAGGCAGCGCGGAGTTGACCAAAAGTCAGATTTGTTTGCTGCAGCACCCCATCGAGCTCAGGGTTACCGCTATAGTGTGACTCATTCATTCCTACAGGGTAGCACTCGATGGCGCTAACTGTTGCAACCAATCTGGCGGTCGAAACCGTTGACTGGTCACAGCTCGACACTATTTTGCTCGACATGGATGGCACGCTGCTAGATCTTGAATTCGACAACCATTTTTGGGGCACGGTGATCCCCGAGCGGTGGGGGCAGGAGCGCGGTCTCGATGTCGCTGCTAGTCAAGCGACTTTGGCGCCGCTGTTCAAGGAAGTCCGAGGTACGTTGGATTGGTACTGCCTTGATTATTGGAGCCAGAAATTATCACTCGATATCCCCACCATCAAAACGGGCTATAGCGAGGGAATTCGTTGGCGACCCCAAGCCGAGACGTTTTTGAGACATCTGAATACGAGCCACCTTGATGTGGTGCTGATCACCAATGCCCACCCAGTCACGCTCGCCATGAAAGCGGAGCGACTACCCCTGGCCCAATGGTTTAACCACATGGTGAGCTCGCACGACTATGGCGCGCCCAAAGAGACCACTCGTTTTTGGGACACCCTGATGGCTGAACGACCTTTCGACCCAGAGCGGACGCTCTTCGTAGACGACTCCGAATATGTACTCGATGCCGCGCTAGCCTATGGCGTAAGCCACCTCATTACGCTTCGGCAGCCTGACTCCACCCTAGCACCAAGAGAACAAACCCGCTTTCCGGCCATTCATCACTTTGAGGAAATACTGCAAGGCCTGCCTGACATTGACTGAACACGACAACAAAGCCGTCAAAACCCGTATCGACAAGTGGTTGTGGGCCGCGCGATTTTTCAAAACGCGCACGCTCGCTAAGGCGGCCATTGAGGGCGGCAAAGTGCAGGCGTCTGGGCAGCGCATAAAAGTCTCTAAAGAGATCGTCACCGGCGACATATTGCGTATTCGCCTAGGCTGGGATGAACGAGAGATCGTGGTCAAAGCGATCAGTGATGTGCGGCGATCTGCACCCATTGCGCAAGCACTCTACGAGGAGACCGCAGGCAGTCTCGAACGACGCTCACGAGCAGCAGAGGCACGCAAAGCCGCCGGCGCCCTAGCGAGGCCCTCACAGAAACCCGGCAAGCATGAGCGCAAAGCGTTGGAGCGGCTTCGCAAGCAGTTCGATGCGCCTTGATTTAGAGCGGCGCCGACGCGCGCACTTGAGGTATCATCTTTCACATGATTGAAGATCTCCCAACAACGCGACCCGCTTCGCCCTTGATGGATCAGCTGTCGAGCGACCTGACCTTGCTGGGGCAACTCGAGAGCCACGATCTTATCCGCTTGGCAGACGAGCTACGGCATGATCTGCTCTACGCGGTAGCGGGCACGGGAGGGCACTTTGGTGCCGGCCTAGGAGTGGTTGAACTCACTGTCGCTTTGCACCATGTCTTTAACACGCCCCACGACCGCATCGTATGGGATGTAGGTCATCAGACGTACCCTCATAAAATGCTCACGGGCCGTCGCGACCGGATGTCCACTATGCGCCAACTCGAGGGTCTGTCCGGCTTTCCCAAGCGCAGTGAAAGTCCTTTTGATACGTTTGGCGTAGGCCACTCTTCTACCAGTATTTCGGCAGCCATGGGCATGGCGCTCGCGGCGCAAAAGCAGGGTATTGATCGAAAAGTGATTGCTGTCATTGGTGATGGCGCCATCACCGGTGGCATGGCGTTTGAAGCCTTAGCACACGCCGGGCACGAACGACCGAACATGCTGGTGATACTGAACGATAACCAGATGTCGATCGGACATAACACGGGCGGTCTTGCCACCTACTTTGCCAAGATCTGGGCGAGCAAAACTTACATCGCATTGCGCGAAGGATCAAAGAAACTGCTGGAACACGTGCGCGGCGCATGGGATTTAGCCAAGAAAACTGAAGAACACATGAAAGGCATGGTGGCACCCGGCACGATGTTCGAAGAATTGGGCTGGCATTACATTGGACCGCTGGACGGCCACGATCTCCCCCAGCTGGTGAGCACACTAAAGATTATGTCAGAGCTCAAAGGCCCCCAGTTTTTGCATATTCGGACGATCAAAGGCAAGGGATTCGCCCCAGCAGAGCGAGATCCGATTGGCTATCACGCCATCAACAAATTGGAACCTGCTAAACCGGTGAGTGATGCCGTGGTGCCAGCAAAGCCGAAAGCGCCGAAGTACCAAGATGTTTTTGGGCAATGGTTGTGTGACCTCGCGACACAAGATGATCGCGTCGTCGGCATCACGCCAGCAATGTGCGAGGGATCCGGCATGGTGCAATATGCCTCGCAGTTTCCTGACCGGTTTTATGATGTCGCCATCGCCGAGCAACACGCCGTTACGCTGGCGGCAGGTATGGCTTGCGACGGCCTCAAACCGGTCCTCGCCATCTACTCCACTTTTTTACAACGAGGCTATGACCAACTGATTCATGACATTGCGCTGCAGGATCTTGATGTCACGTTGGCGATTGATCGGGCCGGTCTCGTGGGCCAAGACGGGCCCACCCACCATGGCACCTTCGACCTCTCTTATTTACGCTGCATTCCGAATATGGTGATTGGTGCACCCAGTGACGAGAACCAATGTCGACACATGTTGCAGAGCGCTTGGCTACACGAAGGGCCCGCTGCAATTCGTTATCCTCGCGGCGAGGGACGGGGCGTTCCGATTGATTCGAGTCTCGCTCCACTGACCATCGGCAAAGGCGAGGTAGTCCGAGAGGGCCGAGATATCGCCATTCTGAACTTCGGGGTCTTACTGGATCAGGCGTTAATCGCCGCCGAGAACTTAAATGCCTCGGTGATTGATATGCGCTGGGTGAAGCCCCTCGATGAAGCCTTAATTCTGTCAGTGGCGGAGCGTCATCATTGTCTCATCACACTCGAGGAAAACGCCATTGCGGGTGGCGCTGGCAGCAGCGTTGCTGAGTTCATTGCCCAATCGGGCGCTACCTGTACCGTGCGTCACATCGGGATACCCGACACCTTTATCGCACATGCCGGACAGGGAGAATGTCGCCAACTCGCCGGGCTTACCGCTGAGGCCATTGTGGCGGCTGCACAGACCAGCGTGCCCATGGCCAGCCAACAGACTCTCTAACCATTGATCACGGCGGACAAAAAACGTGCCTAAGTCGACCCAAGATAAACCTGCTGTGAGTATCTCAGCCCAAATGACCACGCTCAGTGAACTCGTCGAAAAGCTCGAAGATCCAGAGATTGAACTCGAGACCGCACTCGTGCTTTATGAGCAGGGCATTGCCCTCAGCGGTTCGATTCAGAAGACACTGGAAGCGGCTGAGCAACGTGTGACACAAGTGGCGGCCAACGGCTCGCTGATGGAAGAAGAAGGCCCCCCCGGGGAGGCGTAACGCGACCATGGAACCTCTCGCATGGCTTACCTGCCCTGACCCCAAGCTCTCAGACGCGCTCGCTTATCTCGCGCACAATCCGGGTAAGCAATTGCGCAGCCGCCTCACCCTTGCCTGTGCCGAGCTGATCGCGGGTAGCCCCGTTCCCGAGGCCACTTGGGTCGGCGAAGCTATTGAGCTGCTTCACACCTATTCACTCATCCATGACGATCTCCCGGCAATGGATGACGACGACCTCAGACGAGGGCAGCCCACACTGCATTGCGCCTTTGACGAAGCAACGGCCATCCTTACCGGAGACGGACTGCAAGCAGCTGCCTTTCAACGCGTTGCCGATATTGAATCGCTCACGGCCGAGCAGCGTCTCTCCATCATCAAAATCATGAGTACCGCCGTGGGTTTTAACGGCATGGTGGGCGGTCAAGCGCTGGATTTAGCAGCGGAGCAGCAAGCGATATCAGTGGAGGATTTGCGGGCAGTTCATTATTTAAAAACAGGGGCCTTGATTCGCGCTGCCGCCGAAGCGGGTGCCGTCTGCGGACAAGCCACCCTAGCCGAGCGGCAAGCACTCGTGCGATTCGCTGAGGCGATTGGTCTGGCTTTTCAGGTCACGGACGACGTATTAGATGTGACCGGAGATAGTGCGCAACTAGGGAAGACTGCGGGGAAAGACGAGCGCGCGGAAAAATCAACTTACGTCAGCACCTTGGGCTTGAGCGGAGCTCAGCAAGAGGCTGAACGCCTATTACTCGAAGCAACCGATGCCCTCAGTGTTTTTGGTGACCGAGCAACGCCTTTACGATCGCTCGCTACCGCAATGGTCAAACGAGATACCTAATCCAACTCGCAGTGGCCCAGTTGCGCTCCGGCAATGATCAGGCGGGACCGATCACCAGCAGAGCCAGCGTCAGGATCATGCCTGCCATAGCCCCTGCCGCCAGATCATCGAGGACCACGCCCCAACCGCCAGGCAACCGTCGCTCCAACACGTTCACAGGCCAGGGCTTCACAATATCGTAGAGTCGAAACGCCAAAAATGCGCCCACCGCCAGTAACGGTAACGACACGCTGAACGTCAATATTGAGAGTGGCATTAAGACGGCGAGCCATACCCCCACCACCTCGTCAATGACAATCGCGGGGTGATCCATCACACCCCACGCTTTACCGGCTCGCTCAGCAGACACTATCGCCACGGCGCAAGCCACAAAAAAAGTGGACCACTGTATGGCACTACTCACACCGAGCAGCGGATAAAAACAGGCAATACCGACTAAGCTGCCCATCGTGCCGGGCGCCACGGGCGACAGCCCAACACCAAAACCACTGGCTAACAGCGTCGTCAGGTTCGTCACCGAAGCCGGAGTTTCTGATTGCTCATCTATGGCCAAAGTGATCGTACCCCTTTCCCGTCGGCATACCGTCACAGCTTACCCCGCTCCCCGCCATCACTCGACCAATTTCCGTGCAGCCCTCGGGTAAAGCAACGCTTTGCGGCAGCGTAAATAACACTTCGTAGTCATCCCCGCCGCTCAGGAGATAGTGTAAATGCTGGCTCGGTTCGACCACAGCGCAGAAGGCGGTCGATCGCGGTAACTGTCGGTGATCGATATGCAGTGCAACACCGCTTTTGCTCGCCAAATGAGTACTGTCTGCCATCAAGCCATCCGAGATATCAATCGCTGCCGTAGCGGACCCTCTTAGGGACTCACCTAAAACTATCCGAGCAGTGGGCCGCAAAAATCTCGCCGTTAAAAACGCCGCATCGGCAGGGTCTGATGCCACGAGTTCACCTTTTAGCAAGGACAGGCCGGCGGCGGCATCCCCCAGAGTGCCGCTCACGCAGAGTCGGTCACCTGGCGCCGCACCGCTGCGCAGTAGGCATTGACCGGCAGGCGTCTCACCCATCACTGTCACAGTAATCACCAAGGGACCACGCGTCGTATCACCTCCCACTAGGGGAAGCCTAGCGTCCGCCGAGGCGTCACGAAGCCCCGTGCAAAACGCTGCCAACCAAGTGGTATCGGGCTCCGGCAGACTGATGGCTAACACCATGGCTCTGGGCGCCGCACCCATAGCAGCGAGGTCACTGGCAGCCGTCATCACCGCACGGTAGGCGATATCGGATGCGGCGCAGTCGGGTAAAAAGTGGACGCCCTCTGTCAGGGTGTCAGTCGAGACGTGCAGCACCCAACCATCGGTAGTATCAATGATCGCCGCATCGTCACCCACACCCAGTAAGACGTGATCTGACTCTCCCATGTCACTGAAGAACTGATGAATCAGGTCAAACTCAGTGAGCGCCATTAGTCCTCTTTGGCGCGTTCTACCGTGCGCAGTTCAGACGCGACCTTATCAAGAATGCCATTAATATAGCGGTGAGATTCGGTGGCGCCAAACTTCTTGGCTAACGACACCGCTTCATTGATCACCACTTTATAGGGGACATCAATGCGCTCCTTGAGTTCGAAAGTCCCCATGCGCAATAAGTTTCGCTCTATGGGATCAAGGTCATCCAGCGCACGGTCAAGCAACGGCGAAAACAGTGCCTCGAGTGATTCAACATCCTCCATCACACCGCGGAGTAGCGCCTGAAAATACTCGCCGTCGGTATGACGGAAATCATTATCTACTCGGAATTCAGCATCGATATCGACCAACGACGCATCGGAGAGGGTCCATTGGTAGAGCGCCTGCAAGCCGAAGTGGCGCGCTTTTCGTCGCTGCGCAGCAAGTGTATTAGGCTGCGACATCAGCTGCGCAACGCGCTGAGTAGATTGACCATCTCGACTGCGCTCATCGCCGCCTCAGCGCCCTTATTCTCGGAATCGTCGCTGGAGCGAAACACCGCCTGCTCAAGGGTATCCACCGTCAACACGCCAAAAGCAACGGGCTTTCCCGAGCGCAGTGCCACCTCGCCAATACCACGGGTGCATTCACCGGCAACATACTCGAAATGAGGTGTGCCGCCTCTGATTACCGCGCCCAGCGCTATCACCGCGTCGCAATCGGCTCTCTCGGCGGCCGCCTGGCATGCCAAGGGCACCTCAAAAGCACCGGGCACCGTCACGACACGTACTTTGTCATCGGCGATACCCATCTGCTGCAGCGCTTGTTGGGCACCGGCAAGCAACCCATTCACAATACCTTCGTTCCAGCGGGTAATCACAATGACATACCCCCCTTCGTTGCCCGAAATGCGCTCAGCGGAGTTGTCGATACCCTTAGCACCGCTCGATTGTGACTCGACCATATCCTATGACCTTTCAGTTATGCTCAGGACCACCGGGCGAGATAAACTCAACCACCTCTAATCCAAAACCCGCCAGCGCATTGTACTTGGTGGGCGAGGCCAGCAGCTTTATCTGGCCCACACCGAGATCTCTCAGTATCTGGGCGCCCAGCCCAATCTCATTGTACCCCTCCGCACCGGACGGTTGATCCACCTCGGTATCACCCAGCAATCGATCAATATCATGCATCAGGTCTTCGGGTGATTCAGGTTTGCTGAGCAGCACCAGTACCCCAGCATTCGCCTCTGCGATGGCCGTCAAACTGGCATCGAGAGACCAACTCGCCATTCCGTCGAGGGAAGTCCCGATCAAATCTCTCAACACAGCAGTGATGTGCACCCGCACCAGTGTTGGGGACGCGGCATCGATGACCCCCTTACTGAGCGCTAAATGCACTCGTCCATGGGTGGCATCTTGATACGCTCGCATTTCAAAACGACCAAAGCGACTTTCCAAGATCCCTTGTCGCTGCACAGTGACGGTTTTTTGGTTCGCCAACCGATAGGTCACTAGGTCTGATACACGGCCGACCACCAGCTCATGTCTGGCAGCAAATTCAGTCAGAAACGGCGCATCGGCGACCGCACCCTCAGCATCGAGTACCTCAGTGAACACGGCAGCAGGCGACAGCCCGGCTAACGTCGCCAGATCGATGGCTGCTTCAGCTGGCGCGGTGCGCGTAAGCACCCCTCCGGTCGCCGCCGCAATCGGAAAGATATGTCCGGGCTGCACGAGATCAGCTGGGCGGGTCGACGGATCCACCGCAACACGCACCGTGCGAGCGCGATCGGCAGCGGAAATACCCGTATCAATGCCTGTCGTCGCCTCGATCGATAGCGTAAAGGGCGACAGCGATTCATCGCCCTCAACCATAAAGGGTAAATCGAGCTCTGCACAGCGGGCTCGCGTCATCGCCAGGCAGATCAGTCCCCGCGCCTGCCGTGCCATGAACGCAATATGATCAGCCTCACAGTGCTCGGCACTCACCACGACAAAACCTGTCATGCCACCTGCACTGTGCTCATTCAGTAACAGACAGGTGTGACCATGGCGCAGTGCACTCAGTACCTGATCGATATCAGCATAATCCTCGACCGACACTAGGTAGCCTCCGTACTGGCTTCGAACTGCATCAGCCGCTCTAAATAGCGTGCAATCACATCCACCTCTAAATTGACCGGGCTGCCTACACGATATTCACTGAAGACCGTCTCCTCCCAAGTCTGTGGAATGATCGTGAGTTCAAAATGACAACCCTCCACCTGATTCACGGTCAAACTGGTTCCGTCGACACAGATACTGCCCTTCATTGCGACATAGCGCGCCAGCGTCTCCGGGGCCGCAATACGGACGCGCCAAAAGCGTGCATCCTCGATAATGTCGTCGACGTGGCCTACACCATCGACATGCCCACTCACCAGATGGCCACCTAATGGTGTACTGAGCGTCAATGAGGTCTCTAAATTGACCGAGTCGCCAATGGCTTTCGTGCCCAGTGTCGTCAAAGAAAGACTCTCAGGTGAGACATCGGCCCAATAGCCCTCTCCGGTCAGTTCTGTCACGGTAAGGCACACACCACTGGTGGCAATACTGTCACCCAGCGAAACACCCTCTAGAGGCAGCTTTCCGCTCTCGATGCACAAGCGGATATCTTGCTCACCCGACTCAATGGCAGCGATATGGCCAACAGCCTGAATAATCCCTGTAAACACAACAGCTCCTTTTTGGTGTATCCCAATGACTAAGCGCTCGGCAACTCGGGGGCGGCCATCGGGGTCGCCATGATACGCAGATCTGTGCCGAAACGGGTCACCTCTTCGAGCTGAAATTTGGGGCTCTCTGCCAGCGTATCGATCGCAAAGCCCGCCATGGGCCGACCCGTATCGCCGAGCAGGCAGGGGGCCTGGTAGACCACGAGTCGATCTACCCATCCGCCCTCAATCAGAGCCCCCGATAACTGCGGGCCCGCCTCGATCAAAATACTGTTGAAAGACTGCGTCCCAAGATAATGAACCCACTCGTCCAGCACAATCCGTCCACCTTGATCCACGGGTAGCTGATGTTGCGTAATCGACACGGCCATTTCGATACCCGGTGCAGTGATGACCGTGGTCGGCGCCCCCTTTAGCACCCGCGCGTCGACCGGAGTGCGACCTTGCGAATCCAACACCATACGATGCGGGGGCGAGCGCAGTGCCCGCTCGCTTTCTTCGCTACTGAGCGAGGACTGATCAGGCCGCAGAGTGAGCTGGCAATCGTCGGCGAGGACCGTACCAATACCCGTCACAATGAGATCTGACTCTGCCCGCAACCGCTGCACGTCCTGCCGGGAAGCCTCACAAGTAATCCACTGACTTTCACCCGTTGCCATGGCCACTCGACCATCTAAAGACGCCGCAACCTTGAGTGTGACCTGCCCCCATCCCCGTCGCATACGGTGCAAGAATCCCGCTAGGTGCTGCTCAGCCTGATCCGCCAGCACACCCACCTCAACGGCAATACCCGCAGCCCTCAGCAAGGCGATGCCCTGGCCGGATACGCTGGGATTAGGGTCCTCGATCGCCACCACCACCCGCGTCACACCCGCCTCGATCAAGGCCTGTGCACAGGGGCCTGTGTGCCCTTGATGACTGCAGGGTTCCAGCGTGACATAGGCGGTAGCTTGTTGCGCGTTGACGGCGCTTTGCAGTGCCATCACTTCTGCATGCGCCTGACCCACCGGCTGAGTGTAGCCCGACCCGATCACCTCACCATCACGCGCTAAAACACAGCCAACGGCGGGATTCGGGGCGGCCCAAAAACGGGCTTGGCGCCCCAGATCGATCGCGCGTTGCATCAACGCCCGATCAGCCGCTTCACTCACAAATCGTCGCCTTGTTGTGGCTCAGCCTCTAGCGATTCAATCGCATCACGGAACTCAGCGAGGTCTTGAAAGCTGCGATAGACCGACGCAAAACGAACATACGCCACATGATCCAGCACTTTGAGTGAGCTCATGACTTGCTCGCCCACCTTTAACGATTGAATCTCACGTTCGCCAGTCGCGCGTAAACGATGTTTAATTTGGTCAATTTCCGCCTCAATATTCTCTACCGATACGGGGCGTTTTTCGAGGGCCCGCAGGAGCCCAGAACGCAGTTTTTCCTCGTCGAAAGGCTCCCGGCTGCCATCTTGTTTGATGACCCTCGGCAAGACCAGTTCAGCCACCTCGTAAGTGGTAAAGCGTTCAGCACAACTGAGGCATTCTCGCCGGCGACGCACCTGAGCGCCTTCGGCGACTAATCGAGAATCAATCACTTTCGTCTCGTCGGTACTACAAAAAGGACAGTGCATACGATCGACAGCGCCTCAGGCGGCACTGCTCCTGTTAGCGAGCGTAAACCGGCAACGTTGCGCACAACGCCTTCACTTGCTCGCGCACTGCGGGAATCACCTCGGCACTCCTGCCGCCCTCAAGCGCAGCCAAGACATCGCAGATCCAGCCAGTCAGTTGCTCCGTTTCGGCAACACCAAAACCACGTGTCGTAATCGCCGGGGTGCCCAATCGCAACCCAGAAGTCACGAAAGGAGAGCGTGGATCGTTAGGCACCGCATTCTTGTTGACGGTGATGTAAGCCTCGCCGAGCGCTGCATCGGCGTCCTTACCGGTGTAATCCTTGCCAATCAAATCGAGCAGCATCAAATGATTATCTGTGCCACCCGACACAATTTTGTGGCCCCTCTCAATAAATGTGGCCGCCATCGCCTGAGCATTAGCGATGACCTGTTTTTGGTAATCGATGAATTCAGGCGCCATCGCCTCTTTAAAAGCGACCGCCTTGGCTGCAATCACGTGCATTAATGGCCCGCCCTGAGCACCGGGAAAAATGGCCGAATTAAACTGCTTCTCGAGCGCCTCGTTACGACGCGCCAAAATCAGTCCCGAGCGCGGACCACGTAAGGTCTTGTGGGTAGTGGTGGTCACGACATCGGCATGCGGAATGGGGCTGGGATAAACGCCCGCTGCGACCAGTCCGGCGACGTGTGCCATGTCGACGAGCAGATAAGCACCGACCTCGTCAGCAATCTCTCGGAAAATCGACCAATCTAGGGTCCGGCTATAAGCCGAAAACCCACCAATAATGAGTTTTGGTTGGTGGGTGCGCGCCAGATCTCGCACAACGTCGTAGTCAATCAAGCCTGTGTGCTGGTCAATGCCGTACTGAACAGCATTATAAATCTTGCCCGAAAAATTAACCGACGCGCCGTGGGTTAAATGCCCTCCGTCCGCAAGACTCATGCCTAATACCGTGTCACCGGGCTTGAGCAGTGCTTGAAAAACCGCAATGTTGGCGCTGGAACCAGAGTGCGGCTGAACATTGGCAAAGTCAGCACCGAATAGGGCCTTAGCGCGCTCGATGGCCAGCGTCTCCGCCTGATCAACAAACTCACAGCCGCCGTAGTATCGCTTGCCCGGGTAACCTTCTGCGTACTTGTTCGTTAATACAGAGCCCTGCGCCTCCAGCACACGCGGGCTGCAGTAGTTCTCTGACGCGATGAGTTCGATATGCTCTTCCTGACGCACTGTCTCGGCGTGCATCGCTGACCAGAGCTCGGCGTCAAAGGCTTCGATGGTCTGTGCGTCGCGATCAAGATACTGCGACAACTGAGTAGCGGCTTGATTCATAATGTGATCCTACAGGTTAGGTGGGAGCAGACTTGCTCCCATCGTGGCGCGATAAAGTAGAATGTTAGCGGAACACGGCGCAGGCGTCAGGATTTTGTGGGGAAAGCACTCACAAATACCCATGTCTGCGGCAATACGCGATTTAAGGCGTCCCGAGGGGCAATATTGTGCGCATCAGTATCTTTGGCAGTGGTTATGTTGGCCTAGTGCAGGCAGCCGTATTCTCTGAGGTGGGTCACGATGTGATCTGCATGGACATCGATCGCGACAGAATCGCCCGTATTCAGAAGGGCGATATTCCCTTTTTTGAGCCTGGGCTCAGTGGATTACTGCAAGCGGGTCTCACGCAGCAGCGGCTTCGCTTCACCAGCAATAGCCAGGATGCCGTCGAGAACAGCGACTATTTGTTCGTGTGTGTCGGGACGCCCTCCTTACCCGATGGCAGTGCCGACCTGCAGGCAGTCATCGCCGTCGCCACCGATATTGCCAAACACATGACGAGCCGCAAAGTCATTGTCAATAAATCCACGGTCCCCGTGGGCACGGCCGACCAGGTTCACCGCTGCATTGCCGACGGACTCGCCGCTCGGCAAATCAGTATTCCCTTTGAAGTCTGCTCTAACCCAGAGTTCCTAAAAGAGGGGTCTGCATTGGCAGACGCGTTGAAGCCAGACCGCATTATTGTCGGAGCGCGCTCTGAGGAAACCGTGGCTGAATTCCGCAGGCTATATGAATCCTTTAACCGCAACCACGACAAAATGATGTTTATGGATCCGCGCAGTGCGGAACTGACGAAGTATGCCTCCAACGCCATGCTGGCGACCAAAATCAGCTTCATTAACGAAATAGCCAACATCGCCGAGGCCGTGGGGGCTGACATCGAATCCGTCCGACAAGGCATGGGCTCTGATTCCAGAATTGGCTTTCAATTTATCTATCCCGGTATCGGCTATGGTGGCTCTTGCTTTCCCAAGGACGTCCGCGCACTGGATCACCTGGCCAAAGAACGCGGCACTGGCTCGCAACTGTTGTCCGCCGTTCACACCACTAACGAACGCCAAAAGCAAAAATTGTCTAACCATATCCTCTCAAGACTGGGCCCAGATCTCACCGGCCGGACCGTGGCAGTCTGGGGACTCGCTTTCAAGCCCAACACCGATGATATGCGTGAGGCACCCAGCCGCGTGTTAATGGAGGCAATCTGGGCGGCTGGCGGCCGGGTCGTGGCTTTTGATCCAGAAGCCATGGACAACTGCCAGACGATCTATGGTGAGCGCGACGATCTGCACTATGCCGAGAGCAAAGAGGCGGCACTCGATGGCGCTGATTGTCTCGCCATTTGCACCGAATGGAAGGCATTCCGGTCACCTGACTTTGAAGGCATCAAGCAACGACTCACCTCAGCCCTTATTTTCGATGGCCGAAACCTCTACGACCCCCAATATATGGTGGCACTGGAGATCGAGTACTACGCTATTGGCCGGGGCCGCTCAGTACAGTTGTCTGACTGAACACTACGCACCACCTACTTTCACCGCGCCACGCCCACACAGGCTGCTTGCCGTTTGCCGTTTGGTCTAGGCGCCGCAGTAGCTGCGCGCTGGTAAATAGCTGCGCATTTTGGACATGATGCCAACAACCTAGGCGAGCAGATTACTGACTGATTCAGTACACTCCCCATCCTGATAGCTTTAAAACCTCAGCGGCAGAGACACTGTGCCGCCAAAATCATTCGCTCAACCGATGGAGCCAAGTCGTGGCGCAATACGTTTACACCATGAACCGAGTGGGGAAAATCGTCCCACCCAAAAAAGAAATCCTCAAAGATATTTCGCTGTCTTTTTTCCCTGGCGCCAAAATTGGCGTGTTGGGCCTTAACGGGTCTGGTAAATCAACCCTGCTAAAAATAATGGCGGGTATTGATACTGACATTCTCGGTGAGGCGCGGGCACAAGCGGACATCAAGATTGGCTACCTGCCGCAAGAGCCGCAGCTGAATCCTGAAAAAGATGTCCGCGGCAATGTAGAAGAAGGACTGCAGGAAGCGATTGACGCTCTGGCGGGTCTTGAGAAGATCTATGCCGATTACGCCGAACCCGATGCCGACTTTGATGCGCTGGCCAAAGAGCAGGCCAAATTAGAAGACATCATTCAAGCAAAGGATGCGCATAATCTAGAAACGCGTCTCGATATCGCGGCCAACGCGCTACGTTTACCGCCATGGGATGCGGATGTCGGCACATTGTCTGGCGGGGAACAACGGCGCGTGGCGTTAGCACGGCTGCTGTTGTCTGAGCCCGACATGCTGCTGCTCGACGAGCCGACCAACCACCTTGATGCTGAATCCGTCGCATGGCTTGAGCACTTTTTAGAGGATTTCAGCGGCACCGTCGTCGCCATTACCCACGATCGCTATTTTCTCGATAACGCCGCGGGCTGGATCCTAGAGCTAGATCGAGGTCGGGGCATTCCCTACGAGGGTAATTACTCGGTCTGGTTAGAGGCCAAGGAAAAACGGCTCGAACAAGAGCAGCGTCAAGAGGCCTCCCACCAAAAGGCGATCAAGGCAGAATTAGAGTGGGTCAGGTCCAATCCCAAGGGGCGGCAAGCGAAAAACAAGGCCAGGCTGCAGCGCTTCGATGAGTTGAACTCACAGGAATTTCAGAGCCGCAACGAGACCAACGAAATCTACATTCCGCCCGGCGCCCGACTGGGCGACAAGGTCATCGAAGTCGCGGGTCTACGAAAAACATTTGGTGATCGGCTGTTATTTGACGAGGTTAACTTCGTTGTTCCCAAAGGCAGCATCGTGGGCATTATCGGCGCCAATGGCATGGGCAAGTCGACCCTATTTCGCATACTGATGGACTTAGAGACGCCTGACGGCGGCAGCGTTGTGGTGGGAGATACTGTGGAACTTGGCTACGTCGACCAATCCCGCGATGACTTGGACGGTAGCAAAACGGTGTGGGAAGAAGTCTCTGATGGCCTCGATATCATCCGTATCGGCAGCTATGAGGTCGCATCGCGTTCCTACGTGGGCCGTTTTAACTTTAAGGGCTCCGATCAGCAAAAATTTGTGAAGGACCTCTCGGGTGGAGAGCGCAACCGCCTGCATTTGGCTAAATTATTAAAGCAAGGTGCCAACGTATTGCTCCTCGATGAACCGACTAACGATCTGGATGTCGAAACCCTCCGGGCGCTCGAGGAAGCGCTACTGGCCTTTCCGGGTTCCGCGCTGGTCATCTCCCACGATCGGTGGTTTTTAGATCGGATCGCAACGCACATTTTGGCTTACGAAGATGACGGCAGTGTGGTGTTCCACGAGGGCAATTACACGGACTACGAGGTCGATCGCCGGCAACGCCAAGGAGCGGATGCAGCAGTACCCAGCCGGGTGAAGCACCGTCGACTCAAGTAGCCTCTTGATAACAAGTACGGAGCGAGCGTCTGTCGATAACGATGGCGACAGGCCGAGCTTACCCTTAGGAGCAAGCCTCTAGGGCTTCAGACAAACGCGATACCGGCACCACTTCAAGGTTGGGAATCGGTTTTTTAGGCGCATTGCCCTTCGGCACTATGGCGCGTCTAAAACCATGCTTCGCTGCCTCAGCCAAGCGCTCCTGACCACTGGCCACGGGACGAATCTCACCAGACAAGCCTACCTCTCCAAACACCACCCAGTCTTGAGGCAACGGTCGATCGCGAAGGCTCGACACCACTGCAAGCAATAACGCTAAGTCAGCCGAAGTCTCCATCACTCTCACCCCCCCCACCACATTCGCGAACACATCCTGATCACCCACCTGAATGCCGCCATGTCGGTGCAGTACCGCCAGCAACATCGCTAGTCGATTCTGTTCGAATCCAACCGTGACGCGCCGCGGATTACCCAGCGAGCTGTCGTCAACCAACGCTTGAATCTCCACCAGCAACGGTCGAGTGCCCTCCCACACGACGACAACCGTCGTCCCTGGTGCAATGTGTTCTGAGCGATCAAGAAAAATAGCCGAGGGATTGGTCACCTCGCGCATACCCGTATCGGTCATGGCAAAAATGCCCAGCTCATTGACCGCGCCAAAGCGATTTTTTTGACCGCGCAACGTTCGGTAACGCGTGTCGTGATCACCCTCGAGCAGAATCGAGCAATCGATCATGTGTTCGAGCACTTTGGGTCCCGCCAAGCTGCCATCCTTCGTCACGTGGCCCACTAAAATCAGCACCGTCCCTGTTTGTTTGGCATAGCGCGTCAGCTGCGAGGCGCAGTCTCGAACCTGGGAGACGCTCCCGGGCGCCGAGGTCAGCGTGTCGCTATGCACCACTTGAATGGAGTCAACGACCAGAATTTTAGGTTGTAGGGATTCTGCAGAGGCCAAAATGGCATCGACATCTGTCTCTGCCATCAATTGCAGTTGATCTGTGGGTAACTGAAGGCGATTGGCTCGCAGCGCAATTTGCTCTGGTGATTCTTCACCGGTGACGTAGAGCGCCGAATGCGACGATGCCAATCGACAAAGTGTTTGCAACAGGAGCGTGCTTTTACCTGCGCCAGGGTGCCCCCCTATGAGAATGCTGGCACCCGGGACAAACCCACCGCCTAAAACACGATCAAATTCGTCGAACCCAGATGCCAACCGCGGTAGGTCGACAATGGAAACGTCCTCCAGCCGCTTAACCGCCGCCAGACTGCCCGCAAAACCGCCGCGCGTCGCCGCCCGACCGCTCGATCCTTTTTTAGCGGCCGGCGCACTCAAGCGAAACTCAGTCAGCGTATTCCACGCTTGGCATTCCCCGCATTGACCCTGCCACTTGGGGAAATCTGCCCCACAATCGTTGCAGACAAACGCTGTTTTTGCCTTGGCCACGCGAAACTCCTGAGAAACTGATCGTAAAGGCTGTATTGATAGAGCGAAGCCGGTATCCTAACAGACCATTTGGTTTGCGCCCGATCACCATGCCTTCCGGTTCCCTCATTCCCGACCGCCAATTGACTTTCTCGCCTGAGCTGGCCGAGACCATCGGTCTAGAAGAGGCCATTTTACTGCAGGCGCTGGGCACCAAACTGACAGATCGCGACGGTTGGACAACGATCGTCCTCCAAGAACTCCAGCAAACACTGCCTTTCTGGTCGATAGACCACATTACTCAACTGAGCGATAAATTAGTGGCGCTTGGCATTCTCGCGCGCTCAGCGCATCACGACGCCGCAATCTTGGTCCTGTCGGCAACGGCGTTGGCCGAGCCATCACGGCGCGTTGAGTCTGAGCCGACTGCCCCGACCCATCACCGCGGCAGTGGATTCGAGGCCCGCAGCCGCCACTGGCAACCCAGTGATGCGCTCATTGATCTGCTGGTGATGACCCAGGGCATCCCCCGCACTTTTGTCGACTCCATCGCGTCACAGTTTTTGCCCTCAGAGAACGGCCGAGATCTCGATACCCAATTTCGGCAACATGCCCTCGCACGCTGGCGAGCGCAACAAGGACTTACCACGGCATTTGAGATCAGCACCCCACCGCCATTTGGCAAAGACTGGCGGCCGAATCAAGATGCCTTCGAAATTCTCGAGCAGGCAGGCATTGATGCAGAATTTGCCGACTCTGTGAGAGGGGAATTCGTGCTGTATTGGCGAGAGCGGGGCGGCCCCCCAAAAGAAATCAATACCCGGTTTGTCGAACATGTCCGCCGTCGTTGGTTACGTCATACTAGCCAGATACACCACAGCACGGAGCCGACCCGGATACCACGACACTGGCAACCCGACGTGGCAGTCTATGACACCCTTGCGCTGGCGGGCATCTCTGAACAGGACGCCAAGGCATTGCTGCCCGAATTTGTGATGTATTGGCTAGACAGTAACGAAGTGCACACTTCTTGGAACAGCAAGTTTCTGCAACATGTGAAGCGCCAAACTCAGGGCGCGAACTATGGAGATCCCAATGGCGGAGCAAAAGGACGCGGCGGCGCTGGCGCAAGCCATCGTTCAAAGGACCGAAGCCTCAACGACGACCTCACCGACACCAGCTGGGCCAACTGACGCATCAGAGCCGCCTGACGCGCAAGGCATCGAGGCCATTAATCAGGTCTTCGGGCTATTCCGACTGAACTACCACAACCAATATTACGCCGCGTGGTCTGATTCGGAGCAGGTCAAGCAAGTCAAACGGCTTTGGCTTGAGGCGCTTGACGCCTATCCCACCGCAGTCATCTTGCGTGCCGCTCAACATGCCATTGAGACCAGTGACTATTTGCCGACGCTCAACCGCATGATCGACGCCTGCCGACATGGGATGAGTGATCTGGGTTTACCGTCGCCCTATGACGCCTATCGGGAGGCCTGCCTTGCACCCTCGCCAAAGTCAGAGGCGGCTTGGCGCCACCCTGCTGTTTACCTCGCGGGCTGTGACTGTGGGTGGTTTTTTCTAGCCAATGAAGCAGAGCATCGAACTTGGCCACTATTTCGCGAACACTATGAACGCTGGGTCAGTCGCGCGGCACGAGGCGAAATACTGAAGGGACCTGAGCGGGTCAGCATTGCGCCCCCTGACGACGAACCACCGAGCACCGACGAACAAAAAACGCAGTTAGCACAACTACGAAGAGAAATCGGTCTCTGATTCATTAGTCGGGCTGGCGCTACCGAGCCAAACCGCAATCGCCTCTCGTAATCGCGTTCCCTGCTCGATCATCTTCTGATGGCTCGCCAACAGCTGCGGGTCATCCGCTTCTTTACAGGATTGTTCTAACTCACTCGCAGTAGCCGACAGCATCGGCGCAGTTAAGTTGGCGCTGGTGCCCTTTAATCGGTGTGCGATCTGCTGCAAAGTGGCTCGATCATTGGCCTCGATAGCGATAGTACTGGCATTTAGGTCGGCTAACAGTTCGCTGACAAACAGCTCCAGCAACGAACAAACCCCGTCATGATTACCCCCCATCAGCTCGGTGAGCGCGGCAAAATCAATAGGAAGCGGGGTGGTTTGCATCGAGTTTAGTCGACCCAATAGCTCGGCCTTAACGAGCGGCATCGCGCTTGCTTGAGCACGCTAATAACCCGCGTAGTCATCGCGGGCAAGGTTTTCAAAGCGGGTGAATTCACCCTGGAAAGCAAGCCGGCATGTGCCGATAGGGCCATTTCGCTGCTTACCAATAATGAGCTCCGCAACCCCTTTATCGGGCGAATCTTCGTGATACACCTCATCACGATAAATAAACATCACCACATCCGCGTCTTGCTCGATCGCACCAGATTCACGTAAATCTGAATTAACCGGCCGCTTGTTCGGTCTTTGCTCGAGGGCTCTATTGAGCTGTGACAGGGCAACGACCGGGCAGCGAAACTCTTTAGCGATCGCTTTTAAGTTACGCGAAATTTCCGAGATCTCTGCGGTACGGCCCTCGTTGGAACCCGCCACCCGCATCAACTGGAGGTAATCGATCATGATCATGGCAAGATCACCGTGCTCTCGCGATAATCGACGCACACGTGACCTGACTTCGGTTGGCGTCAGCGCCGGCGTATCATCAATAAAAATCGAAGTATCCTTGAGTTTGGCCATGGCCGACGACAATTTAGGCCAATCGTCTTGCTGCAACTTTCCCGTGCGAACGCGGGACTGATCAATTTTACCCAGTGAAGACATCATTCTTATGACCAGCTGCTCGGCTGGCATCTCCATCGAAAAAACAACAATCGGCTTTTCTGTATGAGCTGACGCATTCTCGACCAAATTCATCGCAAAGCTGGTTTTACCCATCGAGGGTCGACCCGCAACAATCACTAAGTCTGAAGGTTGTAGTCCCGATGTTTTTTTATCCAAGTCGATAAAACCGGTGGTGAGGCCCGTAATATCGCCCCCCGTGTTGTAGAGCTCCTCAATACGCTCCAACGCGCCGGAGAGCAGCGGAGCCATGCTTTGAGGACCTCCTGATTTGGGGCCGCTCTCAGACACGGTCATGATCAGTCGCTCGGCCTCATCGACCAATTCATCCGCGCTACGTCCCTCAGGGTTGAAGCCCGCGTTGGCAATGTCTTGCGCTGCATCAATGAGTTTGCGAAGCAGCGCTCGCTCCCTAACGGCGCGGGCGTAGGCGCTGACGTTGGCCGCCGTTGGCGTCTGCTCCACGAGGTCGGTCAGGTAGGTATGGCCCCCAGCCGCGTCCAGCTCGCCGGTAGCCAGTAATCGGTCGGCAACCGTAATGACGTCAATCGGTTCATTACGATCCACCAGCAATGCGATCTGGCGGAAAATGGCGCGATGCTCTGGACGATAAAAATCGTTGGCGTTCACTTGCTCAGCAATCGCGTCCCAGCTCTCCGGCGCTAGCAGAATACCGCCTATCACCGAGCGTTCCGCCTCGATTGACTGGGGTTGCATGCGGATCCGGGAAATATCCGGATCCTCAGAGGTGAACGAGTTCAAAACGCTGCCTTTTGTTGTGCACCATCGGCCGATCGCTGTGACACTGGCGCTCATTGAGCGGGCCCGTCATTAGCCATCGGGCCGAATAGAGTACCTGTGACAACGGCAACGCGCCAGCAGATATCGGAAGTTGCGGGGCTTAATGCCCCGGCGGGGGCTATTCAGCGATAATGTGGATTGCGACCGAGGTCGACACGTCCGCATGTACCTGAATCATAATCTCAAATTCGCCCAGTTCACGGATGGCGCCCTCAGGCAAACGGACTTCTGCCTTATCGACCTCACAGCCGGCGGCAGTGAGCGCGTCGGCAATATCGCGGGTACCCACTGAACCAAATAACTTGCCTTCTTCCCCGGCGGTGGCAGCAATCTCAACGGCCGTTAACGCTGCCAAGGCATCGCCTCGCGCTTGCGCTGCGGCGAGAGTCTCGGACGCGGCTGCCTCGAGCTCTGCCCGACGTGTTTCAAATTTAGCGACGTTATCGTCTGTTGCGGCAACCGCTTTTCCCTGAGGGATCAGAAAGTTGCGACCGTAACCCGGTTTCACGTCAACCGTGTCACCTAGACCACCAAGACTTCCAATATTTTCCAATAATATAACTTCCATCGTTTCTTCCTCTGTTAACCGACAATGCGGTCGACCTTTTTCCATTCATAACCGACAGTGTCAGTCTCCACCGGGGCCTTGATCGGCAGATCGGCTCCACCTACCCCTGACATCGGCAAAGGTGTCTATCACGACGCACCCCACCCACAACCACTTCACTGGATCAATTACGATCCACAATGCATACATGAGAGCCAACCAGGTGACTCCCTTGCCCGCTCGCTTCGCAAAAGCGTGTAACAGCGAGAACCCCACAATGGTGAGGGGCAGCACAACCACCGCGCTCCACACTCGCCAATCAGCACCCATCCACCAAAGAATGAGGGCCGTGCTGGCCATCAATAGCACCGCGCCAACCGGCAGCCGCAGTGCGCGGAACTCCTCTCCAAACCCGCCGGGGTTATAAAGAGAGGCCTGCCAATAGCGCCCCAAAATCAGACTCAGCAACGCGATCACCGCGTTGCCGGTCGCCAGCAGTGCTGCGACCTGAGGTACCGACACCGCGTTAAACACCATCTCCGCGGCCTCACCTTGGGCCAGTTCCTGCTCGAGCTGCGTCAGCGCCTGATTAAAGGTCGCTACTAACTCCTGTAAAAACACGCCATTAAACAGCGTTAAGGCAGCGCCACCGAGCAATGCTAGGGGCACGCTCGCCATCACAGCCAGCGATAGACTGACACTTTCGCGCAAAATGACCGCCAGACTAAACGTACCCAGTAATAACAGTACGCTTCCCGTATCACCGCTAATTGCAGCGATAATAATGGCGGGCAAGATTGCCCACAGTGTCAGCCAGCCGCCGGAGGCCGAACCGTTTCTTAACGTGACCAGTGCAATGGCTGCGGCACTGACCCAGCCAAATAACAAACTCCCCGACCCCAGTACCGCGACGCCCAGTGCTTGCCACCGGCCGCGCATGATAAATTCAGCGAGGCCGCGCATGGTTAATGCTTAATTGTGCGCGTCGGTGTAAGGCAGTAACGCAAGATATCGCGCGCGTTTAACCGCCGTCGCCAGCTGTCGCTGATACTTGGCCTTGGTGCCGGTGATGCGGCTCGGCACTATTTTTCCGGTCTCCGATACATACTGCTTCAAGGTGTCGAGATCCTTATAGTCAATCTCCTTCACACCCTCAGCGGTAAAACGGCAGAACTTTCGTCGTCGAAAAAAACGTGACATGGCTTATTCCTCGCTTGCTGCTTCTGAGTCTACTGCCGGCTCGGCAGCCTCTTCAGAGGATGAATCCGCAGTCTCTGCTGTCGCAGCTGCTTTACGCGCGTCGTTATCGTTGCGCTCCTGGTATCGTGCCTTACGCTCTTTGTCCTCACGCTCGGCTTTCATGAGCAAGGACTCTTCTAGTACCGCTTCGTCGCGTCGGATGACCAGGTTACGGATGACGGCGTCGTTGTAACGGAAGGTGGTTGTCAACTCTTCCATGGCCTCGTTAGTGGCCTCGACGTTCATCATGACGTAGTGCGCCTTATGAATTTTATTGATGTGGTAAGCCAACTGCCGTCGGCCCCAATCTTCCAGTCGATGAACCGCGCCGCCATCTTTTGTGATAACAGCACTATAACGTTCAATCATTCCGGGGACTTGTTCAGACTGGTCCGGATGGACCATGAACACAACTTCGTAGTGTCGCACTCGCGTACTCCCTATGGTTTAAAGCCACCCACGCTGTGGTGTGGCAAGGAGGAAAGGCCTTTAACGGCCCAGCCAAATTTTTGAGGGGCGGAGTCTACAAAGGACACAACCGCTTTGCAAATGCCAATTATGGGTGGTGATGCCGCGGCTCGCAGTCAGCCGCGACGCTGCCGCACCGCTTCGAACAAACAAATACCCGCCGCGACCGACACATTGAGGCTCGATACACTGCCCGCCATGGGCAAGTGCACCCTGTAATCGCACAACTCTTGGGTCAAACGCCTCATTCCCGACCCCTCCGAACCCAGCACTAGCGCACACGGACCGGCTAAATCTTGTTCGAAAAGCGTCTCGGTGGCGTCGCCACTGGTGCCCACAATCCAAATACCTGCTGATTTCAGTGACTCGATTGTCCTCGCCAAATTCGTGACTCTCAGCCAGGGCACCGATTCAGCTGCGCCGCACGCCACTTTGCGCACCACCGCATTGACGTCAGCACTGCGATCTTTGGGGAAAATCACCGCCGTTACCCCCGCAGCCTCGGCGCTGCGCAAACAAGCGCCTAAATTATGGGGGTCGGTAACCCCATCGAGAATCAGTAGGAGTGGCACCGCGGCCTGACCTACCAAACTCAGTAAATTTGCCTCGCTCATCCCCTCATTACTGTCAGCGGCATTCGAATGCAATACCGCCACAACTCCTTGATGGCGACCCTCAACCCGCTCGTCCAGGGTCTGCCGTGGACACGGCTCTAGGGCAACGCCTTGATTCTGCGACAATGATTGCAGGGCTTGCATGCGTTTATCATTGCGATTCGATTGTACAAGGACCCGCTTCACTCGCTTCGGGTCTAGCCGCAGAAGACTTTCCACGGCGTGATAACCAAATACCGTCTCTTCCATAGGTCAGCGCTCTTTGCGCGAACTGCTGGCTCGTTTTGACGATTTGGCAGCAGCCGACTTGCCCGTCTTTTTGCGGCTCTTCGGTTTTTTCGTCGCGCCGCCGTCCTTTACATCAGTCTGACCCGATTGAGCTGTACTCGATGCAGGCTGACTCGATTTGGCCTTGCTCGACTTGGCCTTGTTCGACTTGGCCTTGTTCGACTTGGCCTTGTTCGATGCAGGCTGACCCTGGCTCTCATGATTGGCTTTCTGCGCGGTCTTGCGCTTCTTCTTGGAACGTTCGCGGCTGGATTTATCCTTTTTGGCACCATCACCCGGCTTGCGCGGTCCTGCCCCGGCGGGTCTTTTTGGGCTCGCGCCGTCGACTAATTCGAGGTCAATTTTTCGATCATCGAGATCAACGCGGGCGACCTTGACGGCGACCACGCCGCCCAGTTGAAACACCTGACGGGTTCTCTCACCCACCAAACGCTGTTTGGCTTGGTCAAAATGATAGTAATCACCGGGCAGTGCGCTCACGTGCAGCAGGCCTTCGATATACAGGTCGTGCAACTCGACAAAAACGCCGAAATTTGTCACAGCGGCAATCACGCCCGAAAAAGCGTCGCCAATACGATCCTTCAAAAATTCGCATTTGAGCCACGCATCCACCTCTCGCGTCGCATCATCGGCACGTCGCTCG
>Ga0213869_10000619_pt1 | contig 28226 bp, 33 predicted proteins | sample PICome_10_FD_160083 | JGI IMG/M metagenome (GOLD analysis project Ga0213869, IMG submission 160083) | Coastal seawater microbial communities near Pivers Island, North Carolina, United States - PICO132 | ecosystem: Environmental > Aquatic > Marine > Coastal | place: USA: North Carolina...
CGGTAGAAAAACCACTATAAGCATTATCATCAGAGCTATAACCTCTAACTGAAAAGGTGTAATCTCCATTAGGAATGCTTTCATAAGGTATAGTATATTCAGTTTCTGTAATGTTAGAAACAACTGTTTCATTCTTAGCGTCTGTTCTAAAGTAGAGTTCGTAAGTCTCAGCTGTTAAGTTACCACTATTAGCCACATCCCAATCTACTTTTACACCTTGATCATAAGTTTGTGCAACAGATACATTCATTGGAGGTCCTAGCGTTGGAGGAATAGTAGTAGTGGTAGTAGCAGTATTTTGATTAACTATAAAATTAGTATTTGGACCTGCTTGTCCTCCATGACAATAACTACCACTATCTGTACAAGAGTAAACTACAAAATCATAAGTTCCTGCTGATATATCTTCTATTGTGTAAGAAGTAGCATTAGCGTCTGAAATATCAATACCTGTATATGTTTCTTCGCTTGATAGTTTATATTCAATTCTATAAGACTCTACTGCTGACCAACCTGTATTAGGTTGTGTCCAGCTAAAATCTAAACCTTGATACTCAGTATTGGAAATAGATAAATTTGTAACACCACTAGCTACATCTTGTATGGTATAACTAGCAATAGTTGTCCAATTAGAGTATTTAGAGTTTGTATCGTTGTCTGCTCTTATTTTAAAGTATATAGTGTCTCCAACTGTCGCACTAAGAGCTGATTGTAAGTAAGACTTAGTAAATGTATATTCTGTATTTAAAGCATTACTATCGCCAACATTACCTGTCGCTATACCATACATAGGTGGGTTTGCTTTATCAAAACCTATTGCATATCGTTCTGCACTATATTCATATCTATCTAATGCTGAATCCCAATCAATAGTTATACTTCCATCGTGTAAATTAGCTGAAGTAGTTAAGTTACTTGGGGCTCCTATACCATCAAGTATCTTTGGGTCATTACAAGCATTATCTCCTGTAGGTGCAGACCAATCTGTTTGGTTATAATCAAATGGTGTTCCTGCATATAAATTCCAAGTATTTTGGTTTGTTAATGTAGAAAAACTGTAATCAGTTATGTTGTTAGATCTAACCCTATAATAAATATTTGTTCCTGCTGGATCATTAAAATAATACTTTAAGTTGTCGAGACTAAATGTGTGATACTGCCAAGTGTTTGCAGAATGTCCAAAAGAAGTAGTTACACAAAAACTATTTGTTTCAGTTACACCATTAGATTGACTAAAGAATATTGTATAGCTTTCGGGTGGACTATCTTCAAATCCATCTGAACCTAATATACCAATAGTAAAAGTCCCTGCGTTAACATCATTACTAGCATTTGTTCCATAAGGTGCTTGTGTTGGAACATGGTCAGCCATAGCAAGAGGTAAGGGATATATCAACATAAGACATACTCCAATTCTTATTAATGTTTGTAATGTTTTAAATGTTTTCATAATAAATAAAAATGATCGGCATTAAGCCGACCATCTCTATCTATTATAGTCTAAAAAAAAGGAGTTATCCTTTAGGTATTTTAGACATAAAAGGGAATGGAGCGTCTTCCAACGCGTTTTGAATTGCTGAAACAGCAGCCGAAGCTCCTGCAATAGCTGCAGCCATAATCGTATCTGCTTCAAACATTCCCGCTTGATTAGCCACTAACACTGCTACGAATGTTTGGGCAAATGTTCTTCCCGCTCTAATTAAAGCAGTTCTCATATAATCTGGCATAATGTACATTATTCCTCTCTGCCAAAAGTTGCAGACCAGGTTATTTCCCCTACAACCCCATCAATATCTAAATTGTTATGAGCTTGTATTTGTTTGCACCTTTCAGCGTCTTCCTTTTTAAAATAGCCATCTACCACCAAACCTCCTGCTTGATCTTGCCAAGCTGCGACATCATCTCCTCTTAAGTTAGGATATGTGTGAAATAATTTTCTTCCTGTAAATGGTGCTATCTGTCTAGCGTTCTTTTTTTTCTGCAAAGGTATACTTCCATGTATTGAGATCTAAGATACCTGTCTGCTCTATATCAAACTTTGCTTGTACTTTTTTAACCGCCCCTTTTGTTCCATTACCAAACCAACCATCTGCTCCTATACCAATTTTCTTTTGCCATAGTTTGATGTCTTGGTGTTTTATCATTGGGGTCTTAACCATAAAAGGACCATGAAACTCAGGTACGCCTGAGAAGTCCCATATATATGATTTCTTTTCTACTTCTGTTTTGCCCTCAATGTAATCGTAATCTTTGTATTCAACTGTAACTAGACTTCCCGAAAGAATAGCATCTCTAATTTTCGGGTAGACAAATTTATATGCGTCAACGCTACTGCCGACAAACCCATCTTTTTTCACAAGATTACTTGTTTGTGAATTTCCTAAAATTAAACAACCAGAGGTCGACTCATCGGTATTTCCTGTATGCCATAAAATATACTCAAATCCAGGAACTTCATTTACATAGATCATACCTTTGTGCCAATCAGCACCATATTTAGTAAGGTAGCGTGAGTGAAAGCCTCCAACGCTACGAAGTGTTAAGTCGTAAATACCTTCAGGTATTCGAGTTTCGTGTTTTACTTTTTCTGCCCTGTATTCATCTTCAATGGTATAGCAAAGAAATTCTCTTTTACCATCTGTGACATCAAACAAAATACCACTTGTAGAATCTATTTGAGAACTTATTCTAAGTACTTCTAGTTTCATACCTTTATTCTTGCACTACTTTGTCTGTATTGCAACTTTATATTATTAAGTTTTTAGTATTTGATAGTTGTGAAAACCTTGTTTATCCACTGTGAATGTGGTAATACCAGGTTCAGAAGTTAGTCCTAATGTGTTCTGTACCCACAGAGATCCACCATCTAAAGCAGGAGCTTGTATGTGCGTAACTCCACCTTCAGTAAGTATTGATTCGTGATGAAAATGTGCGGATAAGAGTATATCACACTGACCAGCAGGAAGCTTAGCTTTTGCTTGTCTTTCCAACCATCTATGAGCTTTCATAGAGGCACCACCAGCACCTGTTCTGAATTGATGACCATGAGCGAATGTCATTATAGTTCCATTCACATCTAGAGTAACTGAAAGATCCTGTTCAGGTATAACAAACTTAACATGCCCATAAGACTTTTTATTTGCTTGAAACACTCTAGCTGCGTTATCTGCAATAACTAAGTCAAAGTTATCAGCAAAGTCTGTATAAGCTTTTCCATTTTTACGATTTTCTCCATGGTTACCAGCGACTGAGACGCATACAACTTCTTTGAACAAAGGAGCTAATTCTTCTAAGTACTTAACTAATAAGTTTGTACCAAGCATAATTTGATCTCGTTGGTTAAGCTGGACTGAGAAGGTTTGCATCGAGTAGAACCCATCACACCCCTCGACTAAATCGCCTAAACATGCGACAACACATTTGTTAAAAGTTACACCTTGTTTTCTTAAAGCTTTAACTCTTTCTTTAGTTTGCTCTATACCTTCGAGAACTCTTCTAGTTACACCTTCTACACCATCTCCATCTTCTTTTCCAAGTTGCCAATCAGATAATGCTACTAAAAATGTATAATCTCCTTTTTCAGTAGATATCTTTGGAGTTTTCTTTCTTACTTGCTCTACGAGTGGCTTAACATCATAATAAGGATTAGAACCTTTTTTAACAATGTCAGCTTTGTAATAGTGCATTCGCTGAACATTTCCCTCTCCCATATTGGTATCCCAACCTCTATAGTTGACTGTATTGTTCAGTACTTCGAATTCTTCGGGATCAAATCCCCATTCAGCTAAATGTTCGTCCCATATCTTTTTACTTGGTTTCTTTTTAGATTTAATCTTGGCTTGCCCTAAGCCTTTTTTCTCATCCCATTCAACGCCTGTTTCTAAACCTTTTTTCTTTTCGGATTTAGTTGTCTCGACATCATTTTGTTTTTTGATTAAATCATTGAGTTCTTCATTAAACTTACCCATTATTAATCTGTCTCCAACGCTTTACTGATGAATCAGAGATAACATAGCCAAAGTTTTTAAGTACAGTTGCTATATTTCTAGCTGAGTAGTTGGAATTTCCAAGTGCTTTTAACAAATCTTCTTTAAAAGCTTTGTCACATTCTGAAAGAATTACATCTATTTTTGATCTAGATACAGTAGTTGTTTTGATTCTTTCTGTTTCAAGTGCTTTTAAGAATGATTTTTCGCCCTGTTGCGAAGCCATTACTCTTGTTCTTCTGCTGTAGGTTGATTTCCACCTACTAATTGCTGTATTAAGCCATTTAAACGCTTAATCTCAGTATCTCTACTAGCGAGCTCAACTGAATGATTTGCAAATTGCATTTTCATTTCATTAACAATGCCTAATAATTGATTCTTTTCAGCAACTAATGTGTTATATTGGTCAACTAATTGCTGTACTTGGTCTGTAGGCACCGCTTGTTGGTCACTTGTAGGCTGTTTATCTTTTGCCATGAGTTCTCCTTAAGTTCGTTTACAAGGTTAATTGTAGCACAGTACATAGTGCATACAGGTATTTGATACTAAAAATTAGTAAAGTGTTTTACAACCACACTGACATTTGTCAAAATCTTCAATGTGCATGATTGTGTCTGATGTTATTGTTGAAGGAGCTCTACTTACTACTTTACTTTTTTTAAGTAGTTCTGCCTCTAAAGCGTAATTATTACCCATAATACTATGGTACTAGAAAAATACACTCTCCAGGGCATTCTTCCATAGCTTCTTGAACTATGTCTTCTTGCCCATTAGGTACCTGAGCAAGACCTTCAGCACCCTGATCGTTATTATGAATGTTGCTAAATATTTTAAGATTTCCGAAATTTCCCACTGTTTCCTGAACATAGGCTAAACCATCATTCTGCATAACAAATACATCAGGAGCTATCTCTGCACATAAGCCATCTCCTGTACATAAATCTTGATCTATCCATACTTTCATTTTAGTTTTCTTCTAAACCTTCTTGTTATATCTCTATATCCACCTGTGAACTTAGACCTTAAAGCTGTTTGCTCTGAAGTAATCAAGTCGTGGTCTTCTGCAGTAGCAATTCTATTATTATGAGAATACTTTTCTCTTTTAAAAGGAATTACATGCAGAAATGGAGTACCTCTTTTAAGTATAGTATCTCCTTCTGTGTGCCATATACCTGGAAAGTTTATCTGGTTAAAGCTGTCTGTTTCTACAATTCCTGGAATAAGAGTGTAATTGTCTTGTTTATGTAATTGTGGTGCCATGAATAGTGTAGACCAACCAGGAGGAGTTTTAAACCACCAAGGACTTATAAACTTTAAAGGATGTCTATGATCGTTTTCTTGATATGGGTAAGTAGGAGCTTGTTCAAAGTTGTGAAACTCTATAATTCCTATATCTAATTGATTGTTTTCCCAATGTATCCTGTCATCAATTTTTTGTATAAGTATGTCCGACCATAAAGGTATTATGTATCCTTCTGTTAAGTAATCAATAACAGCAGGACATTTTTTAATTGTATGACCTGTAAACTCTTTTATCCACTCTCCTACTCTTGGAAATGGTGCGTTGTAATCAGGTATATCTGTTCCCATATTTTGGAACCAATCAGGAAGCATTTGTCCTGCAGGTACAGGGGGAGCTATTTCTAATAAAGGTTTATGAGGAGTTATGAATTCTATATTTGGAGTTTTTACTTTGAAAACCATTTATTCCTCAATACTTTCTTTGGTCTTCTTTCTATAGCAGTAGGATAAAGCTGATTAGTCTCTCTTCTATTTTTAGAAACATTAGCTATCTGTCTCCACTGTTTTTGGAAGTCTTCATTCCATTCTTGATATTCTAGTTTTACAGGTTTAGAAAACAAAAGATTGAACATTGTCATATCATGACTTAAATATAATTCTTCTACACTTGTATCTACCCACTCGAAAGCCCAAGATAAACCACGAGTCCAACCATAAATAGGCATAAAACCACCAACAGTTGCTATGGGCATAGCTCTACTTACATTTCTATCAGAAGGGACAACATCTACCCAAACTTCAGGATCATCTGTTAAAAGCATAAAAGGAAGAGCAATCTGCATGACAGGAACATCAGGACTACCCCATGCATCTTTTTCTTCTAGTATAAAATCTGTAAAAGGTCCCATGTGTTTTACAGCTCCTGAATAATGGGCATGTGCTTGATATCCGCCATATCTATTTATATCATCAGTAAAACTATTTTTCTTTAGCTCTATCTTGACATTACTCCAAGGAAACTTAACTTCATATAGTCTTTCTCTCTGATAAAGAGTAGAAACGCAGCCATTAGGTGCTTTTAAAAATTTGTTGGGTGTTCTAAAACCTACATCAGCCAGGCTGTTTTCAGATTCGATTCCACCATTTAAAGGTTTAGCAACTGTAAAAATAACTTTAGGTGCTGTTCTTCTTGTAGTCTTTAGAGGTTGTGACCATATCTTACCTACATCAGGTATTGGACATTTCTTCATATTATTCCCTCTTCTTTCCATCTTCTTTTATTTGTCTTAGTTAGCCACCTATACCAACCATGAAATTTTGTTCTTTCAGCAGCTCTGCTTTTATTATAGTAAACCTGATCTTCTCTGTCTCTAGTTGAAACTTTATAATTTGGTATCTCTTCTCTTTTAAAAGGTATAACTTGTATTAGAGGCATTCCTTGTCTGAAAGTCTTTTCTCCTACACCATGATATAAAAAAGGTATGTTCATTTGATGATAACTGTCTGTTTCTACAACACTTGGTAATATTTCTATCTCTAAGTTTCTGTGATACCAAGGTTGAGTAATCATAACTGACCAACCAGGTGGTGTAATAATATCCCAAGGATTTCCAAACTTTAAAGCAGTAAAGTAACTATTTTCAGGTATAGGCATAGATCCTATAGATTTTGGATCGTGTGATGTTATTGCCTCTATTGTTTCATCATAGGCGTGTTTGTTATACCAATTAAAACCTGTACTTGGTCTATGGTCAATTCTTAAATCAACCCATAAAGGTATAATGTATCCCATGTTCATAATGTCGAATACAGTAGGACATTTCTTTAAACTGTTTTCTCTATAAGGAACGCTATTCCAATGCTCATCATGGTATTGTGAATCAACACCATTTCGCATTTCTGTCCATTCTCTTTGTAAAGCTCTATACCAAGTAGGATCTTTGAATTCACTAGCAGGCTTTGGTGGACATAGGTCTATATATTCTTGATGACTTGTTAAAAACTGTATTTCAGGATAATCAAGATTATGCTCTTTGACTTCGAGCAATCTTTTATATTTTTGTCCGCCCCATCTTTTCATAACTATTCTATAAGGATATCCGCATCTATAACAACATCTAGTGTGTCCCAATCATAATCTACACCTAGTTCTTTTTTAGTTATACTATTATCTTCACTTTCCCAATGTAAGATATACTTTGTTTTACTTTGATTTTGTAGCCAAGTCTTTAATCCTTCAAGGTCTTCGCTTTTTTCTGTGTTCCATTTGACTATGACTTTAGTTCCTGGAAGAATTGTTGTGGCTGCACCATCTAATACTTTTTTCTCTTTACCATTTACATTTATTACAAGTAGATCTACATCTGATATATTTAAACTATCTAAAGTAACTACATCAACAGCTTCGCTTTGTGAACCATTGTCAGTATCAAGTTTTGCACCTGAAGGAGTAGATGAAAACCATTTAAGTGTTCCTGATGAAGAACTATCACTTATAGCTTTTTTTATATTTACACCACCTGGAACATTTGTTTCAAGTATTCCGAATCTCTCTGTATTAGGCTCTATATTGTGACTTTCGATACTTGCTTCGGTTAATATCTTACTATAAACGCCTATTCCTGCACCAACAACAACAGCTTTATCTACACCTGTTAAGTTTTTAAGATAGAACTCAACAGCAGGATTAAGCATAGAATATATTCCAATTATCCTGTTTTCTATTAAATCGTATTCATCATATTGTATTGAATATGAGTTGGTCATTGTAACTGTAGCCATGATACCTCTATTTTAGCAGGTTATACATCTCCATGAAACCTAACCTCAGCATACTTATTCTCGCCATTAGGTAGGTACATAGGAGGCATACCATCAAAATCTATCATGTGTCCCAACCAAGTAACTATTGCATATTTAGTACCACTTTCAACAGGGAGTGCTGTATGTGAATAGGCATAGTTTGAAGGGAATAACACTAAACTTGGTGTATCAGGTTTAATTTCTTCGTCAAAGTGTACAAATTTAGTTCCTCCACCTTCATATTCACTAGGGTTTAAAAGTATTAGAGCTGATAGATACCTAGGGTTATGAGAGGCATAATCACAATGAGGTTTATAATATTGACCACTTTCGTACTTTAAAAGAGTTAAACCTTCATCAAAACCAATCTCAAACTCATATCGTTCCCTGTAATCATTTACACTTTCTACTAATTTCTCTGATAACAAAGTGTTTGCATTTTTCATCTGTAAGTAAAAGTCTTGTTTATTATTTTGAAGAGCAGTTCTAAATTCTCCTGAAGCTTCATGTACATTTGCTATGTTAGAAATTGGCATTAATCTATTAGATCTTATATCTCCACCATTTTCTTGATCTTTGCCTATTCCTGCTTGTTCGAATCTATGAGGTATTAATGGTTCTTTATCTATCTCTTCTGTTAATGCAATAAAGTTTTTAGCTTGTTCTTCAGTAACCCAATTCTCATATACTTCAACACAACCCATTGTTTTCATTACATAAACTCTCTTCCTGAAGACATTTCTCTATCTCCATTAGCTATCCAATTATCGTAATTAGTACCTGAGTTGATTGCTACTAGAAAAGCCACTTTTCTACCATTAAGTAGAGGTGTTGTTGCGTGAGACCATAGGAAACCACTAGGCATTATAACTAAAGTGCCTGCAGGTGGCTTATAAGGCCCATATTCTTTCCAATATCTAAAATCTAAAGCACCACCTGTAAAATCATCATTGAGATAAGTTAGTGCTGTAATCCTTCTTAAGTAAGGAGTAACATACATAAATCCTGTCTTTGGGTTCCTGACAGCATGATTATCACTATGATATTTCATGTGTTTAGGAGGTTTGTAAGATATATATTGATAACTCTCAAACCAACCAATTTCTTCTTTTACATCAGGATACATTTCAGTATATTCAGCAACTTTGTTCATAGTGTTTGATTGCACTTGAGAAAGATACTGATGATTTATTTTTGCTTTAAAGTCATCTTCAGGAGAAAATCTTATAGGTCCTGTATATCCTGAAGCTACAGCAGTCTCATATTGACCTTCTTTTTTACCCTCTTCTTGAATTTCTCTTTTCCACTCATCTACCTCATGGTTCATAGAGTCAATTATTCCATCTGGAACATCTAGACAATTTTCCCACGCCCATACTCCAGGTACTATTTCTTTAGGTTCTACATTTCTCCAAAGGTTTTGCATTATTGTCCTGTTTTAGAAATGATATCAGCAATATCATCATGTTTTTTATAGACAGTTATTTCTGTTTTATCAATAACTTCATCTCCTTTAACAAAGCGAAGCTCATACCAACCAACAGGTAATATTATGTGATCAGTGTAGAACTTGCATAATACTTTTTCCCATTGCATAGCATGTGTTTCTTGATTGAAAGGTATAAAATCTTTTACATCTAGGTTTAATTGATAAACTTCCATTTTGTATTGAGGATCTTCTTCATAGTAAGAAAAGTCATCATAGAAGTAGTATTGAAAGTAATCTTCATCGCTGATCATTTCAGGAACTTCTGTATATTGAAATTCAGGTATTAGAACCCATTGAGCTACATCTTTATCTTTTATATACTCTTTTATATTTTCAGAAATAGAGTTATGTATTTCAGATGTGTGATTTTCCCATATATCACGATATTTTTCTATATCTTGTCCTTTAGGGACATAATATATTTTTCGCATAAGCCCTCCTGCTTATTATATTAAGTTTGCTCTTGCGTCTATTCTTTTCTTTAAATAGTCAATAGTGTTAGCTAGTGAAGCATCTTTAGTCGCTTTATATGCGTCTACATCAGCTACAAAAGCAGCCTCGTCAAAGTCTGCAGGCACTTCTCCTATTTGGAAAATAGCATTAGCAATTTGCTTTTCTACTATTTGTAATGCATCAGCTTTTTCAGCGTTTAATGCATCACTATCTATTGATAAGTCCATGTTTTCTCCTATATTGTAAGTCTTACCTTCTAAGTATAACAGGACTAAATCATCGTATCCCGCAACTCCATACTCAATCCATTCGGAAGAAGTATTATCTTCTTCAGGTATGATTACATTCTGTTTATTATTGTAGTCTTGATAAATCTCTACAGTATGAGTAAGCCCAAACTCACTTCCATCATTTAAAGTGTTTATATTTTGAGGATGTATATTTTCGTAGTCTGAATTGATATAAAGATATTGATCATTAGGTTTCACATAGCATGTAGAAACAAAACGAGTATCAACATTGTACACATCTCCTGCAATTTTGCAGTGATAACACTCATAGTTAGGAGTACCTGAATTACATGTACATAAGTTACCTGAGTAATCCATATAACCATCTTTTCTTTTAATATAAAAAGCAAACTTTTGTGCTGTATTTGTATCTATTGAAACATAACCAAGTGATCCGCTTACTGAAAAAGATTTCTTTTGTCTTGGATAATCACTGTAATATGCAGATACATCTATATCTGGAAATAATAGACCTGTTGAATTGTTTATCCCTGGGATTAAGTAAAGATTATAGTCATCGTAGTCTCCATCTTCTCTACTGTAGTAGATCATTACAGTAGCCATTTTTACACCTTAAAGGTTTTGACATTACCATTGCTATGTCCTGTGACATCGGTTGCTAAACCTGTCAAAGGTATGTCTTGGCTAACTAAAAATATTGCTCCACCACCTGTAGTAGATTCTCCTGTTGCATAAACAGTCCCATAGCCACTTATGTTTCTTGCACATAATACAACTATTCCTCCACCTGCATTTACAGTATCTCCCGATCCCCCAAATATAGGAGAAGGTGTTGAATCTCCACCATGGACTATCACTCCTGTTATTGCTAAGTCAGGGTGGTTAAAATAATTAAGGGTTTCTGTTGGTGCAGTAGCTGTCGTTCCATTTCCTGCTCCTCCTACACTATCAGTAGCGTTTCCTGTAGTACCACCTTTAAGCGTTCCTGTTGTACTAGCAGCACCTTTTCTACCTATTGAGCAAGTTGCTTGCTCTGAGTTAGTGTTAGACATCATTAATGAATTTCTTACGAATACTCTATATCCTGCTGTGTCTAAGTGTATGTCATCATTTATTGTTAGATTGTTATAGTACATATCTCTAGTCAATGTTGTATTAGACGAGATAGTTACATTACCATCCATTCCTGAGCCATATATGCTGTCAGGTATTACATCAAATGATTCATAGTCTGTTGGTGTTACTCCGATTTCTATTATTGCCATGTTATGCTCCTGGATCTGTATCTGTAGCTGCGATATTGTAAACTGTTACGACTGTACCTGATGTTGCTGTTCCTGCACCTGAAGTACCTGCAGCAGCTGCAACTGTTAAAGAACCTGGTAAAGGTTTGGTACCTGTAACAAGTATAACAGTTCCACCACCTGCATTGAAGCCACCTTTAGCTCTACCTGCATATCCTCCTGCACCACCAGGATGTGCAGTGCTTGGATTTGAACCATAGTTAGTTGGATTTGAACCATAATTAGTTGGATTTGAACCATAGTTAGAACCATAGTTTGTAGAGTTTGATCCATTGTTAGAACCATAGTTCGTGTTATTTGAACCATAGTTTGTTGCATTAGTATTTCCTGGGTGTAAATGATAATGTTGATGTGAAAACCCTGGGCTTACATAGTTATTAATTGGAGGAGAAGGCGGATGATAATGGTTATAGTGATAGTGCGTATATGCAGCGTTAGTATTTCCAGGATATGAGTAGTTGTTTCCAGGGTATGAATAACCATAAGAATAATTATTACCTGGATAAGAGTACCCATAAGAATAGTTGTTTCCAGGATGTGTATTTGTATTTCCAGGGTGTGTGTTTGTATTACCTGGAGTAGTAGCGTTTGGAGCAGGCGTACCTGCAGTACCTTGAGAAGGAGCAGAAGCATCATCTCCATCTGCTCTGATCGTTCCATTACCTGAAACTGTTTTAGCGATTACTACAACAACTCCACCTCCAACAGCTCCTGTTCCAGGAGTAGCTGCGTTACCTGGGTTTCCCTTACCACCATCGGCACCTACTGATTGATAATCAGACCAATTGGAGTCTCCTCCATCAGCTCCTGTTCCAGCAGCATGAATAACAGAACCATCAGAACCACCTGAACCACCTTGTAAAGATTTATACTCTCCTGAGGTTGGATCGAACTTAACTCCTGTAAGTGCTGTTGTTAGATTGTAAAACTCATTACTACCTGAAAAAAATTTATTAGGTTCTTCTGAAACAATGTTTATAGTTCCACCTGCATTTGCTTGGCTTTCGTCATAGTAATAAAGAGTGGAAGGAGTACTGCTTGTTATTTCTATAGTTGTTTTAGCATCAGTTCCTAGTGTCCCTGACTCTGTTACATCTGTTGTGTAAGCTGTTGAGTTATCACTATTAGTAGAGAACTTGACTCTATGTCCTATTGCAAATTGTGATACTTGGTCAAAGGTATAGGTATTGCCTACATACATTGTAAGAGTAGGTTGATCTGTACCATCTAATCTAAGTTTGCTAGTACCTGAGTTGTATTCTGTAACAAAATATAATTGCCCTGCAGATCTTCCTCCTAATGTATCAGAAGCGTCAGTACCTGCTGCGAGTCCACCTTTGAGAGTTCCATCACTAGCTTTTCCTGTAAATCTACCTATACGAGAAGTAGCATCTGTAAAGGTTAATGTACCTTTAACAAAGACTTTATACCCATTAGTATCTAAATCACAACTTGAGTTTATTGTTAAGTTGTTGTAATACATATCACGAGTAAGTGAAGTATTAGAAGATATTGTTACATCTCCATCTTGTCCAAAACCATATATTTCTTCCCCACCAAGTCTTTCTAAAAAGATTGGTTCAGGTATCTGAATCTCAGGCATTAGGTAACCTCTACGCCAGAAATATGTACATTTATTGAACTAGCTGCACTAGCTAAACCTCTGATAGACGCATTAGCTGCAACAACCATAGCCAAGTCAATGACTTGAGTTGTGTTAGCTTGCACAGTTATATCTCCAAAAATGATATGCTCATCTCCTGTAGTTCCACCTGAAGGTACAACTTTAACTTGTGCAGTTCTATCAGTAGCTGTGTAGTTTGCCAATATGAGTTGCTTGATAATTATTTTGTTACTGTTACTGAAAATTTCAGCTTCAGAAGTACCAAGTGTCTCACTAGCATTTAGTTCGGCTGCTGTATATATTGCCATTTATTCTCCTATAATCCCATCCACTGCAACGCTTCAGTAGTGTTGAGTTGAACAGGGTTCATCTTTTTTAAAGTGGTATCTGAGTTATCATAAACAAGAACTAAGTCATTGTCTTCGTCAACATCGATAGAAGTACCATCTGCAAGTCTTGTAATATCAATGTTTAAGTCTGCAACTCCTGATCCTACGCCACCAGATAAACCTGATAATGCGTCAGTAGTTACTCCTGTAACATCTCCTGCTTCTAATGAGTCCCAACCAGAACCATTATATACCTGGAGTTTTGAGGTTGATGAGTTGTATATAACTTCGCCTGTTGCTGCTGAAGATATTGCATCTCTTTCTGTAGTTGTAAAACTTGGAATTAAAGGTCCACCATCTGTGGCACCTGCAACAAACTCAGAGAAACCTGTGGTATCTCCGCCTGTTGTAACAACTCGAATTAAATGTTTTCTATTAGCCATGAATTATCCCTCGATATATATATCTTTTCTCATTATAACAGACTTTATTATGGTTTTGCACAGTGTTAATTCCATACTCTAGCTAGAAACCAACAGGTATGGTTGCTTGTACTTCCATTGCTGTTGTAATGTCTACCACCATCATTTCGAGTTAAATTACCTTTCCATGAATAACCTGTTCCATCATCAACATGAGTGTTAAAACCACCTGAAGCTTCATTACTTGGAGGATCTGGAACTAATCTGCCACCATCGTTACTAAGACTGTAGTTATAGTGTATTCTATTTGAAGTAAATGATCTTCTACCTGTCCCACCTGAGATCATATCTCCATCATTATAGTACCAACCTCTTGATCCTGTATTTCCAAGATAATAGTTCATAGGTTGAGTTGTAGGGTGTTTATAAGATTTCCAACTGACATCATTGTTGTGATCTTCAATTATTAATAATTCGTTAAATCCAAAGTGATTCCAAGTTTCTAATTTAAGATTTTTCTTAACAAGAGAAGTCCAATTAGCGTGCATAGTTCCACTATTGCTTTCAAATACTGAAGTGTTCATATATTGACCTTTCCACCAATTAGCTGTAGATCCATATACATTAGTTGCTGAAAACAACAAAACATAAGATTTACCTGAATTTTGATAGTTTATTTCACACCAAGCTAAGTCTGTATCGACATTATTATTTTTTATGTAATACAAACCACTTGTAGCAGCAGAGTTTTCGGCATATATAGCATCAGCACTTGTAGCAGGTACATTTACATCTTCTCCTATGCCAATAGACCATTGATTTTCTCCTTGCATAATCATTTGTTCATTTACACCGAACAATCCTGATTTTGTAGCTGCTGTATAATTACGAGGTTTTTTACCACGCATTCTTCCATAAGGCATTAGACAATACCCCTTCCATTGTAATAAGTGTACAGTTGTCCAATTTCACTAAGACTTAAGTTACGACTGTATATAAGAACTGCGTAAAGCTTTCCACTACCAAACTGATAGCTACCATAATAATTAAATCCAAAACCTGTCCAATTGAAATCTGCATTGACAAAAGAAATCATAATTGCATTAGAAGTTCTTATATTGTCATATAAGTTATAACGAATATTAGAAGATGAATTATTTTTATATACAGCACCTATGGTTACATTAGAATAGTAACCTTTGTTACCTGATCTATAAGCAGCTAGATAATCTGAACCACCTGTATTGCCATTACTGTCAAAAAGAGATTGTGTATCTGTAGTTTGCATAACATAAATTACTGTTCTATCACTACCTAAAACACCTGTCTTAGAAACTTGAAAATTAGTAGCTAAGTTAAAATATCCACTTGAGTTCCAACTAGGGTTTGTTAATGTTGCGTGGTTATTATTACCACTAAGGTCAGTCCAAGTAGTACCAGAACCACTATAACTAGGCTCTTTGCCTGCATCCCACTCTACAATTAAACTTGAGGTTACAGGAACACCACCTGTATTTTTAGCATTAGTTTCTATAAGATGTATGTTTTCATCATTATTAAAATTTCCAGTATTATTTTGGTCAGTCATTGTAGGTCTGCCTGCTTTCCATCCATATATACCTCTATCTGACATAATATTTCCTAACTATATACATAAACATTTACCCTATCTAAAGAGTGAGTGTTACCACCATAAGAGTAACCACCAGAAAATGTACAACCATTTCCATGAGCCCAACCTTCAGTTCCACCATGTCCATTCCAAGTCCATGTAAAACTTCTTTCACAGTTGTTAGGTCCTGAGTCTCCCCAACCTGATCCTGTTTCAGTCCAACTATTACTTCCTGCATTCCATAAACCTGTGTATCTTTTATAAGTAGCACTATATCCTGTGTTAGATGAATTAAATGTAGACCAATAAAAAGTACCATTTTGATCTCCTGTAAGCCTTAAAGAATCTCCATAAAGTCTTCTATTTATAACCATGTGAAGATCGTTCCAATCTCCGATTAGAGCATCTATCCAAGATGACTGTAAGTAAGCAACAGTATTACTCCCTGTATTGCTAGCTATCATATTGTTTTGATTAGTACCAGAATTATTCCACCAATCGCCATTTCTACCAACAGCTACTAAAGTTAAACCTTTTCCCGAAACTGTGCTTTGAGAAAAATTTACATATACTTTTCTAGTTGTTTGAGAGTTAGATGGTTGTATATAATAATCTCCATCGGTTTGACTATATAAGTAAATTTGTGAGGCACTTGTAGCAGGATTAGTTGATAATTCCCCTGGAAAAGATGACCATTCGTTATTTAATTGTGCATCATGTTGTGAATTTACAGTATAAAGACCAGATCTAGTTTGACTATTATAATCTCTAGGTCTCTTGCCACGCATTCTACCTCTTGGCATGATTACTCCTAGCTAATTTCTAAAATAGAAAGAACTATTTCAAGATCTCCTGTTGCTCCTGCCCATGATCTAAGTTGATCTCCTGCTTCTAAAGCTAACTTTCCCCCGATTGGGTTGAAAGATGAGTCTGCAGGTATAGAGATTGTGTGTGCTAACGCACTAGCAGCTGTAGCCGAAGAATCGTAATAATCTAAATATAGATCTGCTGCATTTGTTCCATCTACATTAGAAACCTGACATAATATAACTATTGCCTCTGTTGATGAAGGACATTGATATATAGAGGTATCTGCTGTAGTACCTAAACTTGCTTGAACTGATTTAAATGCTTCTGCCATAATTTATTATCCACCTAACGCGAGGACTAGACCAATACTTGCTCCACCAGAAACATCTGATGATGTGATAAATTCTGTCCACCCACTACCATTATACACTTGTAATCTACTCGTTGTCGTATTCCATATTGTTTCGCCAGCAGATAAACTTGTTAAATTATCTCTATCTGTTGTTGAATAACCTTTTAAGCCAAATGGAACTGTAACATCTACACTAGCTCCTGTAGTTCTTGGTCTTATCTCATTTACTTTTAATATTGACATTTATTCTCCTGGCTTTGGATTATCTGTTCTTACTTGATTATATTTAACAACATAAGCATCCCACTTAGTTGAATCTCCACCTATTTCTTTTTCTGTATAGGCTTCCATAAATTCTATTACTGATGGATAGGATTCTTGTCTAGCAGTTTTATAACCATTTTCTTGTTGATCAAACTCATAATTAGCCTTATCCAGGATCATTTGTTCAAACTCTTCATCAGTTATTGGCAATCTCTCTTTGTTAACTAACTTAAATATTCCATCGCCATCTCTAAGTTCTTGTAATTCTGCTCTTGCCGAGCTTTTGATTTCATCTAAATTTGCCATATATCTCCTATTCTAACATCTTTATTCTTCGATTTGGTAAAGTGTAAAGGTCCCACTTGCTATAGTCCCTGTATTTGGATAAAACCTTATACCATTTACTTGACTATCGCTTGTAAACACTGCACTTCCTTGATTACCTATTAACAAAGCTGTGTGTGATAACTGAGAATTTTCAGCAGTAATATATGTAAACTCATTACTGTCATTAGCATTATATAGATACATAATTCCATTCATTTGTTCTCCTGTGCTATTACCTACAGCAGTTGTTAAATCATAATAAGTTTCATTAGTATTTGGTTGATTACTATAAGTTGTATCAGTTCTTATAGCTAAAAAAGCTCTATCATAATTTGCAGTTGTATTGGGTGTTGAACTTTCTAAAACTCTTGCTCTTAAATCTGCTGCATCAGAAGTAGGTATATATCCATTGACTACAATCATATAACAATCATCAGTTGTTGTTCCTATTAAATCTACAAAAGATGTAGCACTTGTAACTGTTTCTGAAGCTATTTGTTTTAATCCCATTAGTCGACTTTCAACCCATAAGTTCTGAAGGTGCCTGTAGATATGTTAAGGCTATTTCTGTTAACAAAAGAATAACCTGTAATACTAGATTGTTGTTTTAACACTCCAATACCTTTGTGAAACATAGGGATTATAGCACTAGCTCCATCCCTAGCGTAACCCGAGCTTTGTTGAACTTGAAATGTATAACTATCTGATTGGAATGGATTAAACATCCACATTGTCATATTACCAAAAGCGTTATTTGCAGCAGTATCGTGATACATTATTGCAATTTCATCTCTACTAGCACCACCAATCTCTAAATAAGTTGCACTAAAACCCCTAGCATACATCATTTCGCTGTCATATATTGTAGATGTAATAACACTTCCACTAGAATTTATTAATTGAACATCCATATTATTATTAGCTGTGCTTGTAGCTGCTGAAGTTCCTACAACTTGAATACAATAAGTATCGTAATCAGCAGAAAATACATCTGTAATACTTATTCTATTTGCTGCTGATGTAACAGTAGTTTCATCAATTAGTATTAGATTACTCATTGTTTTACACCAAACAATTTTGCTTGTAGATTAGTTATGTTATTACCTGTAGACCAAGTTAAAATTTGTAGTCCATCAACAACACTTGTTTGTGGTAATACGCTACCACCAAATTCTGAAATTAAAGTATTATCTCCAAAATAAATACCTGTTGTGTGTTCATTTGTCTGTGTATATCTATTTGAATTTCCTGCATTGTATATGTAAACATAACCATTATCGGGATCGTTTGAATTACTACCACCACCACCTAATCTTATATAAGAATGTCCTGTGCTTTTTGGCTCTGAATAAGTTCCTGTAGCTCTCATTTGTTTATGTGCAGATTGATAAACGCTAGCAGTTTCTAAAGTGCCACTTTCATAAAATCTCATTATTGGTCTAGCATTAGTAGTATCAACTGCAAATGCTTTATATTGTAATAAGTGAATATCATATTCATCCTCTTTTATGCTTGTAAAATTCATAGTTGATGTAGAAGAAGTAATACTTTGACTTTCAATAAGTTCTAAACTACCAGCTGCTACTGCACTTAGAAGTCCAAATCTTGCACTACCTAATGGCATATTTGCTCCTAACTAAAGTTTTGTAATGCGTTTAGAAAAGGGGTACCTGCATCTACGAATAAGAATGTAACTAAATCTATTGCACCAGATCCTGTAGACATTGTATATCCACCACCTGCTGTAGTTTTAGCTGTTAGATTAGATCCTGCATTAACTGTTACTGCATTTATAGCTACAGTTCTATCTGTAGAATCTTGTGTAATTTGTAAGGTAAAGGTTGATAATCCTGAAGTTGGTACATTTGTAAAATCTATATCTGTTACAGCTTCAGTTAAAGTTATTGCTCCTGTATTTCCATTTGCCATATCAATAGCAATAACACCTGAAGAACTAGATAGTGATTGTTTTGTTTCAGCATAGTCTTTGAGTAAAGCTCCTACTACAGCACCATCTTTTATATTGACACCATCGATAGTGATACCATTATTGGAAGTATTCTCTGATATTGTATCTACTTTTATTTCACTAGCCATTATTTATCCTTATGGTTTTGGGTTGTTGTCTTTTACTGCTTTTAATTTTGTATAAAAATCTCCTGTTTTATCAAGAGTGTTATTATCTATATCTTTGAAAAGCAAATCTAATTGTTGTTCTAAACTAGGATATTCTAATTTTCTACCTTCTATTGCTTCGCTGTATTCGTAAGAACTATTTTCTAAATCTTGATATGCGACAATTAATTGTTCTAATTTTTTTTCTATTTCTTTTTCTGAAGGTGTATATCCTTCAGGAAACAAAGCGAGGGCATCTTCTCTAGTAGGCATTATATTGTAAACCTTTGACTGTAGTAATCATTATGATTTGCAGCTACTTCTGATGGTGTCAATTCACTTTTCCACATTGCTACTGCATAAATACTTCCAATAAAAGTCATATCTGTTCGAGATGGTTTCCAAGTTCCAATTTGTAATGTATCATTAGCAGGTGCATTTGGAGTACTAGAGCCATACAATGTCTTAGACTGTTCTGTACCAGAAAAATAAATTTTACCATTTGCAGTTGACCTATCAGCAACTGTAGGAAAAACCCAAGTAATTAAATACTTTACATTTAAACTGTGTGCAGCAGCATACCAACCACCTGGTTGCCAATGGTCTGTACCAAACTTACCACTATAAGAAATACCTGCTATGTGTGTTTGTTGAGTGTCATAACCTTGTCCCCATATACCTGAATAGTTTTGTGTAGTACTTTCACTAACTAAAGCAGTAACTGTTAATGGCTCTGTGTTTGTTGAAATACCTGTATTACTTGCACTTTGTAAATAATTAGAAGTACTAAAACTTGTAAATCTATAATCTCCATTACCATCTGTGCTAAAATTAGGACTGCCTACCACATTGAAATCAAAACCTGTTGCAGATAAATCGTTAACAGTTGTTCCTGACCCACTATAACAATTCGTATTGTTAAAATCTAAATTGAAAAATAAGTTAGAGCCTTGAAGTGTTGATGTTTGTTGATAATTTTTAGTTTGTGTAAGAAATGGTGTACCTGCGTTATAAAACTCAAATACTAAAACATCCTCAACACTATTGGTAGAAGTTGATGTATAGGTTTGTCCTGCAGGTCTAAATACTTTTGCTGAACTACCACCATTGACAGTAATTGCTTCGACTGAAAGGGTATAAGCAGTACTTGCATTTTGCTTAACTTTTAATGTAAATGTTGCGTGTCCACTTGTAGGAATATTTGTAAAAGCAATGCTTGTAACATTTTCACTTAAAGTAATAGTTCCTGATTTTCCACTACTCATATTGATAGCTAAAGCACCTGAGCTAGAAGTTAAAGTTTGTATCGTTTCAGTAGTTGAAGCATCTAAATAAGCACTTCCAATACTGCCATCTTTTATTAAGACACCATCTATGGTTACACCATTAGCAGATGTTTGCTCATTTATTGTATCTACATTAAGTTCTGACATTATTCTGTTCCCTCAGGTTTTATATTGATTTCTGTGTCTGTTTCTGACAAAAGATCTCCCAATTCTTTCTCTATCTCATTATAGTCAATAGGATTACTCACTATACAACAACCAATGTACCTGCAATGTCTAATGTTCCTTCTACATCCATTGGACCTGCTGCTACTGTTCCTGTGTCTGAGGCTATTGAAAAACTCTCTCCTGAAGCCAGGGTTTGTCTATGTAAGAAGAAACCACCTTGTGCTGAAGCGGTAACATTTGTATCCATAACAAATCTCTCGCTACCACCTGTATCAAATCGTATTTTATCTTCGTCAGAGCTTTCTTCTACATGAACTCTTGTATCTCCATCAGCATCTTCTATATTTGTAGGTCTTTGAGGAACATAATTTGAACCATTGAAAACTAAGCTGTCTCCTGAAGCTTGTCCTGAAGTTGCTACATCTGTTAAGTCATTAGCAGCTAATGAAGAGACTGTATCAGCCCAACTTATTGTTCCATCGCCACCTGTAGTAAGTACTTGACCATTTGTTCCTGCACCACCATTAATTTTAAGTTTTGCTGACTTGATATCGACAACACCATCAGATTCAATTCGCATTCTTTCTGAACCTGCAGTAAAGATTCTAATATCATCAATATCAGAAGTTGTTTCTACCTGTATCTTTGTATCGTTATCATTATCTGAGAAAGCTGTAGCACTTGCACTTGTTGAAGTGATTTGTATTGGATCTACAGTTCCATCTGTTAGAGTTACCTCTACATCTGTTCCTGTTGCTCCAAGATTTAAGAAGTCAATATCGTCTTCTGTTGTATCTGCAAGTGTAAAGTCTAATGCACCTGTGAGTCCTCCACTAGCACTACCAGCAAAGTTTGATTTTGTTACCTTTTTGTAAGCACTAGCACTTGAGTCATAAACCATAACGAGGTCGTCATCAGCAGGAGAACTGTCTGCAGTTAATCCTGTAAATGCTGTAGTTGTAAGTCCTGTTGCATTACCTTCAAATGTTCCAGCTACAAATGTTTCTGAACCAACTGTCCACTTATCTGTAGTTTCATTCCAAAGAAGTGTCTTATTAGTATCACTACCTCTCTCAATTTCAATACCACCATCTTCAGTTGCTGAGCCTGTAGCATTGGAATTTAGAGTAATTGTATTATCAGCTAAGTTGATTGTCTCTGTGTTGACTGTAGTTGTAGTTCCAGAAACTGTTAAATCGCCAGATACTGTCAGATCATTAAAGGTTACATCAGAAGTTGTTGCAACTGCCTGTCCAATAGATATTGCTCCACCTGAGTATGTGACACCTGTGCTACCTGATAAATATGAATCAATTTCTGTATCTACTCTCGCATTAGTGAAATAAAGGTTAGTAGAACCTTCTGTAAGATTATCTGTTGTCTTAGTTGCTAGATCAGTGTTAAATCTTGTGCTTGTATAAAAGAGGTTGCTTGAACCTTCAGTTAAGCTATCTGTATCAAACTCTGTAAAATCTATAGCAAGAGTACCTGAAGTGTTTGAAATACCTGTTCCACCTGTAATAGAAGCTTGTGCTCTAGCGTCAGTGTAGTAAAGGTTTGTTGAACCTTCGCCAATGTCGTCTGTATCTACAGTTACATTTACCCAAGCTGAACCACTATATTTTATGAATTGATTTGCTTGTAATGAACTGATTGTTGTATCAGTAAGTCCACTTATTGTTGCAGTAACATTACCTGGTTCAAATCTTGAGTTGCTTGAACTATAAACTAATGCTTGACCATTTGTAACGCCTGAAGTAGTTACATCGCTTAAGTCTCCTGCAGCTACAGAACCAAAGTCAATATCTATTTCGTCATTAGAAGTATCATCTGTAATTGTTATCTTGGCTGAACCTGCATTTATTTTCTTGAACTGTAAATCTTCGCCTGTTTTACCTTTAAAGACACCTACACCTGCAGTTCCAACATTAGAAGCTGTGTTTGTTTCTCCTGAACCTGAAAGACCAGATACTGAAGAAAGTGCAAAGCTACCTGCAGAGTTGTCCCAAGTAATAACTTTCTGATCTTCTGTGGCTCCTGGTGCAGAAAAACCTACATTTGAAAGGTCTTGTATATCAGCAGCTGCAATTCTTGCATCAGCTCTAGCATTTGTATAGTAAAGATTTGTTCCTTCGGATAAGTCTCCTGTATCTGCTGCTGCTATCTTTGTATCGAAATCTGTATTTGCTCTTGCTGTTGTGTAATAAAGATTAGTTCCCTCAGCTAAGTTACTTGTACTAAATCCTGATAATGAAACTGTTGCGTCTATAGCACCATCATTAGCATCGTCATAAGCAAATGAAATACCTGTGTGTGAACCATTTGTTACAATCTGTGAGCCAACAATATCCTGTACATCTTCTGTACTTGTTGAAGCAGTATTCGCAACTGTTAATGTTCCTGCGTTATCATCATAAGTAACAGATATTCCTGTACCTGCAGTAACAACTCCTGCAACAAAATCTTCTACTTGTTCTTGTGAAAGCTGTGTATTTGTATCAGTTGAAGCAATTGTTAATGTATTAGCTGAGTCATCATAAGTTAGTGAAACATTAGTTCCTGCTGTCAGTAAAGAGCTAACTCTATCATCAACTCTTTCGTTACTAAAATATAGATTGCTACTACCTTCTGTAAGACTATCAGTATCGTGGTTAGATATATCAGATACTGTTCCTGTTACATTTCCTGCAACATTACCTGTTACATTTCCTGTTAAGTTAGCTTCTACAGTTCCTGCTACAAAAGTTTCAGAACCTATTGTCCATTTGTCATCAGTTTCATTCCAAATAAGAGTTTTGTTAGTTGAAGTACCACGCTCTATTTCGATACCACCATTTTGACTTGGTGTTCCTGTTTCGTTGCTATTTAAAGTAATTACATTATCTGCAAGGTTTATTGTTTCAGTGTTAACTGTTGTAGTTGTTCCTGATACTGTCAAATCTCCTGATACGATAAGATCGTTGAATGTTACATCAGAGGTTGTAGCAACTGCTTGACCTATACTGATTTCTCCTGAGGATATTCCAATACCTGTTCCTGCTGTAAAATGAGCTCTTGTTTCTGAAGCACTAGGTCCTGTGTATGTTATTACACCTGTTCCTGAATCGTAAGCTAAAGAACCATCTCCACCTGAATCTGTTACAGATATGTGTGCTCTGACTTCAGCAGCAGATGGACCTGTAAAGGTTATTACTCCTGTAGAACTGTTGTATGATAAAGAACCATCTCCACCACTATCAGTTACAGATATTGCACTTCTAGCCCTTGCATTAGTAAAGTAAAGGTTAGAACTGCCTTCTGTTAAATCATCTGTATCACTATCTGCTAGAGAGACACCCTGAACAGAGATAACAGCATCCCCACCCATTCCTGAATGTGAGGAACAATAGTAATATAAAGAATCTGAAGTTGCTGCGTCAACAACAATCTGAGTATATGCACCTGCAGAACCTGGAGTACCTGAGGTTGTTACCTTTGTTGTGTATTCAGATCCACTGTTGTGTGTACCATCTTTTGTTGAAGATAGTCTAAATGGGTGTCCTGAGTTTGAAGAGTCTGATTGATTAAATCTATATACCATTCCAGGTATGAGTTGTACACTTGCTGCTGTTTCTCCATCTAAGTGATACTTATTACCACTAACATTTGCAACAGTTACAGCAAATTCAACTATTGCACTTCCTTGTACTTCCAATACACCGCCACCCATTCCTGAGTGAGCTGTACATTTGTAGAATAATCTATCTGCAGTAGCACCATCTACAACTATTTGAGTATAAGCACCTGAGGAACCTGCTGTTCCATTGGTAGTTACTCCTGTTGTATAATTGGTTCCATCTTCACTTGTTGACAAAGCAAAAGGGTGTCCAGAGTTAGAGTTATCTGATTGATCAAACCTGTATGTAACGCCTGGTATTAATTGAACGCTTGCAGAACTCTCTCCATCTAAAAAGTATTTATTAGAACCTGAAGCACTAGAAACAGTAACAGCAAAAGTAACAATTGCTGTATTGTCTTCAAAGCTAATTGTTTTATTAGTAAGTGTATCTGTTGAGCTTTCTGTTACTACTGTTGAGTCTATGGATATAGCACCTGAAGAGAAGTCAATACCTGTTCCGCCACTAATATAGCTTTCGACTCTAGCATCTGTGTAGTACAGATTAGTTGACCCTTCAGTTAAATCATCTGTATCTTTTGTAGCTAATGCTGTATCAAATCTTCCTGTTGTGTAGTAAAGGTTATTACCCTCTGTAATGTCATCAGTGTCTAAACTAACTGATCCACCAAGAGAAACTGCGTTTGAGTTTATAGTTATTGCACTATTGGCCAATTGAGCATTAGGTATTGAAGAAGTTCCAAACTCTCCTGTAGAACTATTGTAAGTTAAACCTGAACCCGAAGCTACAGATACTGAACCTCTACTTCTAGCATTTGTAAAGTATAAACTAGAGCTTCCTTCAACAACATTATCTGTATCGAATTCAGTAAAGTCTATTGCTAGAGTTCCTGAAGTATTAGAGATTCCTGTTCCGCCTGTAAGAGCAGATTGAGCCCTAGCGTTTGTAAAGTATAAATTGGTTGATCCCTCAGCTAAATCATCTGTTGTATTATTAGCAAAGTTATCTTCAACCCCTGCAATAGTAAGAGTATTAGCAGAATCATCATAGGTAAGAGTTATATTACTTCCTGCGACTAATAAGTTATTGAGTCTGTCATCTACTCTTTCGTCTGTGAAATATAAGTTAGTACCTTCTGATAAGTCATCAGTATCTTTTGTTGCAAGTTGGGTATCGAAAGTTGTATTAAAGCTAGCAGTAACTGCTTGATTAGAAGCATTACCTATAAATATATCTCCATCATCTAAGTTAGGTACTGCATTACTTCTACCTGCACCTTGAACAAATATTGCACCATCTGATGCGTGACTTCTTGTTACCTTTGCGATTTTTTGAAGTAAAGCACTTTCTCCTGTAGGAGGAGTGTTAACTAAAGTTCCAGAAGTTGATACATAAAGAGAATCTCCAACTGAGAACGAGGAAGTATCTAAACCTACAAATTTACCAAAAGTTAATATTGATACTGCTGCGTTATTATTAGTTGAAGCAGTTGTTATACCAATTGCTGGCATTGTTCCAGAACCATCTGCATCTGCTGGTGCTACTGTAAATTCTGTTCCAGAAGAAGCCTGCCCAGATATATAAACTGGTACACCTGCACCAATTGTAGAACCTGTTTGATTCTTACCAGATAGTATTATTGCACCATCAATATCTCCTGTTACATCTCCAGTAACATTACCAGTGACATCTCCAATCAAGGCTCCTTCAAAAGTCCCTGCAATAAATGTCTCTGATCCTACTGTCCATTTATCAGCACTCTCATCCCAAATTAATGTTTTGTTAGTGTCATCTCCACGCTCAATTTCTATTCCTGCATTTTCTGTAGCAGAACCTGTTGCGTTTGAATTAAAAACTATTATGTTGTCAGCTAAAGCAATGGTTTCGGTATTTACTGTTGTAGTGGTACCGCTTACAGTTAAGTCTCCTGAAACTGTTAAGTCATTGAAAGTAACATCTGAGGTTGTGGCAACAGCTTGTCCTATGCTTATTACTCCTGAGGATACAGCAACTCCTGTTCCTCCACTAAGATAGCTGTCTATTTCAGTATCAACTCTTGCGTTAGTAAAGTATAAATTACTGCCCTCTGATAAGTCTCCTGTATCTTTAGTAGCTAATCTTGTGTCAAAGTCTGAGTTGGCTCTAGCACTTGTGTAATAAAGATTGGTCGTTCCTTCACTTAAGCTATCTGTATCATGATTAGCAATAGAAGAAACAGTTCCTGTAACATTTCCTGCAACACTATTAAAAGTTACATCTGCAGTAGTTCCTACATCTTGACCAATACTAAATTGACCCGAAGAATAAGAAACACCTGTACCTGCTGATAAATGGGCTCTTACTTCTGTAGAGCTAGGACCTGTATAAGTGATAATCCCTGTTGAATTATCATAACTTAAACTACCATCTCCACCTGAGTCTGTAACACTTATCCCTGATTTTGTTATAAAAGCTGAGTTTGTATTGGAGTAATTAGCTAAATCATTATCAACAACGAAGTCTAAAGTACCATCACTATCGTCATAAGTAACACCGATTAATGTTTCGGTATTGCTTGTGACCATAGCTCCAACAATGTCTTGTACTTCTTCTGTAGTATCAACAGTGTTGGATATGTAGTCTATTATTGCAGCAGTTGTTGGAACAGAAGTGTCATTGTCTGATCCAGACATACCTTCGGATTCTGTAACTATTGTAGATAAGGTAACACTATCAATAGATATAGAAGTTAATGTTAAACCTGTAAATTGTGGACTATCCGAAGAGGACAATCCTAGTGAAGATCTAGCTGTATTTCCTGATTCTAAAACAAAGTTTGAACCATCTCCGACTATAAAACCACCATCTGTAGGAGTTAAGTTAGCTACATCTGTAAGTTGAGGATCGTAAGCTTGTACATCAGAACCTATTGCTATTCCTAAAGCAGTTCTAGCACCTGCTGAAGAAATTGCACCTGTACCACCATCAGCTATTGCTATAAAGTCTGTTGCTTGAAACTCTGCAAAACCGACTAAATCGGAACCCGAATAATCGCCTCTTATTGGATTTTTTGCTGCCATTTAATTCCCTACGCTGCCATTGTTATGTCTTTGGTTACTTGTGTTCCATCGGATTGTGTGAATGTGAATGTCAGACTATCTCCAGAACTATTAGCAGGCATGATTACAAAATCATAAGTGCTACCATCTGATTCTAGCATACGAATAGCCCTCGTTGCCATACCTACAGATGTACCCCCACCATTTACTGAACCACTAAAAGTTTTATTAATAAAAAAGTTTTTTAAAGGAACCTTATCTATAGCTCCTGAATAATCAGTCCATTGCAAATAACCTAAAGGAGATAGGGTTGTTGAAGCTTCACTTGTAAATGTGATTGTGTCACTAGCGTCATCTCCTGTAATGGTTATCCCTACGCCCATCAAATTTAAAGTATCATTAGAACTATCAGCTACTACATCAGCTCCGAAAGGTGTGTTAATCGTTTTAAATACATCTTCTGTGGATCCACTAGAAGTACCTGTGTTCGTAATAGTTATAGTGTCAGTAGAAGCATCTGTAGTTATTGCGATACCTGTACCACCTGCAAAATTTAAAGTATCTGAAGCCTGGTCAATTGTTATGTCATCTTGACCTGACACTGATAATGTTGAGAATATGTTTGGTTGAGTTGCTGCAATAGTTAAAGTGTTTGTACTTGAATCAGGAGTAAGAGTAATATTATCTCCTGCTGTGAATGTGACAGTATCCCCAACACTACCTGCATCTAAGCTA
>Ga0213869_10000625_pt1 | contig 27990 bp, 37 predicted proteins | sample PICome_10_FD_160083 | JGI IMG/M metagenome (GOLD analysis project Ga0213869, IMG submission 160083) | Coastal seawater microbial communities near Pivers Island, North Carolina, United States - PICO132 | ecosystem: Environmental > Aquatic > Marine > Coastal | place: USA: North Carolina...
ATCCTTGAAGAAGACATATTTATGTATAAATTATATATATATATTTATGGCTTAGATTTTTTCAAAGCGAAGCGTGATGATATCGTGCAAGCCGAAATTGAAACTGTTTTAACTTTTTTGAAACAAGTTTGAGGTATATTTAGCCCATAAGGTTTCAGGATATTTAGTCAAAAATGGCTACAAAATGGCTACAATATTAATTAATTAAAACTTAAGTAATTAAAATCACGTTATAAATTTTATAAAATTTGGCAGAGAGACAGGGATTCGAACCCTGGGTACCCTTGCAGGTACAACGGATTTCGAATCCGTCCCGTTCGACCACTCCGGCACCTCTCCGCACGTGAAGTTTGCCTCGAATTCGATGTCACATATCAAAAGGATTCTGAAATGCAACTCCAAAAGCATAGAGTTTGAACGCGTGTAGTGGCTTCTCTTAGAAGCCGGCAGGTGACAGCAGAAACAATGCTTACGGGGATATAATATGAATATCGTCTAGTAATCTTAAGTATGTAAAAGCTCGTCCATCTAATAACGGTATTAAATCAATGTCCACTGATAGCAACCGTGTGCAGCAAATGTAACGTCTAGCGTGGACTAATAATTTGTATCAAGTTCTGGACCACTGTTTGCGCCTGTGGTTAACTATACAATCTTAAAGTGAGCCAATTTTTGATCTAAAACCCGAATGTTTAGACTACTTTTTAGTATAAACGCTCTGCTCAAAAGTTAATCTATAATTCAAAATTTCATAGAGTGTCGGGATTTAAAATATTTCCAAAACAATAGAGAAGATAAAAATGTTGTTCCTAATCTAAAAAACTGCAGTTTACTAAACTGTTAATTAGTAAATTGTCGATTGTCCCCCCACTGGTACTCATAATTGTTTGGATCTGACATAGATAACCAGTATAAATGGCGCTAGAAACTACCACTACGGCTCAAATCTGAGTGGAGCAAGGGTGGATTTTTCGTCGAGACCAATATACGTATATCCCACAGATTTTTGCGGCTAAATTCTTTTGAAGCCGCCTTGACGCAAGGAATCATTGTCTCAAAATGAAACCTAATGTTAATCTCCAAGTATATCCTTCGATGCCCTGTTCTCCGGAATGCCTCCCGTGGTCACCCGGAGTTCGAACTTGCCAGCTTTCTCGAGATGAGTGGCTGGCATTTTTTTTGGTCACTTGAAAAACCCAACTGTCGAACCACCTGTATCACGAAAAGAGCTTTATAAGCCTTTTTCTTCTCCGCGGGCGATTGGTATTTGTTGGGAGGTAAATGCTGGTCGTTGGATGGCTGGCAACTGTGGGTGAACGCAGTATGTCAGTCATCCGCCCGTATCGCTAAAAGTTGACCAAGCTGTCCTGTTAAGCTGGCACTTTAGGTTAATCGAGGGCTTAATGCCACTTTTGCAATAATTTTATACACAAAATTGGTTATAACTTTGGGGTTAACCTATAGGGTAAATTCTTTCTGGTAGCCTTTTACGTGCAACCTTTTAAATAGATTTTATTTATAAGAGCTTTAAATGTTAGCAATATCAGATCTGCAAATCTACCTATTGTGCAAATGGGTTGACTTACCACAAAATGTTGTGCTCCATTATGTGTATGAACAACCATAATGAATTCTTAAAATTTGAAGCTGTATTGGCTCACTGTGAAAAAAGAGCATCTGAGGATTCACTCTTTGCTGCAATGGAATATGGGCGGGAAATGCAGTTCATTACGGGACATTACTCATTGTCGGAATCGGGCGAACGTCTCGCTGAGATGATATTGCCTAGCATCGAAGACTGATATTCTTATGCCGTTGGATTTCTGCAATCATCTTGAGCGTCAAGCATAATTGGTTGCTTGTACTGTTTGGTTAAAAGAGTATGGTTTTGTAGCGTAGCCTTGAAGGTGGAGGATTTGCGATGAACTGTCTTTTTGTACAAATACGTTGTCGGCCCGGTACGGCCTATGAAGTTGCTGCGCAAATTGTACTACGTGAAATTCATTCAGAACTTTACTCTACCAGTGGAGATTTTGACTTGATGATGAAACTTTATGTGCCAATTGGTGAAGATATTGGGATGTTTATTAATGACAAGCTGCTCAATATTGACGGTATCGAGCGCACCCATACAATTCAAACTTTTAAAGCATTTTGATAGATGTAATCCAATTCGGAGGTTATTCTAATAAAACTTACATTAGCTTGCATCGTTCTAGTAGTTGCTATTTTACCGGGTAGCTTTATCTCAACACTCTTGGAAATTTTAATATAAAAGCAGTCACCACCTAAGATTGACCTTCTGCCCTTGGTCTCATTCATTGTTAAGAACTCGCAAATCTATGATAACTCTGAACGTGAGCATCCCTGACATTTCAAAAAGCAAGGCGAGACCAAGTGTGAGGGTTAGCAATGCGCTGACGATTAGCCATCTTTTCGTTTGTAGAGGTAGCATGGTGCGAACGTAGCGCATATAAAGCTCCTGTAACAACACTTGAAAGCAATGCTAGTGAGGGTTCATGTCTTACGAAACCTGGGTAAAAAGACCTCCCAGAGTAGAGAGTGCGAGGGGTAGGAAACTTCCTATTCGCAATCTGTTTCTGTGTTACAATCTTATTTGGATTTTCTTCTTTTTCGTAATTCCTTTGTGAGGCAAAGGGTATGTAAATGTTCATCAGTTTGAAGTGTTGGCGGTCGGGTTTTACATATTACTCTATTTTCACGCTATTTTGCCTAGTGGAATTTTCCACAAGTGGGATAGGTTTGCGATGTTAGTTATGTTCCCGCTGGCATCCGTGGTTTTCCTTATCGGACAGCTTTTCATAGGAGTGGGTATGATAATTACTGAGCTTACCGCCGGGGCGGCAGGTCTCGTGTTTGCTGCTGTTGTTATCTTCATTGCTGTAGGGATTTTTGAAATTCTATTATTGGGTATGAAAAGCGTATTTTAGTTAAACTTTTAATGAGCAATCCTTTGGGCTAAAGATGTAGCATGCGAGTCTCATCGCCGAAAACGATAGAAGAGAGACAGAGACGCGACCAATTTTGGACGAGCGTCGAGAACACAATATTTATATGACAAATCCGAGCAATAATCTAACACAATCCCATTATGACACTTTGGAAAAAAAATGTTTTTTAAAACAACATGGATTTGCGTTTTTGACCCAAAAATTTGGTCAAAACCGTCGGTCCGCCATCCCGATTGGGGTGTGGGGGATTTTTCGCCGATGCGTTAGATGTATACTCCTTCACGTTTTTGAGCCAAAATTCTTTCGATTAAACCTTTAGTATACAATAAGCCGAACCACTTATTCTTTGAATAGTAGCTTTAATAGCCATTTTCTTCTCACCGATTGAGATGTGCGTTTGTTTGGTATCAAGTGCTCATCGTTGGATGACTAATAACTGTGGTTTGACGAGGCGTGTTAGTAAACCGGCCCCAACGGTTTAGTTTATAGTAACTTTTATTTGACAGAACACAACATGTGGTATCACAATGTACTGGAAACATGTATCAAGAACCTTTGAAATGCGAGGGTAGTTTTGCATAAAGACAAAGAAAACAAATGGGCCGATTGGTACAAAATAATAACGATTGCTGAAAAAGGGCTATTAATTGCTATAGCGTTTTTGACTGCCTATGCAGTTGTGTTAGAAATCGCTGTAATTTTAACTGAACGTTCAGTTAAACTCACCGATTTGCTGCTTTTGTTCATATATGCAGAAGTTCTCGGCATGATAGCAGCATTTTATAAGTTTCGAAAAATTCCTATCACAGTTCCGATTTTCATAGCTATAACGGCGCTTTGCCGACTAATTATTTTGCAGGGCAAAGGAATTAACACCATCGACCTGCTGTATGAAAGCGGCGCAGTTTTGTTGTTAGCAATCGCGGCTTTAGTTATTCGCTGGAACTTAATTAACCTGGTGCGGCCAAAAGAAACTGACGACACCTAACCTTTGGGTATTGGTACATGGACAATCATCAAGAATTTTGAAATTCGACGCTGTGTTAGCTCAATACGAGAAGTGTGCACCTGAGGGTTCTCTCTTTGCTGCCATGGAATATGGACTGGAAATGCAGTTCTTCGACGGATACAATTCACTGTCTGTATAAGGTCACATGCTTGCTGAAATGCTTATGCCGAGCGCCTGATGTCGGCCATACGCCCCTATCTCGATAGGTTAAACCTGCCGACTTCTTTAGCTAACACTATATGTTCCCCTTTTTCCCATCCTTCATTTGAAATATTTATCGACATTTCTTGGGACAGCTTTAGGGAGAACTATAGGTACTAGTCACCCTCGGGTTGAGCTGGGAGTTAAATTTTCTATTACCCTCTTACGTGCAACCTTTAAAATTTGTCTTTTTATCCTTTAGAATTGGTCGTATATTTTAGGTTTTTTATATGAGGGTACATCAGACCGATAGGTCACCACCTCAGATTGGTCTCAAATATAGCACCTTCGAGTTAATCCAATTTTCATATTGCTCCGAACAATTATTAATAGGATTTTAATATGACCATTCATTAGGAGTTTCTAAAGTTTGAAGCTGTCATCGCGCACTGCTAAACACGGGTACCGTCAGGCACACTGTGCGAGGCAATTAAATATGGACGTGAAATGCAGTTTTTCGATAAAACTAACAAATTATCGCCATCAGGTGGGCTTCTAGCTGAGATTATAACGAGTTGTTTGCCGTCAGATGAATTGCTCGCTGAGACAATATTGCCAACCATCTAAGGTAAATGGTCTTCTGACTTTGGTGTCCAGTAATAACACCTAAACCCAAATAAGCACCTGCTTTCAATCTGTATAACTCTGCGACCATCATCTCGTCTCTGCGCACACCCATATGGACCTCAACATCCTGAGCCATCGCATCCACCGAATGCTGACAGGCCCTAGCGAGAGCATCTAGACGGTCATCATTAGTAAGAGTGCCTCTGTCGGCCGTCAGACAGGTCAACTAGTAACGTAAGGCCTGCTCTGGGGGTAGGTGCTGGCAGCTATCAAAATCTTTCTAGATAACCTTCTTATCCATCACCAATCTGTGTTGGTTCATCCCAGGCTCACGAACATCGATGATGCGGCGTTCTTTTTGCTTATTATGACGGACCTCACTCATGGTAATCGAGTGGACCTTGTTCAGCACTAGCATGAATAGTTGATTAAACATGTCATCGCCGAAGTTACTCTCAACTACAATATCGTTGACCTGTTCTTCCTTCGCAATGCCTGCGAGTTTCTGCAGTGCCACTTCAGAATACCCGCTAGCCATGATGCCGCATCTGTGGACGCATAGGTAGCCATTAGGTATCTTTACGACTGCATACCCTGTTTCATCCTTACCGCGTCCTGCCGGGTCAATACTCATGACTGAGCTAGTGTATTCGACGAACTCACTGCTTATAAAAATAGGCTCGTGGTAATGGTCCCCGTTGAATGGCACGTTGGGCAATTTTCAACAGACCATTATACGTATCCCCCTCATATTTTTTCGCCTAAATTAATGGCGATATACTTTGCACTGCTTAAAAGCTGCGCAACTGTTTATATTTTGCCTTTTTGATTGGCACAGTGTCAGCAATTGTTTTGCCTCCCATTTAAACCGTAAACAAAAGTCCAAATGTACCCTCTCGAGGTATCATCCTGTAACCCAATTTCCCGGGTCAATTACAGGGTGTACTGGCCAGCTTACTCTAAATGGGTGGCTGGCGTTTTTTTCTTGAAGTCACCGACGGTCGAACCACCTTTGAACTGAAAAGAGCTTTAATAGCCATTTTCTTCTCACCGGGGGAGATTGGCGTTTGTCTGGTGGCAAGCGCACATCGCTGGATGGCTAGCAACTTTGGGTGAACGCAGCGTGTTAGTCATCCACCCCTATCTCTATAGGTAAAACCAGCTGTCCTCTTTAGCTGACACTATTTTAGCTAACACTATAGGCTCATCCATGGATTGATGCCGCCATTGCGATTATTTTATCCACAAAATTGGGTATAACCTTGGGGTTTACCTATAGAGTAAATTCTATTTTATCACCCTTTTACGTACAACCTTTGAAATTGGTCATATTATTTGGGGTTTTTACATCGGCGGCATCAGACCCACAGGTTAACCTATAGTCACTACCTCAGATTGGTCTCTTTATTAGTTGGCATGTTTTTTGCTCTTCAATACAAGTTGCTGTTGGTGTCAAAGCCTTGGATAACCTGTAGGGTCTTTTCCCGCCCTTTGTTCCAAGGTTTTGACTTGGATAGCCTTAAATGGACTGGAGCTTTTAATACACATCAGTGGGGGTAATAATTATGTATACGCAAAAAGATTTCGAAAAGTTCGAATCTGTTTTGGCTTATTGTAAAAAACGACTGCCTGAACCGTCTCTACCGTCTGAGCAGTCCCTGGAAACTGCTATGCAATATGGTCAGAAAATGGATTTCTTTGACAGCCGCAACAAACTTTCCCAATCGGGTGAGCTTTTAGCCGGACTACTGCTGTCGACAGATGCCTAAGTGAGCTACCACCTCAGATTGGTCTCAAATCTAAAGCCGTCGAAGTAATCCAATCTTAATTTCTCCCCGTATAGGTGCTAGGAGGAACTTACATGACTATTCATCAAGAGTTTTTAAAGTTTGAAGCCGTTCTCGCCCATTGCGAAACACGGGTATCGGACACTTCGCTGAGCGCAGCCATGGAATACGGACGAGAAATGCAGTTCTTCGATAGAACTAACAAACTGTCGCAATCAGGTCACCTTCTAGCTGAAATGATATTGCCTACCATCGAAGATTAATAGTCTTTTCACTCTGGTGACCTGTAATAACAGCGTAACCCATAGATGCCGCTGCTCTCAGTCTGTCCAACTCTAGGACCATCATATCTTCTCTGCGCACACCCATGCGGTGCTCAACGTCCTAAGCGATTGCATCTATCCAATACTGACAGGTCAGAGCGAGGGCATCTAGACGGTCATCATTGGTTAAAGCCCCACGGTCAGCTGTGAGACGGGTCAGCTGGTACATCAATTGGTACCTGAGGGCTTGCTCAGGGGGCAGGTGTTGGCAACTGTCGAAGTCTTTTTGGATGACCTTCTTATCCATTACGAGACTATGCTGGTTCATCACAGGCTCAAGAACATCGATGACACGACGTTCTTTTTGTTTGTTGCGGCGGACCTCACTCATACTAACCGAATGAACCTTGTTCAGCACGGGCATGAAGAGCTGGTTAAACATCCCGTCACCGAAGTTACTCTCGACGATAATCTGATTGACCTGTTCTACCTTGGCGATGACTGCAAGTTTCTGCAGTGCTTCCTCTGAGTACCCGCCAACGATGCCACCGCACCTGCGAACGTACAGATAGCCATTAAGCATCTTTACGACTGGCATGGCATACCCCGTCTCATCCTTACCACGTCCTGAAGGGTCGATACCATGACTGAGCCAGTGTATTCGACGAACTCAGAACTCATAAACATGGGCTTATGGTAGTGGTCACGGTTGAATGCCACGTTCGGTAATTTTTCTACGATATACTGGTTGTCAGATAACCATGAGACCTTCTCGGGGGCTTCCTGAGTGGGTATATCCATGATGATTACGCATACACCTTAAGAGGGTATCTTTCGGCATCAGAGAGTCTCGTATCGAGCATAAATTGCAGCGCAAACCCACTACGTCCGTAGGATGCTTCTCGCTCCAATAGGTCAAAATCTGAGAAGCGGTTAGGGTCTGTAGGTTCACCCACAATAGTAGCGTCCATAGCCAATGCATTGCTGATAAGCGGTGCCAATTTGCGACCATATCCCACCATGTGCTCTGGATTTGGGTACCTAGCTGGCCAGATGCTGACCTTATATCCACGGTCAGGCAGCTTGTTGTACAGGCTCTCTTGGTTTTGAGTTGTCAAGGTAAATGATGCGTCCATCTGGTTTAAGAATAGCCTCAAATTCCTCCACAGCTTCTGACAGCTTGTCTCTCATTCCTTGGGTCATAGAGTTGTTTGGGACTTCGATGTCATTTGCAACGATTACATCTGCACGAGAGCCAGCGAGCTGACCTGAGATGCCTACAGATTTCACTGATGGGGCATGAGACGCTGCAGCTGATGCAACATCAAAGGTAATCTTCGACTGTCTTTGGTCTGGTTTGGGCCGCAGGTGGGCCAAATCTTTAATCTCGTTGATGAGGCGCAGCGTAAACGTCGTGAAGTCGTCAGAGCGGCTTTTAGATGCCGATACGACCAAGATGTTTAACTGTGGTTTCATATATAGAAGCCAGACCACATAGGCTGATGTGACCCACGACTTACCGACGCCTCGGAAGGCTTCGATAATCATACGTTTGTCGCCGTGCTGTAGGTTGTAGGCGATGTCATATTGAACTGGCGTAGGGTCGGGGAGGTTCAGGTGCTTCCAGATAACGAAGAGAAACTTTCTGAAATCTGAAAGCGGGTCATTCGCTATGGGGATGCCAAGCGACGTTGTTGCTTTGAACATGTTTATCCGTATTGTTAAGGCCTACAGTAAAAAGGAGAACTTAAATGTTTGCTACGTTTACCGATTGGGAATTTGCCGATATGGATGCGATGAAAGCCACTGGTGAAGCTATGTGGCCCAAAGTGCAGGCTGCTGGTGCGATTAGCTTTACTGCGACTGCAACGGGACCAAACACTGGTAGAACTAGGATTGTGTGGCCCGATGCCGCAACAGCACAGGCTGCTATCGATGGTTTGAGAGCGGTTGCTATGGATATGACTGATACCAAAGTCACAGGCTCGGCAGCAGGCGAGGTGATGCTAGATTTTAGCTAAATTAATTAGCTTTAAGTTCACTCGCATCAAAATCTGGATCGTTAAAGTAGAGTAGGGCGGCCACTAAGCTGCTAAGAGGCGAACCCTCGACTGCCAGTGCTTCGATGCCGTTGTCCTTCGAGAACTGTCGAGCGCCGTTTAGGTCAGCCGATTTAGCCGCTGCGCCATTAGCTGCGCCTAAACGGCTGGCTGTTACGTCGGTCATTTTATAATTCCAAAATTGTGTTGATAAGGGGAAATGACTGTCGTTATGCTCAGGCAGAGGTTGTCACTCGCAAGTGGCCGCAGGTGTTCATAGTTGATAGTCCGTCTGCCTAAAGAGGCATGACATTTGACCCGTTAATGAAGTTGAAATGAAAAAATTGCTAGAGTTTCTGGGGGCAATTTTCCTGGTAATATGGGTGGGTCAGGCCATTCAGCAAACCAATAACGTCAACGTCAGAGCCATTGAGCTAATCGAAGAGGCTAACCCAGATGCCAAAATAGAATACTTATCCTCTGATTTAAGCTTTTTCGATGTCCGGTTTACCATAGACCACGAGTGGGCTGCTATTTGGAACTGGGATGACGGGCGTAAGGTGGCTCGTTGGTCAAGAAAATATAACAAACCTATCCCGTTAGGTATCTATTTTGGGATGGGTACCTCTTAGCTATCTCTGGTAGAGATAAGAGACAAGTGATGCGAAGTGACTACTAAATAAGGTCAGGCTTTTTGGGTTTGGTAGTAACACCAAGCATCGCATCATAGCTACCACCGATATAGATAATCCGAAATTCGAATTGGTTCTTCTGCCTACAGTTCGAGCATTTAGCTTTCTTCACGACTTCCTTGGCCGTAATCTCCTTGCCGTAGCGTTCCATCAGTTGCTTTACCGGTACATTCGGTGCGTGACCGCACTTACATTCGAATGAAAGATGGTTGTTCGATATGGTTTGGAGTTGGGTTGGTTTTAATAACTAGATGATAGTTACAGAAAAAAAACTAATTTATAATTTAGTGTAGTTTTTGAGTTCATTTGATGTACAAATTTGAGAGTGAAAAAATCTAGATATAGTAATTTGGGAGGAAAAAGAGATGTCAATTAGATGTATAATGATGGGTTCTTATAACGCAGAAGGCGCCAAGGGTATAATTGGCGGCTCTGACCGGATGGCTGCAGTTAAAGCGGTTGCTGAAGCCGCTGGTGGTAGCGTTAATTTTGCAAGCTTTATGCGCGGTAGGATGGATATTATTGTTGATTTTAACGTCCCTGATGCTGCGACAGCGATGGGTGTTATGGCTGCAGCTCACGCATCTGGTACTTTTACAAGTTTGGAAGTTCATGAGTGTATCGATAACGGGCCAGTGGTAGCAGCGGCGCAGCGTATTATGAAGGCATACGTGCCAGCTAATGCTTAACAAAAAGATATGAATTCTTTTAGAAAGGAGCAATATAATGGCCAAATTTGTAGTGTATAGTAAATGGTTTTGGAAAGATGGTGTGCCTAAGGATGCTTTTGTTCAAGATTGGTTGCGAGGCCGCAAGCCCAATATGATTGCTGAGGATACTGTCTTATTCAAGGTTGACGATAATCATCATGGTTCTGTAACGACTTATGCAAATGAAGCTGATTTCAAAAAAGAGCGTGATTCCGTTCTGGAAGAACGCAAAAGAAATCATGAAGAGGGCGCTTTTTTAATTGATGAAAATATCGGATCTGTAATGGGTCAAATGTCTGGGCTTTAAATCGATAAAGCAACGCATGCTTAAATAAACTTGGCGGGGACAAACCCCGCCAGACTGTTTTCTCTGGTGGACGACCTGCTTTTTTACCGAAAGTTTCTTTGCCTTTTGGCATCATAATCTCTTTTTAAGATACGCTTGAACGCCCCTTTTTACTTCAAGTTTTTCGTTTAAGTTATTCATAAATCAATTATATTTGCAACACGTACCGCAATCGCTCCCATCGTATTTGGATTGGTATGAACGTATTTCATTGTGCTTGAGGGGTCTTTGTGTCCGAGCATTGCGCCAATCAACGGATGATTGATGTTCATTTCGTTAGCCATCACGGTTGCTGCTGTATGGCGGGTACAATGAAAAACAGCAGACTTATCTCCATTGCAAATATTCCTCCTGATGTTTTTCCAAGCATAATAATGCGCGCCCTCAATAAAAATGGTTTCTGCGTTCCAGTTTAGCGCTTCAAATGCATTTAGGACATCATCACTAAGTGGGACGTCTCGGCAGTCTCCGTTCTTTGTATGCGTTAAACAGACGTGACGAAAATAATTTATCAACACCACATCTTGGCGGCGCACACGTAATATTTCACTGAGGCGCATTCCAGTGGTAATGCCGATATTAAACATTGGAAGCAGCCATGCGTGTTGGTGGTTACCAAGATATTCTTTGATTTGTTTGATTTCAGAGCGGCTGAAAAAACGTATACGTTGGTTTTTAACTTTAACGAATTTGATGTTTGGAATTTTTGGTAAATCCAAATAGTCCTGCGCATGATTAAAGAACCTGCTTAGGGCAGAACGATAATGATTGATGGTATTATCTGATATGCAGCGGGTCTCTTTTAGATAACGGCAAAAGTCGATGATGTCTGCCGCACTGATTTCATCCAACCGTTTATCAGCATTGCCAGAAAAATCAAAAAAGATCTGCATCTTAGCAACACTTCCCTTGCGGTGCAGAACAGTGGTGTCCCAAATGTAAGGGTAATGCTGATTAAAAAAATCTGTGATATCTGTCATTGTCTATCTCCAACTTGATTGAAGAAGGCAAACAATCCGTTCGACTAGGTGATTTTCGGAGCAATAAATCCTGGGTACCCTTGCAGGCACGACAGATTTCGAGTCCGTCCCGTTCCACCACTTCGGCAGCTCTCCAAACCCTGTAGTTTAGACTGTCGAGATTCCAGGTGATCAAGAAGTTGCAGATTGTCCATCGAATTGCGGTGGCAAATTTGCGGCGTGGTTCAAAGGCCTGCTCGTATCCAGGCGGCAGCTTTTTCGGCAATCATCAAGGTGGGAGCATTGGTGTTGCCGCTCGTGATGGTTGGCATAACGCTAGCATCGACGACGCGTAGCCCTTGCACGCCTTTGACACGCAGATGCGGGTCCAGAACCGCTGATGGATCGTCGATGCGACCCATTTTTACCGTACCGACCGGATGGAAGATTGTATTGGCGATATCACCGGCCAGCCGCGCCAACTCTTCATCGCTTTGATGCTGCACCCCGGGCTTCAATTCTTCAGGCGCGTAACGTTGCATTGCTGGTTGTGCAATGATCTGCCGTACTTGGCGCAGGCTATCGGCTGCAATTTTTCGATCTTCTGCGGTACTGAGATAATTAGGCATTATTTTGGGCGGATCGTGGAAATTGGCCGAGCGAATTTGCACCTGGCCGCGGCTGGTTGGGTTGAGATTGCAGACGCTGACGGTGATAGCGGGAAAATCATGGAGATCTTCGCCAAAGGCCTCCAGGCTCAAGGGCTGCACATGGTATTCGAGATTGGCATGTGGGCGGCTGGGATCAGAGCGGGTAAAGGCGCCCAACTGACTGGGTGACATGCTCATCGGACCTGAGCGGTTGAGCAGGTATTCGGCACCAATTTTCACCCTTCCAAACAGGCTGTTGGCCAGAGTATTGAGTGTCTGCGTGCCAGTGACCTTGAAGACCGCACGTATTTGTAAATGGTCTTGCAAGTTTTCCCCCACCGGGGCATCGCGGATTACCTCAATGCCCTTGGATCGCAGTAAATCTCCTGGACCAATACCAGAGAGCTGTAGGATTTGCGGCGAATTGATGGCGCCAGCAGATAAGATCACCTCGCGTTTGGCTGTGACGTGACCTGATTGACCAGCGCGAGTCAGGCGAAGCCCTGTACACCGCGGCTGGCCGCGGTCTCCTGCGCTCCAAGTGAGTTTCTCGACCTCTGCTTGGGTCCAGATGGTTAAGTTTGGCCGTTTCCGGGCCGGGCGCAAAAATGCTTTGGAGCTGCTCCAACGCCAACCGGAACGTTGATTGACATCGAAATACCCAACACCGGCATTGTCGCCGGCGTTGAAATCCTCGATTTTCTCAATTCCATGCTGCTCAGCGGCATTGGCAAAACTGTCCAGCACATCCCAGTGTAGGCGTTGTTTTTCAACGCGCCATTCGCCGGCAGAACCGTGCATATCCGAAAACCGGCTGTTGTTCCCAGTTTTTGGGTCGGCGCCTTGATCGAGTCGGTAATGATCCTCATGGGCTTTGAAATCAGCAAGCGCATTTCGCCAAGCCCAGCTGTCATCGCCGATCATTTTTGCCCAGCTGTCATAATCCCGCGCTTGGCCGCGCATATAAATCATGCCGTTGATTGAGGAGCAGCCGCCCAGAACTTTGCCGCGCGGATAGCGTTGCACACGGTTGTTGAGGCCAGCATCGGGCTCCGTGTTATACAGCCAATCTGTCCTTGGATTGCCAATACAATAAAGATAACCCACGGGAATGTGAATCCATGGGTAGCTGTCAGCCTTGCCCGCTTCGAGCAACAAGACCCGGTGGCGCGACTCCGCGCTCAGACGATTGGCCAGCAAGCAGCCTGCTGTGCCGCCGCCAATGATGACGTAATCGAAAGTGACGGATGTGTCAGACATAGATCTGAATTCCCATTGGCTTACCGCGGCAGTTGAGCTGTGCCCTGGCTTTGCACCTTCAAGCAATACGCCGCAAAATGCAATTGATCGTGCAGGGCAACGTTAATTCCAACTTTGCAGCCAAATTGCCGCCCATCCCCCATTGCGGTTATGACACAGCTGGTTTTAAGTTATGCGGGGATCCTATGCCAAGCGCGCGTGATCGACACCACGCGGCGGCGCGATTCATGAGGTGGTGTAATGACCGGGACGGCTTTGACATGAGTGAAATATTGGCCGGAATGACGGAGGCAGTTCTGCTCGTGTGGTCCCTAGATGCGGATTTAATCGACATCACTTTGAGATCTTTGAAGGTCAGTCTAAGCGCTTTGGTGATCGCCTCCGCTGTGGCTCTGCCTTTGGGCACATGGCTGGCCATTCGCCGCTTCCGTCACCGCCGCTTTGTCATTGCTACTTTGAATGCTTTTATGGGTTTACCGCCCGTGGTGGTGGGGTTGATCGTCTATCTGCTCTTGTCGCGCACGGGTCCATTTGGTGTTTTGGACCTGCTTTTCACACCAACCGCTATGATCATTGCTCAGGTTATTATCATCACGCCGTTGATTGCCTCAATTACCCACCAAGCCATGCGCGAGCTTTGGTCAGAGTATCATGATTTGCTGATTTCGCTCAACACCACCCACGGTCAAAGAATTGCAACGCTGATTTGGGATGGGCGGCGTACTTTGATGACGGCTGCTTTGGCCGGATTTGGCCGGGCGATTGGGGAAGTGGGGGCGATTATGATTGTGGGCGGCAATATCGATCACGTCACCCGAGTCCTAACCACGGCGATTGCTTTGGAAACGGGAAAGGGGGATTTTGCGCTGGCCCTTGGGCTGGGAGTTGTCCTCATTGCTTTAAGTTTATGCGTTAATCTGACCATCCACAGCCTATCGCGCACAGAACGGGAGGGCCGCTGGTGAGCCAAGATCTGTTCGTTCAATTGCAAGGCTTGGTGGTGAAACGCCGCGCGAAAGCTGTTCTTGGCCCGATTGATCTTGAATTGTCAGGCGGCGGTTTCACCATCGTTCTCGGGCCAAATGGTGCGGGCAAAACCACCTTACTCAAAGTATTGCACGGGGTTGAACGGATCACCAGTGGGTCTGTCACCTGGTCTGTGTCGGATAAAACCGCGCAGCAACACCAAGCCTATGTCTTTCAAAGCCCAGTTATGCTGCGGCGTTCGGTTCGGGCGAATTTGGCATATCCGCTGCAATTGCTCGGCCTTCCGAAGGCCGAAATTGCGGAGCGCGTCGCGCATTGGGGCGCGCGTATTGGGCTAAGCGCAGTGCTGGATTTTCCTGCACCGCATTTGTCAGGAGGCGAGCAACAAAAGCTTGCCCTTGCGCGTGCGCTCATTCGACGGCCCGATACACTGTTTCTAGATGAGCCCTGCGCCAATCTGGATGGGCGCTCGACCCGCGAAATTGAAGATATCTTATGCGAAGCGATACAGGCCGGCGCGCGCATTATCATGACCACTCACGATCTCGGGCAAGCCCGCCGCCTCGCCGATCGCGTGCTATTTCTCAATAAGGGGCAGTTGGAAGAGCAGGCGCGCGCTGACACCTTCTTCACAGCGCCCAAATCATCGGGCGCTACGGCCTTTTTAAATGGAGATATCATCGAATGATCCGGGCCATACTGTTCGCTCTGATCTGCGCAGGGACAGCCATTCAGGCCGAAACACTGCGGTTGGCTGCGACCACAAGTTTCAACAATTCAGGTCTATCTGACGCGCTGTTGCCAGCGATTGCGCAGGATATTGGCTTGGATGTGCAACTCTTGGTGGTCGGGACGGGGCAAGCTCTGCGACTTGGGCAATCCGGCGATGTCGATGCAATTTTGGTGCATTCCAAAGAGGCTGAATTGGCGTTTGTCGAAGCGGGCTACGCCAGCCATCGGCGCGAAATCATGTATAATGACTTTGTGGTGATTGGCCCATCGGATGATCCCGCGCAGGTGATGGCGGCCACATCGGCAATCGAGGCCCTACTGCGCGTCGCAGCGGCGCAATCGACCTTCGTCAGTCGCGGGGATGACAGCGGCACCCATAGAAAAGAGTTGTCACTCTGGGCTGCGGCTGGCACCGATCGGGTAGAATTTACCTCGTGGTATCGGGAGGTCGGCGCCGGCATGGGGGCCAGTTTGAACAGCGCTTCGACTATGAACGCCTATATCTTAGCAGATCGGGCCAGTTGGTTAAACTTTGGCAATAAAGGCGATCTTGCTTTGCTCTTTTCTGGCGATCCGGTCTTGTTCAATCAATATGCGTATTTACTGGTAAGCGCAGAACGCCATGCACATGTCAAAGTACAAGCGGCACAGAACTTGGAAAAATGGTTGGTCTCGCCGCGCGCCAAATCGATCATCAACGGTTATGAAATCGGCGGTGAAGCGCTGTTTGTATTCAATGCCCGTCCCTAGAGTCGCGTGATGCTGTCTTATGCTGCCTTGTTCTTATCGGCTTTCATGGCTGCGAGCATCTTGCCGATGCAATCGGAGGCCGTCTTGGTAGGCCTTCTGGTTGCCGGACAAAAACCTGTTGCCTATCTGCTCATTATCGCCACATTGGGCAATGTTCTGGGGGCGGTGGTCAACTGGGTTTTGGGAAGGGCACTTCGACGGTTTGAAAGGCGCTCTTGGTTTCCGGCTTCACAAGCGCAAATTCAGCGCGCGCAGCGATGGTACCTGCGCTACGGACGCTGGTCTTTGCTAGGAAGTTGGCTACCGATAGTCGGCGATCCGATTACAGTGGTTGCGGGAGCACTTCAGGAAAGGTTTTGGCCGTTTGTGGTTTTGGTGACAGTGGCAAAGGCCGGGCGCTATATCGTATTGGCGGCCATGACTGTGCCATGGCTTTGACAGGTAAGGGTACGTGATGACGGCAATTTTGCAGACAAGGGCTTTTGGCCTGATCGCGGCCATGACCACGGTCACGATTTGGGCGGGATTTATGCTCATCACCCGTTTTGCGGTGCAGAGTGATTTCACTGTAGAAGAGCTCTTGTTGTTGCGTCTCTTACCTGGCGCCATCGTGATGGTGCCTTGGATGTGGAAGCTTGGCGTTCTGCCGCCACAGATGGCCTGGCCCCGTGCCGCGTTGCTGATGGTCGGCGCCAGCGCTGTTTTTCCCTATGTTGTGTCGAAAGGTCTGGCCTTCGCGCCAGCCTCCGACGGCGGGGCATTGGCGCCGGGGATGTTGCCGTTTTGGGCCGCCTTAGCAGCTTATGCCATGGCCGGCGAAGTACCCGGTCCGCGCCGTCGGTTCGGCTTGGCGATGATCTTACTGGGCGCTTTGATGGTCAGCCTTTGGCCCATCCTCAAAGGTGGCGGCGATGGTGCTTGGCGCGGACATTTGATGTTTCTCAGCGGTTCTGGCCTTTGGGCAATATATTCCGTAGTCTTTCGCCAAAGTGGTCTGACCCCGATGCACGGTTTGGTCATTGGGCTGTTTTGGGGCACATTGACCGCGGTGCCGGTACTTGTTTTGAGCGGCAATGTCAGCTTTGCTGGCATACCCTGGGCGGATCTTTGGATTATGTTGATTATTCAAAGTTTCATTATTGGTATATTGGCCATGGTCTTATTCAGCTATGCTGTAAAACTGCTTGGCGCCGCGCAATCCTCTGCCTTTGGCGCTTTGACACCTTTGATGGCATTGATGGGCGGTGTGGTATTTTTAGGCGAAACCGTCTCAGCTTTGAAAATTTTTGGAGTGATCCTGGTGGCGGTGGGCGTGTTTCTTGCGTCGGGAATTTTGCGCAAAACTGGATCGCAGCGGGCATAAGCGGTGCGCCTATGCTTGGCTTTTCAGATAGGTTTCATATTCTTGCCGAGTATCAATATCATGAGAGCCTCCTTGGCGGGAGCTAATAAATTCATGCAAGGCTGATTTGAACGTGTCGATCACAGGTTTTGCCCCAACATCCCCAGATATTTCGGCAAATGTGGAAAAAGTATCGCGGTGAAACAGGGTTGGATGGGCTGGCTGGCCGTCCGGGCTGAGGGGGCGCCAGATCAAGTGGTCGGGATGGCGACGCCTCTGTTCAAAGAGCTGGGAAAAATCGACAGGCTCAAGCGACGGCAAATCGGCCAAAACCACGCAGAGATGCGTCACCGCACGGGGCAGATCTGCCACCGCCGCGCGCAGCGTGCCAGATAGGCCTTCGGCGCTCTCCGGGTAGCTGATTTTGCGCAGAGGCAAATCTTTCACAGCTTGCCATCTTGGGTGCGGCTCTGGTGGTAAAACCACCAGCGTTGGCGCAGACAGCTGTAAGACACGTTTGACGAGATGGCGCAAAAGTGGCCGGCCTTGCACGGGCAACATCAGCTTGTCATCTGGCGCCATACGCCGCGAGGCGCCAGCGGCACAGATCAAGATCTGCGGCTCGAACCTTGTGGCATCAACAGTTATAACAACGGCTCCAAAAGTCGCCTAGCGGGGCGTAATTGCCCAAGGATTTCAATTTCTACACGCAAATCATCCGTCACCGCCGCGCGTGGCACCAAGGCGAAGGCAATAGACTTTTCGGCATGGTGCGAATAGCCGCCTGAGGTGCAAAATCCCTGCACGGTGCCATTGATAAACACCGGCTCATAGGCCACGACATCTGCATCACGCGCCTCCACTTCGAAGGTCACCAATTGACGCTCTGGCGGGGTGAGACGCTCGGCTTCCGCGGCGCTCCGTCCGATGAAATCCACATTCTTACTGAATCTGATGAAACGATCGAGACCGGTTTCAGCGGCGGTATAGTCGGGGGAAAATTCCGAGAGCCAGGAGCCAAAAAACCGATCCAAGCGCAAAGACATCATTGCACGCATGCCGAAAGGGGTTATGCCATATGGCTGTCCAGCCTCCCAGAGCGTGTCCCAGAGCGCCCGTTGTACCATTGGATCACAGAAGATCTCAAAGCCGTGATCGCCCGTATAGCTGACCTGTTGCACAAAACAGGCTGTTGAGCCAACCACCAATTCTATAACATCGAGAAACTTGATATCGGCGACATTGACCGTGGTGCAGGTCTGTAGCACCTTTGCCGCTTGAGGTCCCGCGATTTGAAAGCCCGTGCGTTGATCGGAGATGTTTTGTAGTGTTACGCCGGGCGCCATATTTTGTTCGAACCAGCGCTGATGATAGGCTTGACTGCCATAGCTGGCGGTGAGTTGAAACAGGTCTTCGCGGATACAAGAGACGGTGAAATCGCCGATAACTTTGCCCTTTTGTGACAGCATGGGCGTGAGTGAAAGTCGGCCGGTCTGCGGAATTCGCCCGGCCATAATCCGATCGAGCCAGGCCCGAGCATTGGGGCCGCTGACCGAGAATTTTGAGAAATTATGCACTTCATTGATGCCAACGGCGCTGCGAACGGCTTTGACCTCGCGTTTCACCGCATCCCAAGCGTTGGATCTCCGGAAGGAGGGGGTCTCAAAGTTAGCTTCGCCCGCTTGGGCAAAATAATTCGGAACTTCGAGCCCAAATTGCGCTCCCCAGACCGCGCCCATAGTGCTGAAATGGTCATACATTGGGGTGCGGCGCAGACAACGGGCGGCGGGCAGCTCTTCATTGGGATAGCTGACCGAGAAACGCCGTTGATAGTTCTCAATCACCTTGGGCACGGTATAGCCCGGGGTGATCCATGAGCCAAAGCGGGCGCAATCCATGGCGAAGACATTGCGCTCTGGTTCACCTTCCACCATCCATTGTGCCAGCGTCAGGCCAACACCGCCACCTTGGCTAAAGCCAGCCATGACAGCACATGCGGACCAATAATTGCGCATTCCTGGCACTGGTCCCACCAGAGGGTTGCCATCGGGGGCAAAGGTGAAAGGTCCGTGGATGACGGATTTCACCCCAGCCGATTCAAGCGCTGGGAACCGTTTGTAAGCAAAAGCAATACTGTCTTCGATTTTGTCAAAATCATTGGCCAGAAGCTCATGGCCAAAATTCCAGGGCGTGCCATTCACGGCCCATGGACGGCAGGTCTGTTCATAAAATCCTATGCAAAGGCCACGGCCTTCTTGGCGCAGGTAGCTCTCTCCAGCCGGATCCATCACATGGGGATGTTCGCCGCCACCATCGATAATGGCAGAAATTTGCGGCACATCTTCGGTGACGATATATTGATGCTCCATCGGCACCAGCGGGAAATAGACGCCCGCCATCGCCCCCACCTCACGCGCCCAAAGGCCGGCGGCATTTACAATATGCTCCGCATGAACCGCGCCTTTATCCGTCACAAGATCCCAGGTGCCATCGGCCCGCTGTGTGGTGGAGAGCACTTTGCAATGGGTCTCGATATGCGCCCCGCCCATTCTGGCGGCCTTGGCATAGGCATGGGTTGTGCCCGACGGGTCGAGATGTCCGTCAAGCGGATCATAAAGCCCACCAACGATCCCATCGATATTGGTCACCGGGGCAATATTGGCGATCTCGTCATGGCCGATGATTTCGGTCTCTAGTCCCATATAGCGGTGCTTGGCGCGCTCTGCGACCAGCATATCAAACCGATCTTGATTGTCGGCCAACGTGACCCCACCGACGTGATGCAAACCACAAGATATGCCAGTGATCGCCTCAAGTTCTCGATACAGCTTAATGGTGTAGCCCTGTAAAGCCGCCATATTCGTGTCACCATTAAGTGTATGAAACCCACCGGCCGCGTGCCAGGTGGATCCAGAGGTCAGCTCAGAACGCTCGAGCAGCATCACATCAGACCATCCAAGTTTAGTCAGATGGTACAGAACCGAACATCCGACAACGCCTCCGCCGATAATAGCGACTCGTGTGGTGGTTTGCATGAAAGGTCTCCTGCTGCTGTCGCGATAAGATTATGGTGAGGCGTGGGGCGAAACAATAGCAGTTCCCGACATAAATTGGTCAAAATACTCGGGGGACCATCCTGCGGATAGGTTTGAAATGTCGCTGAATTGATCAGATGGTCCAAATCAGACATAGGATGTCGCCTTGGGGCAATGGTCATCCCGAGGCATTGCAGATAGTCTAATGGAGTTCAGTCTAAGAAAGAGCCGAAAATGCGGACCCATGCGCAAGCAGTTGTAATCGGTGGCGGTGTCATTGGTTGTTCCATCCTTTATCATTTGACCAAGTTGGGTTGGACAGATGTGGTTCTTTTAGAACGGGACGAGCTGACGTCCGGCTCGACCTGGCATGCGGCTGCAAATATCCATGGGCTACATGACAGCACCAATATCAGCCGGATCCAACACTATACGATGAACCTTTACAATGCGTTGGAAGCGGAAACCGGGCAAAGCTGCGGTGTATTTCAACCCGGAAGCCTGTATTTGGCTCAAACAGAAAATCGGGAACATCAACTGCGCCTGCAGGCGGCGAAAGCCAAATTCTATGGTATGAACTTCCACGAGATCAGCCGAGATGAGGCGGAGCGACTGCATCCTTTGGTCGATTATGACGGGGTGCGATGCATCATGTTTGAACCTGATGGCGGAAATGTTGATCCCTCGGGTGTCACCCATGCCTATGCGGCGGGCGCGCGGGCGCGAGGTGCGGAAATCCATCGGTTCACTCCGGTGATGGGCACAGAGGCCCAGGCCGATGGCAGCTGGATTGTCCGCACGCCGCAGGGCGATATTCACACGCAATGGGTGGTGAACGCGGCTGGGCTTTGGGGGCGCGAGGTGGCGGCGATGGCCGGGCTTACCCTGCCTCTTCAGCCGACCGAGCACCAATATTTCGTGACCGAAACCATTCCAGAGGTGGCCGCAATGAGCCGGCGCCTGCCATCAGTTGCGGATCGTGATGGGGAATATTATCTGCGCCAGGAGGGGCAGGGGCTTTTAATCGGAGCCTATGAAAAAGATCTGCGGTTTTGGGCCGAGGAGGGCACGCCGCTTGATTTCGCCCATGAGCTTTTTGCCGATGATCTAGACAGGATCGAAGACAACATGACGCGCGCCATCGATCGCGTGCCCGCCGTCGGAACAGCCGGAATAAAACGCGTGATTAATGGGCCGATGATCTGGTCGCCTGACAGTAATGTATTGTTCGGCCCGCATCCGGATTTGACAAACTATTTTTGTTGCAATGGGATCATCCCCGGTTTCAGCCAATCGGGCGGCATGGGTTTGATGTCGGCGCAATGGATGGTCGAGGGCGAAAGCCAATATGATATGTTCGCTTGGGATGTTACGCGCTTTGGGGACTGGGCCGATAAGGCCTTTACCAAGGCGAGGGTGGGCGACCAATATGCCAAGCGCTTCGCAATCCATTTTCCCAATGAAGAGCGCGATGCCGGCCGGCCGGTGCGCACCCGTCCCGCCCATACTTTACAAGCTGCGCTTGGCGGCGTGTTTGGGTTGAACTACGGTTGGGAGCATGTGCAGTGGTTCGCCGATCACCCTGGCGCAAAAGATACAAATGGCTTCACCCGACAAAATTGGTTTGAGCCCGTTGGCCGCGAATGTCGTATGCTGCGCGAAGCGGCGGGGATTATCGATATTTCGAATTTCGCCAAATATCGCGTATCTGGGGCGCAGGCGGAGGAATGGCTCAACGCTGTTTTTGCCAATACCATGCCTAAGGCCGTGGGCCGGTCTTGCCTTACGCCGCTGATCGGTGTGCGCGGGGGAATTGCTGGCGATTTCACCGTCACACGGCTCGATGAAGACGAATTTATGATTATCGGCTCAGGCATGGCCGAACGCTACCATCAGCGGTTTTGGAAGATGGTGCCGATGCCTGAAGGCGTGCGTTTCGAGAGCCTGACTGACTCTCTTTGCGGCTTTAATGTCGCTGGGCCAAAATCCCGCGAATTGTTACAGCATCTCACGAATACCTCGCTGGCGACGGGTGATTTCCCATTCATGCGATCCAAGCGTATTGAGCTGGCCGGCGTGCAATGCGTGGCGCTGCGGGTCTCTTTCACTGGGGATCTGGGCTGGGAGCTGCATTGTAAAACGGAAGATCAGTTGCGTCTCTATGAGGCGCTGTTGGACTGTGCGAAAGACTTCGACGCTGGCCCGGTCGGGGCGCGCGCGTTGATGAGTCTGCGAGTGGAGAAGGGCTATGGCTCTTGGTCGCGAGAATACAGCCCAGAATACTGGCCGCAAGAGGTTGGTCTGGCGGGATTAATCAAGCTGGATAAGGACTTTTTGCATAAGGAGGCATATTTAGCGATCAAAGATAATGCCCCGCGCGAGAATATTTGCATAGTTGAGATCCTATCGCCAGATAATGCCGATGCAACGGGCGGCGAGCCGATTTTCGACAAATCTGGCACAGGTGTTGGACGGGTGACGTCTGGCACCTATGGCTATGGGGTGAATAAGTCCTTGGCGCTGTGTTACCTTAAAAATGTCACAGCGGGCGATGCTGTGGATGTTATGATCTTAGGAAAGCCGCATCACGCGATTGTTCTGCCCGAAGCCCCGTTCGATCCGAAAGGCGAGAAATTGCGAGCCTAGGCCTAGATTGAGCCGCCTTCGACCATAAAATTCTGCGCAGAACAGGCCGCAGAATCTTCGGATGCGAGAAAAAGCACCATGCGGGCAACATAGACGGGGTCGATAGCATCGGGCAGGCATTGACGCTCAGTTTGCTTGGCCAGGGCTTCGGGTGTGACCCAAAGCTGTTTTTGTCTCTCGGTCATGATCCATCCGGGCACCACTGTATTGACCCGAATGCGATGATCGCCCAGATCGCGCGCCATGGTTCTGGTCAGCCCATGCACGGCCGCTTTGGCAGTAGTATAGGCTGGAAAGCCGCCACCGGCTTCCCACCAAGAGTTCGATCCCATGTTAATAATCGAGCCACCGCCGGCTGCGATCATCCCATCAGCCACGGCTTGAATAGCGAAAAACATATGACGCAGATTATTATTTTGCCGCTCATCCCAATACTCTGGGGTGACATCGCGCCAATCATGGCGGTCGTCGCGGGCAGCATTGTTGACCAAGACCTCTGCTGGCCCAAGTTTTTCTGTTAAATTGGCAAAGGCGGCTTTCAGCGCCTCAATGTCGCGCAGATCACAGGGAGCAAAGCCATGTGTGCCATCCAGCTGGGCCAAAAGATCTTCTGATCCGGTGATATCCATGTCAACAAAGCCGACCTTTGCACCCTGATTTGCAAAGGCTGTGACGATCTCAGCGCCAATACCTGATGCGCCTCCAGTTACAAATACAGTCTTGCCGCGCAGGCTCGGGTAATTGGCAAATTTAGGTGTCATTTTAGTCTCTTCCGTGGCTCTGTCTGCGGTGAGCATGTCCTCTTGCCCCGGTATATGCAATCCCTTCCCATGCGGGCTATGGTCATTTTTAAGCTGCCCCGGAAAGCTGTTGCTCCGTTCCCCATAACCGGTTAGCCACATGCAACTTATATGAGGATATTGAGCTATGATCACCGCACTCTACGCCGCGCTTCTAGGTTTATTTTTTACAGTTTTGACCCTGCGTGTTCTGGCGCTGCGGGGCGTCACACCTCTGAAATGGCTTGCCTTTAACAATTTTGGAGCGCAAGCACTCGAACGCGCGGTGCGTGCCCATGGCAATTTTAACGAATATGTCCCCATGGTTCTGTTGATGATGTATTTCGCAGAAGCAGCCGAGCTGTCACCGCTGCGGGTTCATATCACAGGTGGCCTGCTTTTGCTCGGGCGCGTCATGCACGGGATCTGCTTTGGCTTTATGAAGTTTAACATGCCGCTTCGCTTTGGCGGTATGGTGCTGACGCTTTTGGCTTTGATCAATATTTCAGTAAGTTTACTGATCGTCGCGCTTTAGCCCGTTTGGTTAATCTGGTGCAATGAGACCAAAACCGCGCCGATAAATGCCCATGCCACTTTCCAGAAGTTGTTCGGCTGGAAAGGGGCTACGCTCTCCGAGTGTGCCGCGGGCAAACAACTCAACCACCCCATGACTGAGCGCCCAGATATGAGCGGCAAATATCTGCGGCGGCGGGCGTTTCTCGGGTGGGATGTTCTTGCTGAGCTCCACTGCAGCGGCATGCAGAACCTTTTGCGCGTCCATCACGGCCTGGTTAGGCTCGGGGCTACGCTGAAGTGGCAAGCCACTTTCAAACGTGGCGATGTTATGGCCGCGGTATGCGCGGGCAAAATCCAAATAAGCCTGCCCTGCCGCCTCGAAGGCACGCAGCGCGTTGGGCTGCCCGCCGTTATAGGCCTTTTCCATACGCTCTGCAAAAATACCAAAACCTTGTTATGCGGCCTCAGCAATCAGATCCTCACGACCGTCAAAGTGACGATAGACGGCAGGGGTAACGCCAGCATTCTTCGCCGCCTCTGAGAGGGTAAAACCGGGTGGTCCTTTTGCTTCAATCAACACAAGCGCCGCATCTACCAAAGCTTGGCGCAGGTTGCCGTGATGATATCCGAGTTTTTGCATCGTTTGTCCAATTCACCTTCGCCCAAATGGGCAGAGTTGTATGACAGCTATTTTAGCGGCCTATTGCATCACGATCAAAAGGCGTTGTTTGGTAGATTTCGTTGATCCAGTTGCCATAGAGCAAATGCGCATGTGAGCGCCAGCGGTTGAGGGGTGTTTGGCTGGGATCATTCCCGGGATAGTAATGCCCTGGTATATTGATTGGGGTGCCATTGACGACGTCGCGGTCATATTCTTGTTTGAGCGTGTTGCTATCATATTCGAAATGATTGAACAAATAGAGCGCGTGATGCGCCGGATCTTCCACAAGACAGGGACCCGTTTCATTCGATCCCAGCAGGGTTTTAAGCCCCGGTACGGCCGCTATTTCATCTTGCTTAACTTCCGTCCAGCGGCTGACCGGCACGACAAAATCATCAGAAAATCCACGCAAATATGGCGAGGAGGGTTCTAGGTTTTGATGTCGAAAACAGCCAAACGCTTTGTGCGGCAAATCGTATTTTTTCACCCTATGAAGATGATTGATCATCGCCATACCGCCCCAGCAGACCCCCAATGTGGCATGCACATGGCTTTGAGTCCAATTCATCACCTCTACCATTTCGGACCAATATGTAACGTCTTGGAAGTCCAAATGCTCAATCGGTGCGCCGGTGATGATTAATCCGTCAAATTTTTCATCTCGAACAGCGCTGAAAGGCCGATAAAATTGTTCCATGTGGTCTGACGAAGTGTTTTTGGTTTGGTGGCTCGTCATCCGTAGCAAGGTCAATTCAATCTGCAGCGGTGTGGCTCCAATCAGACGGGCAAATTGATTTTCCGTCTGAATTTTTAGCGGCATGAGATTGAGCAGTGCGATGCGCAGCGGACGGATGTCTTGCCGGTCCGCGTGGCTGGGATCCATAACCATAACACCTTCGGCGCTTAAAACGGCATGGGCAGGCAAATTGGCAGGAATCTTAATCGGCATAACGTCAGTCCTTGCTGCCATTAGAACGCGCTTTTGTGGAGTTTTGGTCCAGAGTCTCGGCCACCAGAGCTTCGAAATCTTGAGGCGTCTTTAAATTTTGGACGTCATTGGCTTGCAGCGTAATGCCCCATTTGGCCATCTGCGCATACCGCGGCTGGCGATGGGCCATAGCGCGCGCATAGGTCCATCGGATGAAATCATCAGGGCTCACTTTATCAGTTTGAACGCCAGTTTCGCTCTGATAGTCCGACCAGCAGGCCAAGAGAAAATCCGGCTGATAGCACATAGGTTTTGGCGCCAGATCAAAGCGCCGCACCAATTCGGCCGTGTGATCCGCGCCGCCAGCAATCCAGATTATCAGGAGGTTTTCTGATAGGGCGGTTAGAATTGGATCTGCGGCATCCCACGGATCGACCACTTCACAAATGGAGCCGCCGCTGTCACAAATGAAATTGTCATATCCGTAAAGATCGCAGGCCCGTTCAATGAAATGCGGCGTGTCAAACAGCGCCGCGCATTCGGCAGCATGATGTTGCGCTTGACGTTTGCAATAGTCATCGAAGGCAATTCCGCCTTTAGACACATCGCCCGGTTTGCCCAGATATGTCGACAGCGGTGCAAGGTTCTCAAAGGTAATATTCGAGGACATAGAGATAGAATCTGAGCGCAACAACTCAGCCAAAAACGGCACAGCCATGGCCGCTTTTTTAAAGTTATCAACAATATGCTCGCCCATATAGCGCGTGCCAATGCGATAATCTATGGAGTAATGAAACCAATTCCCCCGATGGCGCAGCATGGAAGATATATAGGTTTTCCCCAGGCCCGACATGGCAAACAGAAGAGCTTTTTTTTGTTTGGCATTGGTCCATTCTGCGCCGTTTTTATAGATCATGGCTCATATTCCCCAGCTTCTGCTCTGTCATAGGCCAATATGGTCGGTTGGAAAAGACCCTGCGCTAGGCTTGGCGCTTGAGATTTAGGTAATTGGCAGCCAAAATCAATGCAGCACCAAGAACCAAATAAAAATCCAGACTCTCCCCATAGAATACCACACCAATCACCGCAATCAATGGAAGTCGGGCAAAGTCCACAGGCATCACCAGACTGGCGGGCGCCAAAGATAGAGATTTTGTCATGCAAAAATGGGCGGCCAGTCCTGCGGCGCCAATTAAGATGAGCCAAGGCGCCGCAGCAACCGAGGGCAAGGCGATATCCCCATCGTAGCCGGCGCAAAGCAGCCCGAAAATTATTTGAAGTCCCGTGAGAAAAAATAGAATTTTGGTCAATGAATTTTGCACGGTGAGTTTGCGCGTCAAAATCGCAGCGCCTGCAAAACCAATCGCAGCACAAGTGGCGGCTATTATACCGATATTTACTGCGCCAATTTCGGGCCGGGCGACGATCAAAACCCCAATGAACCCCAAGGCTGCAATCGCTATTTTACGGAGGGTTAGCCCTTCGCCTAAAAAGAAAGGAGCCAGAAGTAAAACCCAAATCGGTGAGGTGAACTCAAGCGCAAATAATTGTGCCAGCGGAATTAAGGGCAGAGCAAAGAACCAAAGGTTTTGGCCAGTGAAATGAAAGATGTTGCGCAGAAGGTGAAGGCGGAAATGTTTAAGGTCTATTTCGCTCAGCGTGCCAACGGATTTTGCCACGGCGAGGACAATACCAAAACCCATAATGGACCGATAGAGCATTATCTCAAATGTATCGAGTTGGCTGGATATCGCGCGACCGGCAACGGCCATTGATGTAAAGGAAATAATAGCGCCAATCATCCAAAGCGCAGCACGGCGGTTGTTCATTTAGGAAGCCTCTTCCACTATTGGCCAACCCAATGACATAAATCAGCCCTATGCAAGCCGCAAAACGAACCTGCGCCGTTCTATAACACCAAACAGGCATAGGGCGGATTAAGTTTTCTAGCCAATAAATGCCTTAGGTTTTTGGAGATCGATTGCGACCTTTCGCCAAAACGCCCTGCAACATCCCAGCAGTGAAACCGAATCTTTACACAGCTGCTTGACCTTTTTGAGCGCTTCGGCGCGTTCCCGTTTTTTTTGCTTCTTCCATCTGCGCTTCTAAACAGTCCATCTCAGATTTCAGCTCACTATAAGTTTTCATAAAATATGCTC
>Ga0213869_10000626_pt1 | contig 27989 bp, 29 predicted proteins | sample PICome_10_FD_160083 | JGI IMG/M metagenome (GOLD analysis project Ga0213869, IMG submission 160083) | Coastal seawater microbial communities near Pivers Island, North Carolina, United States - PICO132 | ecosystem: Environmental > Aquatic > Marine > Coastal | place: USA: North Carolina...
GCTGCTGGTGCCGGCTTTAGCGCTGCCAGCCAGTACCAGAACGATTTCACCGCGCTGTTGATTGCTATCGGCCTCTACCAGCGCAACCAGCTCGTCGAGGCTGCCATGGAGATAGGTTTCAAAGGTTTTGCTTATCTCTCTGGCGATAAAGCCAGTGTGTTCGCTGCCAAATATTTCCCGCGCATCTTTAAGGCACTCGAGTATGCGGTGCGGCGCTTCGTAAAACACCATGGTTTCGCTGACTGTTTTAAGCTCTTCAAAGGCTTTTTGACGCTGACTGCGTTTGGCCGGTAAAAAGCCGATAAATCTAAATTTATCAGTGGGTAACCCCGCCACACTCAAGGCGGAGATAACCGCGCTGGCACCGGGAATCGGCACTACTGTATAGCCCTCCTCGCGAGCCGCGAGTACCAGTCGGTAGCCGGGATCTGAAATCAGCGGTGTACCAGCATCGGAAATTAATGCAATATCATCCCCTGAGGCGAGTCGCTTGAGGATTTTATAGCTGCTCTTCTTATCGCTGTGATCATGATAGGCCACAAGGGGCTTATCTATGCGAAAATGATCCAACAATTTTTTGCTGTGACGGGTATCCTCACAGGCTATGGCAGCTACGGACTGCAATGTCTCGATTGCGCGAGGCACCATATCACCCAGGTTACCTATGGGTGTGGCGACAATATACAACGTACCGGATTGATTTGAGTTCATGAATACAAAGCTTTTTCTGTCGATATTTTATGCTGGATGCATCTTAGCCTTTATCGGGGCCTGTGCGCCAATATCTACGCAAGATTCGGTAATACCGCGAATTGCCGCTACTCCCCAAGACAGCGATTCGAGCCGCTCTATTGTGCGCCAGGCAGAGCAGACTGTTATCCGTGCCCAGTCCGCCGACCCACTGCGCAGAGACTCCCTGTTTCTCGACGCTGCCATTCTGTTTGCCCAGGCCGGTGATATTGCCAACAGTCGAGAGACTCTGGATTTGATCACTGCCGACAATCTCGGCGATGCACTTTTTATTGAATACAGCCTGTTGGGGCTGGAACTGGATATTGCCAGCCACCTGCATACAGAGGCACAGCAGTGGTTAATACAACCGCGCTTTGTGGCGATTAGACCCACACTGGGAATTAACTTTTCACGGCGCATTCTGAGCCTGGAAAGCGACCTTAACTATGCAATGGGTGATCTTGAAACCAGCGTTGGCAATCTGATTCAGCTCGGCGAATCATTTAGCGAGAGAAAAATACTCGGCCAGGGTTCCATCGCGCTTATCCACGACAAGATTTGGCGACAGCTCAATGAACTGCCTTTCCAAACACTGCAAAAAAACCGGCCCGGCGATCGCGATACTCTGGCTGGCTGGTATGAATTGGCCGCCACCGTTCGCTACCAGCAGGGAGACCCGGTTGCCCAGCAGAGCCGTTTTTCTATCTGGCAGCAGCGCTGGCGAGACCACCCCGGGGCTAAAAAGCCGCCTTCGGCGTTAACCCGTCGCATACAGAGCCGGGCGCCGAAAAATATTGCCCTGTTACTGCCGCTGCAAGATGAATATGAGATTCCCAGCAATACTCTGCTCAACGGTTTTATGAGCGGCTATTATCAGAAACTGGCCCGAGGCAGCGCTGTTCCCAATATCAGCATTTTCGACACCTCTGAACTGCCAGTAACGGATGTCTATAACCAGGCGGTGGAGAGTGGTGCGCAACTAGTGATCGGCCCCATGCGCCAATCTCAGGTGGAGACATTAGCCTCAAAGCCGGCGCTGGATGTACCGACCATGACCCTTAACCGTGTTGAGAAAAGCATTGCAAATGCGCCGAAGAATTTAATTCAATTTGGGCTCTCTGCCCTCGATGAAGTAGAGCAGATTGCCGATCGTGCTTGGCTTGAGGGTAAAAGCAATGTTCTGTTGATAGCACCTGACAGCGGCTGGGGTCAGCGCGCCACTGACTATTTCATTAATTCCTGGACCGACAGGGGCGGCCTGGTTACCGGCGCTATCTCTTACCCATCGACAGTCAAAGATTTCACCAAACTGCTCAAGGAGCCGCTGGAGATCGATCTCAGCGAGAAGCGCGGCCTTGAAATGCGTCGCTATATCAACAGCAGCCTTAGCTATACCGCACGTCGTCGCAACGATATAGATCTGGTTGTTGTGCTTGGCTATTCAGAAAAAGTGCGTCAGATAAAACCCTCGCTGGATTTTCTCTACGCCGGGGATATTCCTGTCTACGCCTCGTCACATATCTACAATGGCACCCAGCAGGTTGAGCTCAACCGCGATCTCAGCGGCATTGAATTCAGCGCGATGAACTGGACTCTCGACGGCCATATGCCACGGCCCCTGCAACCGGATCAGCGCTTGCCTACGGCCTACCGACAGCTCTATGCGCTGGGGTACGATGCCTTTATGTTGCATGCAATGCTCGGGGAAATGGATAAGCCGGATGCTATTCCAGTATTTGGCTCTACCGGAATGCTGACACTCTCTAAGGCTGTTATTAAACGCCATGAGAAATGGGCTGTCTTTAAAAAAGGCCGGGTGTTACCAGCCAAGCCCTAGCTTGTAATTGATAGCTGCTAAAAAGATAGCTTGCAGTAAAACTGCCTCTAATCAGGGATAGATAATGCACAGGAATAGCAGTCTAAGCGGCGCGGATGCCGAACAGCTGGCGTGGGATTACCTGCAGCAGCAGGGCTTACAGTTTGTGGCGAAAAACTTTCGCACCCCGAGGGGCGAAATCGATCTGATTATGCGGGATAATGCTCAACTGGTTTTTGTTGAGGTTCGCTTTCGTCACAGTAGTCATTTTGGTTCTGCTGAAGAGTCAATTACCCAACAAAAGTGCCGACGCTTGACCGCTGCGGCGCTGGCTTATATGCAGAGCCAGAAACTGACAAATAAGGTAAGTGCCAGATTTGATGCTGTGGCTATCAGCCCAGCGCCGGCAAAGTCAGAGGCTGGCTACCGGATTAACTGGATAAAAAATATGCTGCAGTAAGGCCAATTTAAAAAGGTCGCATGTAAAACTGCAGACAATTTATAAAATGAAGGCAGGCTGTTGGACACGATGGAAGAGAAGATTTTTAATCATTTTCAAAAAATGATCGAAGCCACAATGCACAATGGTGAAACCCATACCGGAGCCATGACCGGCGCCGCCGAAAAAGTCGCCTCAGCACTATTGGCCGGCAATACCATTTTCACCCTCGGGGAAAAATCAGGCGTGCAACTTGCCCAGCTTTTCTCCGATTACCTTGCGCTGGGCTACGATATAGACCGTCCCGGTTTTCCCTCGATCAATCTCAACCAGATCACCCAGAACAGTAGTGACAACGAGCGCTACGACCAGGCACTCAACACCCATAGCAAGAGCGGCGATATACTTATCCTAGTCAGTGCCGGCAACAGTGGGCCACTGCTTGTCAGTGCACTTAATAGCGCCGTTAACCGCGGCATGACCATTGTGCTGCTATCTGCCGCAAACGATGAGTCGCTAGCCACTGCCGTCAGCTATAATGATATTCATATCAGCAGCGCAGATCTCTCTGCACCGCTGGCAACACAATCTCAACTTCAAGTTATTCAGTGTATCTGTGGACTGATTGACAGCCATATTTTCGGAGGCGAATAAATGCGTCACATCACCGTTATTTTTTTACTAATTTTTCTCCTTTCGGGCTGTACTTCGTTGGTTAATTCGGTGGTCGATAAGCCGATCGAACCCGACCCGACCTCCTCTCCAATTGGATCGGATCTCAATGACCTGAAGATGGATACCTTTATTGGCGTGAATATTAAAAAAGCCTCTCCGGCACTGAGAAAGGCCCATATCAATGTGCATGTCTACGACTCGGTGGTTTTACTCACCGGCGAGGTGCCCGATCAGGATCTGAAGTTACTGGCGGGTAATACTGCCCGCGCTTATCACGGTGCTCGCCAGGTTCACAATGAACTGGCTATTCGCGGCAACTCGTCGATTGTCTCGCGCACCAACGACACACTTATTACCGCCCAGGTAAAAACCAAGCTGACCTTTGATAAAGAAGTTGAGTCATCCAATATTGAGGTAACCACCGAAGACAGCGTGGTTTATCTGATGGGTAAAGTGCGACGCCTGAGCGGCGAAAAGGCCACCGCTATTGCCAGTGGCACTAGCGGCGTGCGCAAGGTGGTTAAAGTTTTTGAGTATGTAGACTAGAACTTTAGATTAGAACTTAAATTACAACCTAGAGTAACTCAATAGCCATGGCGGTGGCCTCTCCACCGCCAATACAAAGACTTGCAATACCCTTTTTTCCACCATGCTGTTGCAGGGCATGAATCAAAGTCACCAGTATTCTCGCACCGCTGGCACCGATCGGATGTCCAAGGGCACAGGCGCCACCATGAACATTGAGTTTGTCGTGGGGAATACCAATCTCGTGCATGGCCGCCATAGCGACCACAGCAAAGGCTTCGTTCACTTCCCACAGATCCACTTCATCAACAGTCCAACCAACACGCTGAAGCGTTTTATTAATCGCTGTTACTGGTGCCGTGGTAAACCACTCTGGCTCCTGGGCGCACTGATCAAAACCGTGAATCAATGCCACTGGCTTCAAGCCCTGGGCCTCGGCTTCATCCGCCAGCATTAACGTCAGTGCCGCTGCGCCATCGGAAATCGAGCTGGCATTAGCCGCCGTGACCGTCCCGTCTTTTTCAAAGGCTGGCTTTAACTGGGGGATTTTTTCCGGTCGGGCATTGCCCGGCTGCTCATCGGTATCGACAACTGTATCGCCGCGACGGGAAGAAATTGTCACTGGGGCAACTTCATTTTTGAACCATCCGTTATCTATAGCCCGATTGGCACGGCGCAGTGATTCAATGGCGTAGGCATCCTGATCTTCGCGGCTAAAGTTATATTTCTTCGCGCAGGTCTCGGCAAAGCTGCCCATTGCGACGCCCTGGTAGGCATCCTGCAGGCCGTCATACTGCATATGATCGAGCAGCTGCCCAGGCCCAAATCTGTAGCCCTGTCGCCCCTGGGGAATAAGGTAGGGGGCTCGGCTCATGCTCTCCATACCACCAGCCACTATAGCTTTAGACTGGCCGGCACGCAGTGCGTTGGAGGCCATCATCACCGCCTTCATTGCCGAACCGCAAACTTTGTTGATGGTGGTACAAGCCGTTGAACGATCCAGTCCTGCAGCCAGAGCTGCCTGTCGAGCAGGGGCCTGACCTACGCCGGCGCTGAGTACACAGCCCATCAGCACTTCATCAATTTGGTTATTGTCGATTTCGGCTTTGGCAAGCGCGTCACTGATAGCGGCTGCGCCGAGCTGAGTGGCGCTAGCGCTGGAAAGCGAGCCCATCATGCCGCCCATTGGCGTGCGCGAAGCTGATAGTATGGCGATTGGCTGTGATGTTGTAGTTGATGATGACATTGTGGCTCCTCCTGAGAATAAGTCTGCTTCTTATAGCTTGTTCTAATTGATCGTTATTTGATAACCCGCAGAGACGGTTTGGGCTTTTTCGAGTCCTTGTTTTTCGAACTCTTGTTTTTCGGCTCAGCTGGTGATTTTGTTTTCACTGCTTTTGGTCCGCTGGGCGGGGTTGGCGTCAGGTCTGGATCTTCGCGCTCAAACACTGTGCCCTGGCCATTCTCATGACTGTAGATTCCGACAACAGCAAAGACAGGTACCTTTATCTCAATAGGCACACCGCCAAAGCGTGTTGAAAAGGCGAGAATTTCAAGGTCGAGGATAAAGTTGGTTACCGCCCGGGGCGCGATATTGAGAACTATCTGACCATCGGTCACATAGTTCTGGGGAACCTCAACACCTGGATAATGGGCATCGATCACCACATAGGGCGTGCAATCGTTGTCCACTATCCAGTCAAAAAAAGCTCTCAGGATATAGGGTCGGTTGGACCTCATATTCATCGCAGGGGACGAATCTCTTGTTCGAGATCTGTAAGGCTTTCCTGGAATGAAGGTCGATCGAACAGACGCTCCATATAGTCGAGCAGAGGCTTTACCTGACGGTTGTTGGGCAGTTCGATACCGAGCTGCGGCAAACGCCAAAGAATTGGCCCAAGACAGCAATCAACCAGGGTAAATTCTTCACTCATAAAGTAAGGCATATCGGTGAAGATACTGGCTATGCTGATCAGCGACTCACGGAATTCCTTGCGCGCCTCTTCAGCTTTTTTGCTCTCTGGACTATTGATAATCTGGGCAATCAAACTACCCCAGTCTTTCTCGATGCGGTGAACCCAGAGACGGCTCTGCGCTCGCGCTACTGGATAGACCGGCAACAGCGGTGGATGTGGAAAGCGTTCATCCAGATATTCCATAACCACTTTTGACTCGTAGAGAGCCAGGTCGCGATCAACCAGAGTCGGCAGTGTGCCATAGGGATTCGCTTCCAAAATCTCTTCTGTAATGGCGCTGGGTTCCACATCTTCGATTTCAACCGTAACGTCTTTCTCGGCTAAAACAATACGAACTCTATGGCTGTACTGGCATGTAGGGTCGGAAAATAATGTCATCGACGATCGTCGCACATCAACCTCTCATCTTTAAAGTAATTAGGGGGTAGCACGTCGCCACCCCAAATAGACAATCCATGCCTTTATATGGTCTGTCCTGAAGAAAACTGTCTAATCTTAGTGAATGCCTTTCCAATACTCTCGGTTCAGCAATACAACAAAGACTAACAATAGTAACAAAAATAACAATACCATTCGGCCGATATGCTTGCGCTCTTCGGCCATTGGCTCTGCAATATAGGCGAGGAAGTTCACCAGATCATACATCGCAGCATCATACTCTTCGGCGGACATGGTTCCCGCTTCAGGGATTACAAAACGACCACAGGGATCATCGAGAATATCTTCACCCGTCAAACGGTCGCGTTTAATACCGCCATTGGCTGCCAATACAGGCCCCGGAGCACATTCAGGCAACCCCTGTAAGTCGAGCAGAGCGTGGGGCATACCCACATCTTTAAACACTCTGTTGTTGACACCCAGAGGGCGACTTGGGTCTGCATAAAAGTTACGCAGGTAAGTATAGACCCACTCGGGTGAGCGCGAACGTGCCACCAGCGTTAAATCCGGAGGCACGGCGCCAAACCACTCTTTAGCGCCATCTTCAGGCATTGAGATTTCCATCAGATCACCAATCTTCTGGCCGGTGAAAATCATATTGTCGAGCATCATCTGATTGGGGATACCAGCATCATTGGCAACGCGCTCCCAACGGGAGTACTTGAATGAGTGACAGCCCATGCAGTAGTTTACCGCCAGCTTTGCACCATTCTGCAATGAGGCGTGATTGCTGAGATCAGCTTCAAATGGATCACAGTCAATGGCACCGCAAGACTTGCCGCTCTCAGCACCCACTGCCTTCAATGGCAGAATAACCAGAAGCAGTACTATTAACAGTCCACCTAGTGATTTCCAGAAACCCATACCGCCATCCATCGTAATGCGGTCGGGCTCAGGCTTGGTAGTCTCGATGCGAGTCCAGAAGTAGATACCGATAAAGTAAGCAAAATAGAGAACAGTACAGATCTGCGCGAGAACTGTGCGCGCTGCTGTCGGCGCTTTAACACCCAGGTAACCGAGGATAATAAAGCAGGCAGCAAATACCAGAATTGCTCCCCGGCTAAAGCTTCCCTTGTAGCGCATTGAGCGAACCGGGCTGCGATCCAACCATGGCAGTACAAACAGGATAGCGATTGCAGCGGCCATAGTAATAAAGCCACCGAGCTTGTCGGGAACTGCACGCAGCATTGAATAGTATGGCGTGAAGTACCAGACCGGTGCGATATGTTCAGGAGTCTTCAGCGAGTTGGCAATCTCAAAGTTTGCGTGCTCGAGGAAGTAGCCACCCATCTCTGGGGCAAAGAACAGAATGGCGCAGAATACAAACAGGAATACGACGATCGGCACCAGATCGTGAATCACAAAGTATGGGTAGAAAGGAATGCCATCGACTGGATTGCCTTTCTCATCTTTGTACTTCTTGATGCTAACGCCATCCGGGTTGTTTGAACCCACGTCATGCAAGGCAATAATATGCATCACTACCAGCGCGATCAAAATGATCGGCATGGCGACAACGTGCAGTGACATAAAGCGGTTGAGGGTAATACCAGAGATCAGGTAGTCACCACGAATCCACTGAACAACATCTTCACCAATCACCGGAATAGCGCCAAACAGCGAAATAATTACCTGCGCACCCCAGTAGGACATCTGACCCCAGGGCAGAACATAACCGAGGAAAGCCTCAGCCATCAGTGCCACATAGATAGTCATACCGAAAATCCACACCAGTTCACGAGGCGCTTTATAGGATCCGTAGATCAGGCCGCGGAACATATGCATATAGACGACAATAAAGAACGCCGAGGCACCCGTAGAGTGAGCGTAGCGAATAATCCAGCCCATATCCACATCGCGCATTATGTACTCAACAGAGGCGAAGGCCTGCTCTGCAGAACCCTGGTAGCTCATCAGCAACCAGATACCAGTGACCAGCTGGATAACCAGCACGACCATCGATAAAACGCCGAAGTAGTACCACCAGTTAAAATTCTTGGGTGCGTAATACTCGGCCATATGCCGATTCCACTCACGCTTGAGCGTTGGCATGCGCGAATCAATCCACTCGGCTAAAGCAGCTACTTTACTCATTACGCAATCTCCGAATCTATACCAATAATAATAATGTCGTCCGACTCATAGGAGTGAGGCGGAACCTCAAGGTTAGTCGGCGCAGGTACGCCAGCAAAAACCCGTCCAGAGAGATCGAACTTGGAACCGTGACAGGGGCAGAAGAAGCCACCGAGCCAGGAGTCTCCACCGAGATCCTGAGCGCCCACATCAGGGCGATACATCGGCGCACAGCCGAGGTGTGTACAGAGACCAACCAGAATCAGGAACTCTTCCCTGCCAGCCATTGTGCGCGCTGAACCAGCCACATACCCGGGCTGTGAGGCGCTCTGTGAATCTGCATCCCTGAGGATGCTCACATCCATTGATTCAATTGCAGCCAGAGACTCTTCAGTACGACGCACGATATAAACAGGCTTGCCGCGCCACTCGACAACCAGGCGGCCGCCAGACTCTAGCTTGGAGATATTAACTTTAACCGGCGCACCAGCAGCTTTAGCTTTGGCGCTCGGTTGCCAGGATGAAACGAAAGGTACTGCCGCACCAACTACACCGGCTCCACCGACAACAGCGGTAGCACCAGTAAGAAATCGGCGGCGACTATGGTTGACACCGTCACTAGTCATGACGTTCTCCCTAAACAGCAAAATTGGATGTAATACACGCGGGTTCGCGCGCAATTAAAAGGCGCTGCATATTAACGGAAAGCCGCATTTTACGCAACTGTGAGAGTGCCAAATAACCGCTTAACCAGCTGTTTTTAATGGCAAAAAAAAACCCGACTGAAGAGTCGGGTTTTGTCTTTTCCAACGCGCGATTAACGCTTGGAGAATTGTGGACGCTTACGTGCTTTACGCAGACCCACTTTCTTACGTTCGACCTGACGAGCATCGCGAGTCAAAAAGCCTGCTTTGCGCAGTGGGCTACGAAGATTCTCATCGTATTCCAACAGTGCACGAGCAATGCCGTGACGAATCGCACCAGCCTGACCGAAGTTACCACCACCATTTACGGTGATCTTCATATCAAACTTGTCGACCAGATCAACAACCTCAAATGGCTGGCGAACAATCATTCGCGCCACTTCACGACCGAAGTAAACTTCGATTGAGCGATCGTTAATTGTGATATTGCCGTTTCCTGAAGTTAGGAAAACACGCGCGGCTGACGTCTTGCGACGACCAGTACCATAAAATTGAGATTCTGCCATGATAATCGCTGTCCGTTACAGTTCTAGAACTTGGGGTTGCTGTGCAGTATGAGGATGCTCATTACCGACATAAACCTTGAGTTTTCTAAACATTTCCCGACCTAGTGGTCCGCGGGGCAACATACCTTTAACCGCTGATTGGATAACACGCTCAGGCGCTTTATCCAAAAGCTTGTCAAAAGTAATATCCTTAAGACCACCGGGGTAACCGGTGTGAGAGTAATAGGTTTTCTGTGTGGCCTTGTTACCGGTCACGCCAATTTTTTCAGCGTTAACCACCACGACGTAATCGCCGGTATCAACATGAGGCGTATATTCTGGTTTGTGTTTGCCACGTAATCTTGTCGCAATTTCCACGGCCAGACGTCCAAGGGTTTTGCCCTCAGCGTCTACGATATACCAGTCACGTTGAACTGATTCTGTTTTAGCACTATATGTTTTCATTCTTATCCTGCCTGGCTTTGGGGTATCCCAAAAAAGGGTGCGAATTGTAATGATCGTCCGCGCCTATTACAAGGGGGGATTTGAGCAAATTTAAAGTTTTTTACAGATAAGCTTATGGACGGTGCGGACAAGCCAAATACTCACGGCTCTGCATCTCCAATAATCGGCTCTCTGTACGCTGAAATTCAAAGCTCAACCGGCCGCCCGTATACAGCTCATTTATAGGCGCGGCGGCGGATACAGCCAATTTCACGCTGCGATCATAGAACTCGTCGACCAGATTTATAAAGCGCCGAGCGGCATCATCATTCAACGCAGTGAACAGCGGAACATTGCTAATCACCACCGAATGAAACTCTTTCGCCACTTCAATATAATCGTTTTGACTGCGCGGTCCCTCGCAGATTGCCGCGAAATCAAACCAGACTAAATCCTCCGCCACCTTGCGAGAAGGAATCAAGCGGCCCTCTATATCCAGGCTTATATTGAGTTTAATTTCCCCCTCGAGCACCACCAGACTATCAAAGGTTGCACTGATAGCCCGCTCGGCTGCATCTCCCAGCGGCGAGTAATAGAGCTCGGCCTTTTCCAGCGCGCGCAATCGGTAATCGCGACCGCCGTCGATATTAACCACTTCGCAGTGCTTGTTAAGCAGCTCAATAGCGGGGAAAAAACGCTGGCGCTGCAAGCCATCGCGATACAGCAGATCGGGAATAATATTAGAAGTGGCGACCAGGGTGACACCACGCTCGAACAACCCCTCCAGCAATAGCGCCAGAATCATCGCATCGGTGATATCACTGACAAAGAACTCATCAAAACAGATAACCCGCGCCTCACTGGCAATTGACTCGGCAACAGTATCCAGCGGATTGGCCCGGCCTTTATGACGCTCAAGATCCTGGTGAACTCGGCGCATAAAGCGATGGAAGTGAACGCGTATCTTCTTTTCAAATGGCAGGCTCTCGTAAAAGCTGTCCATCAGGTAGGTTTTGCCACGACCAACACCACCCCAAAAATAGAGCCCTTTTTCCGGTGCGCGATCTGACTCACGGGAAGAGCGCAATAATTTTGCCAGCAGGCCGCCCTTCTTGCCATTGTTGCGCTCTATCAACCGCTGAAACAGATCGTCCAGCTGATCGACCGCATAGGCCTGGGCATCATCTGCAACAAAGCCCTCTCGAGCCAGATCATTTTGGTAACGCTGTTTCGGGGTTAACATCGAATATGGTAGGATCAACTGTTAAAGGCAGACTGTAACTATCACGGCGCCCTAAAACAACTAAAAAAATAATTCTAAAAACATTGATTCGGAAACCGCCTTTGGCGACACTTAGACAAGCAGCTCAAAGGTTATTAGGAGAATACATTTGACAACATTGACCTCAATTCTGATCGCAGCAGCGTTTTTCCTTATCGGAGCCGCTGTCGGCCGTCTCTTCTCTAAAAAAGTTGATCAGGGTGATAAATCTGTCAGCGACCTGGAGAAGAAACTTGAGAAAAGCGAGCAGAAACTCAAGCGCTACCAGCAGGAAGTAACCGAGCACTTTGTTGCCGTTTCCCATCTGACAAGCAATGTAGCCCAAAGTTATAAGCAGATTCACGAGCACCTGGCGACCAGCGCGATTCGTTTGGCTAGCCCGGAAGTCGGTCGCCAACTCCTCAAGTCCGGCGGCAGTGACCTCAATATGTTAGATGCCAATGGCAAACCCCTGGTCGATATAGATGATATAGAAGTACCCAGAGACTATGCCCCCAGCGTACCAGGCGGCATCCTCAGCGAAGGCTATGGTCTGAGTGAAAATAATCAGGCTGCGGAACAGCCAGACAGTGCCACTAACAATATTGACGCGGATGATGACGAAGAGGCAGATCCGACCCAGAGAGTGGGTTAACGCTTAAAGAGTTAGCAAAAAGCCTATTAGCTAGCAAAAGCACGGGGAAAAGCTATAAAGAAGCAGCAGTTTTAGCGCAAGCAGGGAGGTTTGCCATAACAACTCTAACCAACTACTCAATACTTGGCCGCGCACTATCCCATCTTCTACCCAGCCGTTGCTCAATGTGCAGCGGCGCGCTGGAAACCGCAAACCAGTGCATCTGCGATGCCTGTGTCAGCGAATTGCCTTGGCTGGAAAAGCAATGCCAACAGTGCGCAGTGCCCCTCGCCACCGATGCCCTGTGCCCGGACTGCCAGTCAAAACCGCCCGCTTTCCGCCGCTGTATTTCTGCCTTCACCTATCAGGCGCCGATCGACAATATTATTTTGCGCTTTAAAAAAGATCCCTATGCCGCCGAGATCAAACAGCTGACCGCACTGCTGGCCGAACGAATTCTTCGCAGCTACCAGCCGACAGGTAAAGAACTGGAACAAAAGACAGCCCTGCCAGAGCTGGTAATCCCAATGCCCCTGCACTGGCGAAAAATAGCCCATCGTGGATTTAACCAGAGCCAGATAATCGGCAACCTGCTATCCAACTACTTTTTGTATGAGTACAAAACTCCGCTCAAGGTACATAGCGATATCTGCCAGCGCACCAGCAATAGCCAGGCTCAGCACACACTGGATAAAAAGCAGCGCGCTAGGAGCGTCAGAGATGCTTTTTCCGTAGGGGCGGGATCAGGCTTTAGCCTTAAAGGAAAGACTGTCGCCATACTGGATGATGTTGTGACCACCGGCGCCACGGCAAATGCACTTGCCAGCACAGTGATAAATGCAGGAGCCGACCAGGTGGATATTTGGTCTCTGGCGAGAACAGGCTGGAATAATTGCAGCCATTAACTCAGAATGGCACATATAAAACTACCCACAGAGAATTCCTCGAGAGTGAACTTATCTCCACAACAGCCAGACAGTATTTGGCAGCAGATTTATCAACAGGCGCAGACTGCCGCCCGCGATGAACCCATACTGGCGAGTTTTTTCCAATCGACCATTCTCGATCACCAGAGTCTCGGCAGCGCTCTTAGCTACCATCTGGCCAATAAGCTGGCCAGCAGCGCAGCGCCGGCGTCCATGCTGCGCAAAGTGATGGATAGAGCTTTTTCAACCGATAAAATTATTCAGGCAGTGGCCGCCGATATTCAGGCCACCGTCGCCCGTGACTCGGCGTGTAATCTCTATCTAACACCTTTCCTCTATTTTAAGGGGTTTCTGGCAGTGCAATCCTATCGCGCAGCACATCAGCTGTGGTTAGAAGATCGCCGCTCCCTGGCACTGCTACTGCAGTATCGTATCTCGCTGAAATTTGCCGTGGATATTCATCCGGCGGCACAGATTGGCAGCGGCCTGCTGGTTGATCACGCCACCGGGTTAGTGATTGGTGAAACAGCTGTCGTCGAAGACTGCGTTTCAATTATGCAGTCAGTAACCCTGGGCGGCACCGGTAAAGTCTCCGGCGATCGCCATCCGAAAATTCGCAAAGGTGTACTGATTGGCCCCGGGGCAAAAATACTTGGCAATATTGAAGTGGCCGAGGGTGCTATGGTGGCAGCGTCGAGCGTGGTTTTAAAGCCTGTTCCGGCCCATGCGATTGTGGCCGGCGTTCCCGCAGCGGTGATTGGCGATGCCAGAAGCACCGAGCCATCCCGAACTATGGATCATTATTTCAAGTGTGACTAGACTGTGTTTGACTAGACTGTGTTTGACTAGAGAGTGCGTGACTAGACTGTGTGTAATTAAAGAGCGCGACTAGCTGAAAGAAACTAACAGCGATCCCAACTAAAGGGCATCACCTGGTCCAGAGAGGTCGCACCCTCAATCTGCATCAGCAATCTATCCACCCCCAGGGCAACACCAGAGCACTCGGGCAACCCCGACTCCAGCGCTGCTAGCAAGTTCTGATCAATCTCCATCAGCGGCTTGCCTGCTATTTTTCGCGCCTGCTGGTCCTCGGCAAAACGTCTCGCCTGCTCCTGCCCATCGGTTAACTCAAAGTAGCCATTAGCCAACTCAACACGATTTAGAAAAGCTTCAAAGCGGCGACTGACTCGACGCCCCTGAGCATCGCTGTGAAAGCTTGCCAGAGCCGCCTGACAGGCCGGATAGTCATAGACCAGCACTAAGCCATCGCTGAGCTGAGGCTCGATAACAACGCTAAACAACAGATCCAGACAGTTGGCGCGACTATCATCAGACCAGGCACTTGAGCCCGCCTCGACGGCGAGCTTTTGCAGACTGCTCAACTCTGCCTGGTGAGGATCAATATTGAAGTATTTGGCAAACAGCTCGGCATAGCTGTACTTATTAATCGCGATAGCGGGCAGCAGAGTTTCAATCAGCTCGCCAAGTTCAGCCATCAACTGATGCTCATCCCAACCGCAGCGATACCATTCAAGCAGGGTAAATTCCGGATTGTGGCGGACACCCACCTCGCCACTGCGAAACGCTTTTCCCAGACAGAAGATATCGCCACTGCCCGCGGCGAGCAGCCGTTTCATAAAATATTCAGGAGAGGTTTGCAGGTAGCTTTTTACAACAGAGGCTCCTAATTCGCTGAAGGCTCCTAATTTTCCAGTGGCTCCAAATCCGCCAGAGGCCCCTGGGAGAGTAGCAATACTTTCTATATTGCGATCGGTAACCGATGTTGTAGACAACACCGGCACATCCACTTCAAGCAAATTGCGCTGCTGGAAAAAACGCCGCAGCTCGGCCAAAACCCGACTGCGCTGACGCAGTCTGTCGAGACTAATACCGGGCTGCCAATCTGTCATCAGCGCAATCCGCCTTTATCTACAGGGGTTATTTACTGCTAACGCGACCCTGATATTCGCCGGTGCGCGTATCGACACGAACAACTTCGCCCTCATCGAGAAACAGCGGCACCTTAACCACAGCACCAGTGCTCAACTTGGCCGGCTTGTTGCCGCCCTGAGCAGTATCGCCACGCAGACCGGGATCGGTTTCAACAATTTCCAACTCAACATGGTTGGGCGGTGTTACCGAAAGCGGTGCACCGTTGTACAGAGTCACCACGCAAATATCCTGCTCACTCAACCACTGCAGCGCATCCCCAACCGCATTTTCAGTTGCCTGATGCTGCTCAAAGGTGTCCGGCTCCATAAAGCACCAGAAATCGCCATCGTTGTAGAGATACTGCATATCAGCATCCATCACATCAGCAGCTTCGACAGACTCGCCAGATTTAAAGGTCTTCTCTAAAACCCGTGCGGTTTTCAAATTGCGCAGTTTGACGCGATTAAACGCCTGCCCCTTACCGGGCTTAACAAGCTCATTTTCCAAAATTGAACAGGGGTCGCCGTCAAGCATCACTTTTAATCCGGGACGGAATTCATTGGTAGAATAATTAGCCATTGGTCTCTTATCTCGATTATCTAAAAAGGCAGATATGATACCCGAACTACTCACCGATTTGAGTAGTTTGTAGTATTGATCGGCAAATTATTGAAATGACCAGATTAACCGGGAAAGTTGACTACACTTAAAAGCGTACGGAGAAAAAAATATAACTTAGCCACTCGCCCCGGGGATCAGCCCCTCTCAGCGACCCCAGTGGCGACGCAATCGGAAAGCCTTACAGATAAAACTTATGACTTCTGTATCACTGGATAATATCTCAGCCCTGCTGGACATCATCAAGCCCGACATTGCCGACCAGCTTATCAGCGATGCAAACTTTTGCCTGCAAGATAAAGCATCCGCCGAACAGTGGATTGGCAATCTATCCGCCAACAGCTATGCCAATAACGCCATAGAGCTCTATCGGGTCCTTCCTTTAGCAGCAAAGCTGGATATAGATCCCAACACCAAGATGGAGATACTCGACAGCCTGACACCCATAGTGATCAGGTCTACCGAGTGCCTGCTGCAATCCCAGCCCAACGAGGATACCGCCAAGGCAATCTCTCTCGGTCAGGCGCTGATTCGGCAGGTTTACGAAGGCAATAAACTGGTTATCTACCAGCTTGGTAACCAAGTGAATATTACCAGTCAAACCACTATTTCCGCGCTCGCCAAAAGCATCCTCAACGCCTGCAATGTACTGGCCAAAATACTGCTCAACAGCCTTAGTCAGTACCTGCAGCAACCAAAATTTTTTTGGCGTGAACTGCACGCGCTACACCTGCTGGCGCAACAGCTGGATATAGCCGATCTGGATATGCCCAACCCCATGGGCATCAATACCTCGATCGATAAGGTCTATTTAAAACTGTTGCTTTTTAACTGCACAAGGCCCAACCATTTCTCAAATTATGAACTGCGCTTTGTCTACACCGAACTGGATTTCTGGTCCTCACTGGCAGAGTTGCGCAGAGGCAATAAGGGCGGGCTGTTTGCCATAGATCCATCCAGTAATCGCGGCGCTGTCTATGCCGATGAGATTGAGCAGCGATCCGGCAATATCATCTTGGATACCTTCAATCTGGTCAAATTTCTAAACAGCATTCTTGATGAAAATAACGACAGCCTGTTTTCCGACCGTATCTCCCGACGGGTGATTAAAGACCTGGTTCGCCAGTGGGGAGAAAAAATAAAACGCCAGGAAACCCATATTAGAGACCATGCAGAAATCAGTATCACCCGCGGCTTTACCTCGATTATCTGTATGCTGTCGCGAACCGACTCATTTGAAAACTTTCTACTGCTCTGCGGCCAAAAACCCTCGGCACCGGACGCCGGAGTAAGAGGTATCGACAGAACCGATGATGTCTGGGGAACCTCGTTTGAACCCATCGACAGCCACCCTGGCGACCCGGTTATCTTCACACCTGTACGCAACAACAAAACCAGATTGCGGCTAATGCGCGGTATACGCACCGATATCAGCCTGAATGGCGCCGGCATTGAACTGGCCGACAACAAAAATGAACTGCAGCCCGGCGAACCCATTGCCATACGCACCAAGGGCAACGCCAAATGGGTGGCGGGGATTATTCGCTGGAAACATATCACGCCATCCCTGAACACAGTCTGCGGTCTACAGTTTCCGGCACGCAACTGCACCCCAGCGGCGATCCGCTGCAATCCCAGAGAGGAACAGACCGAGCGGCAATTTATGCAGGCGATAATCCTGTCAAAAAAGAAAGATCTCAGCGATGAAGTGACTCTGCTCTGCCCGCCATTGCGTTACAGCGAGGGCAGCAAAATCTATTTACTGACCCCCAAGAAACAGACAGCGGCAATCCTCGGCGAAGAGCTGGAAACCACCGAACATCTCTCGCACTTTAAAATCAGCTTTTGTTAACCATTAATTTGCACTAACAATCCAGGGATGAAAAATTTTATGCACAACAACCAACCACTGCATATTCTAATCGTGGATAAATCCAAGGATGAAGCAAACCGCTATATCAGCATTCTGCGCAGCGCCGACTTTAAGGTTGATGCCAAACTGGCCACCACTGAAGAGGAATTGCAGAAATTTATTTCCATGCGCAACTGGGATTTACTGATCGCCACCCAGAACTACAGAAAAATTCCCGTCCAGAATATTTTTCAACGTGTTAGACGCGCCGAACGGGATGTACCAGTAATTTTAATCAGCGCAAAATATGACCCCAAAGCCCTGATCGAAGGACTGCGTCTTGGCGCCGTCGACGTGGTTGTTGAAGACCAGGATCAGCATCTAATTAAAGTTGTAGAGCGCTCCATACAAGCAGTTTACGAGCGCCGCCAGTCCCGCGAGTGGGAGCGCAAACTTTCAGTTGCAGAAAAACGCTCTCAGCACCTGATGAATATCTCCCGCTTTCCGATTGCAATTATCCAAGAGGGAACCTATGTCTATGCCAATGATGCCTGCGCCAGTATGTTTGGCTTTTCCGAGTCTGAAGAGATGCTCTGCCTACCGGTGATTGACAATATTGCCAGTAGAGATCGTGCAAAACTCAAAGCTTATATGGTGCCACTGGAGAGCAACCACGAGATTATGCCCTTTGAAGCCATGGTTAAAACGCTGGACTCGCAAGACAACGAGAGCGATTCATTTTTGGAAATTCACCAGATCCAGTACCAGGGTGAACCGGCACTTCAATTTACCATCAATAAAGACAAACAGTTTGACGCCTCAATAACCCATAGCGACGCACAGCAGACCGCAGAGTACAGCGCAATTCAACCCCACCTGGTCTACGACCTTATCAGCCGCGGCATTAGCCGCTCAGTCCAGAGCGGCCAGGACTGTATGCTGCTGAATATCCAGGTGGATCGATTTAACCAGTTAAAAGAAGATCTGGGCATCGCCAAGGCAGAGAAAATCGCCCATTCACTGGTGATGTTTATCGTGCAGATCTTCGACCACAATCTGGATTGCGGACGGATTTCAGAAAACTGCTTTGCCATTGTGCTCCCCGAGACCACCGAGGAAAAAGTGCTCGAAGTGGCCAACAATATTACCCACCAGATCAGCAATGAAGTGTTTGATATAGACAATGAAAGCTTCTCCCTAACCACCTCGATCGGCATCACATTGCTCAATGAAAATGTGCCCTCCGTAGAGCGTGCACTGGAACGCAGCCAGGAGGCTATAGACCAGCTGAGAGATAAATCTGAGATCGGCAATGGCGTAAAACTCTATATCCCCGACATTCATTCCGATGAGGTCTCAAAAACCGAAGCCGTCGCCATAACAGCCAAACGCCTGCTGGGCGAAAATGCATTTTCCATTCGCTATCAACCCATAGTCGCCCTGTTAGAAGGGGGCAGCGGCAAAGAGTATTACGAAGTTATTCTCGGGGTTAGCAAGGATGTTGCCGCCGAAGAAATTCCCGAGGACTTTATCAATAATTTATTTAAATCCGATATCGCCGGCGAAGTGGATCGCTGGGTCATTAGCCAAGCGCTGCAATCCCTCGCCGAAAAATTAAAAACCAATCCGGATACCCAGTTATTTATCAATATCAGCGCCCAGTCATTTTCCGATCAGGCGTTTTTACCCTGGCTAGCTGATGTACTCGACGCAGCACAGCTGCCCAGCAATTCGCTTATCTTCCAGTTCCGGGAAATCGATGCAGTGCGCTTCCTAAAGCAGGCCGCAGCTATCTGTGAACAGCTGAAAAAATCAAAAGGTCAGGTCGGCATCACCAATTTTGGGCTGGCGATTAACCCGCTAAAAACCCTGGAGACAGTGGCCGCCGATTTTGTAAAAGTGGATCGCTTAATCGTTGAGAAACTTGAAAAAAATGAAACGGGAAAAGCAGAGTTTCAAACAATAATGGGCGGTATGACCGGCACTGGTGTCGATGTAATTGTGCCCTTTGTAGAGAAGGCGACAATTATTCCCACATTGTGGCAGCAGGGCGTGCAGTATATTCAGGGGCACTATATTAAGAAGCCGGGGTTTGAGATGGATTATGATTTTTCCGAAGGGCCTTAAAGAGTAGCCTTAAGAGGGGCCTTGATAGCGGCCCCTTTTCACTCGAAGCACTAATCCAGTATCAATGTATCCTTATCGCTATACCCCAACAGATAGAGAATCCCATCCAGGCCCAGATTGGAAATCGACTGCTCAGCTGAAGCCTTAACCAATGGCTTGGCGCGAAAGGCAATACCCAGACCGGCAATCCCCAGCATTGGCAGATCATTGGCACCATCACCCACAGCAATGACCTGCTGCAACTTAAGACCCTCTTTTTCAGCGATCTCGCGCAACAACTCCGCCTTGCGCTGGCCGTCGATAATATCCCCCGACACCTGCCCGGTAACCAGCCCGTCTTCTATATCCAGCTGGTTGGCATAGACATAATCCACCCCCAGACGCTGCTGCAGATATTCACCAAAGAAGGTAAAACCACCGGAGACAATCGCGGTTTTATAACCGAGTTTTTTCAATGTGGAGATCAGATGTTCGGCGCCCTCGTTTAAGCGCAGGCGCTCGGCAACCGATTGCAGGACCGAGATATCCAGTCCCTTAAGCAGGGCCATACGCTGGGTAAAGCTCTGCTTAAAATCTATTTCGCCCTGCATGGCCGCTTCGGTAATCGCGGCGACCTGTTCGCCAACACCGGCTTCGATCGCCAGCTCGTCGATAACCTCGGCATCAATTAGGGTGGAGTCCATATCAAAAACCACCAGGCGGCGGTTGCGCCTAAAGATACTGTCCTCCTGATAAGCGACATCAATATCGTACTTGCTGGACAGTTCCAGAAGTGCATTTTTAAGTTGCAGGGCATTTTCAGGTTCGCCGCGCACCGAGAATTCCACGCAGGCGCGACCTAGCTTTTCGGTCTCATCCAGTTTAATTCGCCCGGAGAGACGGACAATTTTGTCGATATTCAATCCGAAATCACTGGTCACCGTGGTGACGGCGGCGAGATGTTCGGAGTTAATCTTGCGCGCCAGCAATGTCACTATATAGCGAGACTTGCCCTGCTGTTCGACCCAATCCTGATAGCGCTTATCGGAGATTGGCAGGAATTGCGCCTGCATATCCAGGTCGAGCAGTTTTGTCTGGATATCACTGATCATGGTTTCGGAATTATCGCTCTTCGGCACTGAAGCGAGAATACCCAGGTTGAGCTGGTCGTGAATGACCGCCTGACCTATATCGAGCACGATGACATCGAAGCGCGACAGCACGCCGGTAACCACACTGGTGACACCGGGTTTGTCTTGTCCCGATACGTTTATCAGTAATATATCTTTCACAGAATCCAGCCAAAGTAATTTTAAGGACGCTATTATATAAAAGCTGCGGGAATAGGATAGAATACTCGCCAATTAATTTTCAATCAGGCAATAATTTAAGGACTTCGGGATGCATCGCCAATTTCCCATGGCTAAGAAATTACCCGCTATTGTATTGTCTGTCTGCCTAATTTTCGGCCTCTTAAGCTGGATTGTTCTGCACAGCCATGCCACCAGCGTCAGCAAAGATACATTGCAGGAAAAAGGCGAGCTGACTATTGGCCAGCTAGTCGAGTTGGTTCGCGCCCCGCTATTTAATAATGACAACATCAGTATTCAGGTAGCACTGCAAAAGGTCACCGAAGATCCTGCCATTATCAGCGCCGGTGTCGAGGATGTTGAGGGACAACTTATTGCCCAGAGCAAAAAGCCTCCTGCCGAAAAAGTTATCGCCAACAGTTTTAGTCGCGATATTGTTTTTCAGGATACGCTGGCGGGCAAGGTTCGTTTGACTATCAACAGCCAACCGATAAAGCAGCGCTTCAGCCAGGTGGTTAGAAACTGGTTGCTGCTATGGGCTCTATTTACTGCTGCATGCACCTACTTTACCTTTAGATTTGCCGAGCAGCTGTCGCGGCGGCTTCGCCTACTGACCAAGCGCCTGCCCGGTGGCTCGGATAATATTGTCGATGAGATTGTAGCCCTGGAGACCAGGCTGCAACCGCTGCTCGCCAAGGGCAATGATGAAGAGCTGCCAGAGACCAGTTACTACTGCTCGCTAGTCACCGCGACAATCAAAAATCGTCAGCGCCTCGACACGCAACTCAATCGCCAAAATATGACGCTGCTGCTAGAGAAAATTGATTACTGCACATTGCGCACTCTGGAGCTTTATGGCGGCAAGCGTATTGAGGGGGGCAGTGGCTGTATTAATTTCTATATTCGCTCTACCCAGCACTCCAAGCAGCATCTGCTGGTCTGCCTGATGGCGGTCTATTCATTACAACAATTGCTTAAACAGCTCTCCGAGCAGCTGGGAATTGATCTGGATATTGCCTGGACCCTGTGCAGTGATAACCTGCCGGCGGCACCGCTGTTCCAATACCACGAGGGACTGGATCGATTAAAAGGTCAGGCCTCCGTGCTGGCTGGACAGCTGGAAGAGGGATCTATTGGCATGCAGTCGAAGGAATATGATATTGAGCAGCTGTCTTCTATTGCGCGCTTTCTGCCGTTTACTGAGGACTGTTACCTGTTGCAGGGTTTTCCGGAGGGTCGACAATTGCTGCTGGAAAAACAGATTCAACATTTGGCGGCTATCTGTTTCTAAATCTATTTTCCCTGACAATCACTCCAAGGTTAAATGAGAGGTATCCACGACGACTGGCTCGATCATCTCAGCTTCGCCCTGTTCGATAATATTGCTGCCCACCGGCTCTACACCCAGATGATCGACCGGGATCGACTCTCGACCCTGCTCTGGCGTATCAGTGCTCTCGAGTACATCACTGCCTAAAGGGGCTAAGGTAAAAGCATTATAACCAGACTGATTATCTGCGTCAGGCTGGTTTGAAGTGCTTTTGCCTGAACTGCTTGTATTTGAACTGCTCGGCACTATCTTAGCCACAGCGCCCGCCTCGGAAAGTCGCTGATAAATGCGCTCTGCGGTGGCTCTATCAATATTGTGCTTTAGACTGACAACCGCCCCTGAAAAGAGTTGGTTTACTGCGGCTTCGTCCAGCTTAAACCTCTCGGCGACTCGCGCCTTGACCTGTTCAAGACTGTTATCCGGAGCGATCTCACCGCGAAATAAGATATCGAATGTAGTGCCAGTATTTTCATCAGAATTATTCTGCTCGTTTCCTTCGCCAGCCATAATGCAACCTCCCAGTCGCCTGCTCCCTCTATCTTCAATGTATCTCCCATTTCAGGCAGTTAAAAATTCTCCGCCACAATAATCCCCCAGACAACGAAAAACAGTATTATCGACAGGGAGACTGCCGCTGAACCCATATCCTTGGCGCGGCCGGATAACTCGTGCCTATCCAGCCCCACTCGATCCACCACTGCCTCGACAGCGGTGTTCAGCAGTTCGGTTATCAAAACCAGAAAGATGGCGCCAAACATCAGGATCAATTGCACATAGTTCGCGGCAATCATAAATGTCAGCGGCACTAATAAGACCGACAGGAAAACATAAACCTGAAATGCCTCTTCGGTCATGATGGCCTGTCGAAGTCCGCGCCCAGAATTTACTGTTGCGCCAACCAGACGTCGGTAAAGCAATCCAGACAATCCACTTTTAGTCATAATCTGTTCCGCCCTGGCTCTGTTAATTAACCGTTTTATCGTTAATATATTGGTCCATCTCAAGGGCTGGTTCTGCCTCGCGAGGTGTACCAACAACTTTTGCCGGCACCCCGGCAACCGTGACATGCTCCGGCACTGATTCCAGCACCAAGCTGCCAGCACCTATTTTTACCCCATCGCCAACCGAGATATTGCCAAGAATTTTTGCCCCGGCAGAAATCAGCACACCATTGCCAATGGTTGGATGGCGACTGCCACTGGCGCAGCCAGTGCCACCCAGAGTTACCGAGTGGAGTATCGAAACATTGTCACCGACCACTGCGGTCTCGCCGATCACCAGCCCGGTGGCATGGTCAATCATAATCCCGGAACCCAGTTTGGCGCCCGGATGAATATCGACGGCAAACACTTCGGATATCTGGCTCTGAAAAAACAGCGCGAGAACAGTGCGCCCCTGAGACCACAGCCAGTGAGACACTCGCTGCAGTTGCAGTGCCTGAAAGCCCTTAAAATAAAGTATAGGCATAAAATGAGTTTCACAGGCGGGGTCGCGATCAAAACAGGCATTGATATCCCGGCGGATGCGCTCGCCAATCGAGGCATCCTGCTGCAGGGCTTCGGCGATAACATCGCTGACCACCTGCGCCGAAACCACCGCACTGCCCATCTGCTGGGACAGGTTAAAGCAGAGTGCCTGCTCAAGGCTGGCGTGGCTGAGAATAGCTGCATCAAAGAAATCCGCCATCACTAGCTCCTGCGCCACTGCCCGGCGAGCCTGGTTGCATATTTCTTCCCACAGGGGGTCTTTCAATTCCATATCTAAGCTGTTCCTGTTTGGTTCTGCTTGAAGCCCTATTAAGGCAACTGTATATAGCGCGGGTAAATCTTATCGAGATTTTGCAGCACTGTATCCTGTAAAGCTATCTCAGTATTGAGCAGATTATCGGCAATGACCTTTTGGGTTAATCTGGCGGCAAACTGTTCCGCCACTGGTCGATAACTGATATGCCAGCGCTCGGGGGCAACGCCGCCTGAGTCTTTGGCATAGGGGCGATAGAAACCACTACTCTCAATCACTGTATCCAGCCAGTTGTGGAATGGGGCAAATACACCCTCGCCTTCAACCTCCTGAGGGGTCAGTTGCAGCTGATAATTTTTATCGATGGCGGCGGCATCATAGATATCAAAATCTGTTCCCCAATGATGTCGCGATGCGCCCGGCAGTGCTGACCAGCGCATTATCGCTTGAACCTGCTGCCATTCGTCGAGTTCTTGCATATCTACTTTTGCGCCGCTGTTAGCGAACACCGGGCGGAGGCCCATAGCTTTTTCATTCCATATAGCCAACTGTCGATCAAAACTGCGAAAACTGCTGCAAAGTCGCAGATCAAAGCCCTGATGGCCAGCCAGCTGACGTAGCTCTATCAGTGGTGCCACCACTTGGGGATGGATAAAGTAAGAGCTAATGGCAATCGACGAATTGTGGCTGCTGCCTATAGGTACAGAGCCCGCCGACCAGGCCACCAGATGATCCCCTGAAGAGCCGGTCATACTGTTATTGTCGATTAAAAATTTATCATCAATTTGCATAGCGTTGTTATACCTGCGCTTTAGCCTATAAGTAAAGGCTGATTTATCCTCTAGAAATAGTACGCCAATTAACGGGGATAGCATAAACTTGTGTCTATCATTGAAATATGCGCGCTCGACCGCATTATTAACTGTAGAATTCACAACCATAGGCAAGGATATATCCTTTGTCGCTAACCGCTTTATCAGTCAAGAGGAAAATCAGGTGTTAAGGATTGGGTTATTTCTTTTAACAAATCTGGCAATTATTTTTGTCGCCAGCGTTTCACTCAGCTTACTGGGTTTCAGCGGTATTCTCGCGGAGAATGGCGTCGACCTTAACCTGCAGTCACTGCTGATGTTTTGTGCAGTATTCGGCTTTGCCGGCTCCTTTGTCTCGCTATTGCTATCAAAGTTTATGGCCAAGAGATCGAGCGGCACGAAAATTATCGATCAACCGCAGAATGAAAACGAGCGCTGGCTGATGACGACAGTTGCCGAGCTGGCCAAAAAGGCCGATATAGGTATGCCCGAGGTGGGCATTTTTCCCGCCCAGCAATCCAATGCGTTTGCCACCGGCTGGAATAGAAATAATGCCCTGGTTGCGGTCAGCGCAGGCCTCTTACAGCGATTTGATCGGGATGAGGTGCGCGCGGTCCTAGCCCATGAAATTGGTCATGTTGCCAATGGCGATATGATTACCCTGAGTCTGGTACAGGGCGTGGTCAATACCTTTGTGATGTTCTTCGCCCGTCTTATCGGTTTCTTTGTCGATCGCGTGGTACTCAAAAACCAGCGCGGTCTGGGCATTGGTTACTGGATCAGCACTATCGTTGCTGAGATATGCCTGGGCATTCTCGCCTCGACTATTGTCATGTGGTTTTCGCGCAAACGTGAATTCCGTGCCGATGCCGCCGGTGCTGCACTGGCCGGGCGCACTTCGATGATCAATGCATTGCGCAAACTTCAGGCAGAGACTCAGGCACAGATGGAGAATCAAATGCCCGACACATTGACGGCCTTTGGAATCTCCTCTGGCTGGAAACAGCGCAAATCGAAACTGTTTATGACCCACCCTCCCTTGCAAGAGCGAATTGAGGCACTGCGTTTTGGACAGTAATCCACAGACAGCAAAGGCTGTGATTGAAAATGATTTTTTCCTCTGCCTGCTCAGCGATCTCGAGGAGATGCAGGCTATTGAACTGACCATTGAAGAGCGCCAGCTTTTTGCTATTCGTCAGGACAATCAGCTATACGCCTACTGGAATAGCTGCCCTCATATGGGGATCCCGCTAAACTGGATGCCTGGCAAATTTCTCGATCTGGATTCTGTCTTACTGCAGTGCTCATCTCACGGTGCACTGTTTCAAATCAGCGATGGTGAATGTGTTGGCGGCCCCTGTGTCGGTGATCGCCTGACTCCGGTCACCCTTAAGCGCGACGGCGATCAGTATTTTATCGCTGCCGACCAGCCGCTGCCGCCACCACTGGTTAATCTTCGAGCTGCGGCACTGCGAGACCTCTAATCGGGTTCTAGCTAGAGAATTAAAGGCAGCGGGCGCTGCAGACGAATAGCCTGATCGCTAATATCTGCCTGCCACACCAGCACTTCAACCCCGGCATCAATGGCCACAGACAATGTCTGTGCATAGAGTGGATCTATATGCTTGGCAATCGACATACTCTCGACGCCCGTCAACTGAACGCAAAAAAACAGCACGGCTCTGTGACCCTCGACAACCATGGCCATCAGTTCGCGCAGATGCTTCGCACCTCTTGAAGTGACTGCATCGGGAAACTGTGCATGGCCATCACCACAATCCAGAGTGACATTTTTAACTTCGACATAGCACTGCCCGCCCTTTTTCCCTTCGAGCAAGAGATCGATACGGCTTTTTTCTGCACCGTAGCGCACTTCGCTGCGAATACTCTGGTAGCCGCGCAACTCGGGAATAAGCTGATCTTCAATAGCCCGCCTGACTATATGATTGGGCCTGGCGGTATTTACTCCAGCCAGATTACCAAATGCGGTGGTGACAATTTCCAGTGTTCCGGGCAGTTTACGCTTGGGATTGTCTGATAGTGAGTACCAACAAGGGGCATTTTCTACCTGACAATTTTTCATCGATCCGGTATTTGGGCAGTGCACCGTTAACAACTCGCCCTGCTCAGTATGGATGTCTGTAAAAAAGCGTTTGTAGCGCTTAATAAAGGTTGCTGGCAACAGCGAAAGGTCTTTGCTCATCAATATATTTTCAGTCTTTAAGTGGCAATATCAATAGTTTATGTTATGAATTAGAGATATAAAAATTTGTGTGTGTGTAGATAAAATACAGCGGACCAAATAATCACTAATATCCACTAATAAGGGGCTAAAATCAGTCGGCGATTATTAAATAAGTGTAAGTTTATAACCTCAGCATGTAAATTTCTCTTGAAAAATTGCTCCAATATCTCTATAAACGCACGTCCTGTATTCTTAGCTCAGAACTAACTGTGGATTTTAGGAATGGCAACAGCAAAAACAAAAGCAAAACCTGCAGCCACTGCCAATAAAGGTAGTGCACAAACCCTTCATGGTCTTAGTCCCTACCAGGCTAAGAAAAATGAAGAGTATATGAATGAAAAGCAGCGCGAACACTTTAAGCAGATTCTCAACGCCTGGCGTCGTGAGTTAATGGAAGAAGTGGACCGCACCGTGACTCATATGAAAGATGAAGCGGCTAACTTCCCTGACCCGGCCGACCGCGCCACTCAGGAAGAAGAGTTCAGCCTCGAGTTGCGGACCCGCGATCGCGAGCGCAAGCTGATCAAGAAAATTGATAAAACCCTGGTGCGCGTTGAAGAGGACGACTACGGCTTCTGTGACCAGTGCGGTGTAGAAATTGGTATTCGCCGACTGGAAGCGCGCCCTACAGCTGACCTCTGTGTCGACTGTAAAACCCTCGACGAAATCAAAGAAAGACAGATCACTGGCGGCTAATTAAATAACCTCGCTGTTGGCGAGGTTATTTTTTAATAGCGGCAACCATCTCGCGATAACAGCCATGACAAAAGTAGCTTATATTGGACGGTTTGCTCCCTCGCCGACCGGGCCACTGCACTTTGGCTCTCTGGTCTGCGCCCTCGCCAGCTTTCTCGACGCCCGTTACCATTCGGGTCGTTGGCTAGTTAGAATTGAAGATATAGATCCTCCTCGGGAA
>Ga0213869_10000629_pt1 | contig 27930 bp, 31 predicted proteins | sample PICome_10_FD_160083 | JGI IMG/M metagenome (GOLD analysis project Ga0213869, IMG submission 160083) | Coastal seawater microbial communities near Pivers Island, North Carolina, United States - PICO132 | ecosystem: Environmental > Aquatic > Marine > Coastal | place: USA: North Carolina...
CCATTAGTTTTTTCCTTTTTAGTTAATACAAATATACGAAAAATAATTTAAATATCCAAATATTTTTATATATATATTTACTTATACTAATAAATATACAAAACTTTTAAAAAGAGCAAAAAAAAGAGCTACAAGGTAAAGTAGCTCTTTTTATATAGTGGGGTGGAAAGGTAGTTGGCAAACTCCCGATAACCCACTTGTAGTGTATGTTCAAACATATAACAAACAATATTTAATTTGTTCGATATTGTATAAAAGCAAATTAATCAGTTGGGATGCAGTTTGGTACCTCTCTCCCATCTTTTATCTTAGTACCATAAGCGATGTAACCTGTTTGACATGGGTTAGGGTCTAATAAATTTATTCTGTTAATTTTTGCTATTACTACATCCGTTGCTGATTTCTTCATATTTCTATTCTCCCATAGTGAGTAACATATACCTTGAGCTACATCGATTTCTTTTCCATATCCTATTTCAATAGGAATACATCTATCTATAAACTCTTGTTCTGTTTCTCCTCTGTTTACTTTTATTGGCATTACTTTACTTTATAAAATTGATTACCTAACTTTATCTTCTCTACTGTTTTAAGTACAATAGTTCTCCAAGAGTTATCATACTTCATCACCCAATATCCTCTTGCTATGTAATTGTAAACAGGTGTACCTTGTTTATCCCAAGTTTGCATTACTCTCTTCATACGAACGCCTGATAGTTTCTTACTCCACACTTTCATATCAGTAAACTTGGTAGTTTTAATTAACCTAGTCATCTCTCTACGAGATAACTCAATAGCAGGTTTAGCAAATAGATATGCTGCCTTATCTACTATCTTACTTAAAACGTTTTGTTGTAGTTTATTCATTTGTTAAACCAACCTAATTTTTTCATTAACCACTTACCAACTAAACCACCAACACCACCTATTAAACCTAATAAGAAAGCCATTGATAATTCGTATAAAGGCATTGTCCAAAGTGTAGTTAAACTAAACCCACTTATAAAAGAGATTTTACTATCTATATTCATTATTGTTCTGGATGTTTGAGACATGGCATATAATAAGTGTTACCATCATCTGCTGTATGTTCATGAGAACCTTCACAACCAATCAAGGTAGCGTATTGTTCAGCCATTTCCTTTTCAGGAAACAAAATTCTTCTTGGGTATTCTAAATCTTCTGGCTTTTGCATATAACCAGTCTCTATTGCTTCTGATATAGTATCCTTTGTTTCACCAGGATATGTTGAGGTTACACTTGGTATAGCTTCGTTCTCTTCTAACAACCCTAATTCTCTTAGTTTGTTTCTACTCCATCCTAAAGCTGCTTTACCTCCCCATAGAAGATATGATATAGTTCCACATTCTGTCGTTTGATTCGGGTCGTAATAAGTTTCGGCACGAGATAAGTAACTGTGCATTCTCTTGATAGTAGCTTCGCTAATCGGTTCTCCCTTTGCTAATTGCTGCGCACGAACCTTTCCTACCTGTGTTCCGCATTTGTTATTCTGATTCTCGTTTAACTCTATACCTCTTTTAGCATTGTTCTTTACTGATTGAGGATAATCTGAGTACGATTCCATATCTACTCTTTTCTTATCTGAATATCTACTATCTCTTTTGATTAAAGCTCTAATCTTACTAAGTAAGTACTCTGCTTCCTCTTCCTGAATGGATAGGAGCTCTTCTCTTGATGCTTTAATTAAATCATGAGTGAATATACCCTCGATACTAAAACCCTTCACAGAGCCGTTCTTAACGTATTCCTCCCATATCTTATCATTATCTATTTTAAATAAACCAACCCAAGAACCAACTGGTAAATTTAGACCTAACCCATTTGATTTATCTAACTTGGTTGTCTTAATCCAAGATTCAACTAAGGATACCCCATTAACATCTTCTTCATGTTCTAAGGTTGCTTTATTATTGTATCTTCGTTTTAGATAGTTTTGTGCTAGTTTCTCTACTGTTTGTGGTGAGAAGAATACCTCATAAGGTTTGCCTTCACCATCTATACGAAGAATCTTTTTATTAGGAATCAATACAGGTCCTGCTACGATTCTTTTTTCGTTATCTATTTTTTGAAATTGAACTTTCTCTTTATCAAAGAATATAAAGTTACTTTCAATCGCTGGTTCAGAAACCAAACTGATTGCGAAAACTTCATCTAATAGTTCATCATCAATTTTTAATTCAAATAGTTCCATATCTTATTAACAATCTTTTATTCATTTATAGTGTTGAGGCAGCGGTAGTTCTTCTATCAAATGCTTGTTTAGATGATATATCTGAAGATACTACATATGCTCTAATTGGTCTTTGTGTTGCTGCTGCAATTGAATCACCAATCTGTGTTCCTGTCTGTACTCCATCAGGTAACGTTTGTATCTCTGGTGCAGAGAATGCAGTTGTAGGTAATGATGGTTGTGTAAACGAAGCCTCTGCTCCACCTGTACTTACACTTCCTCCACCTGGCTTAGGTACCTCAGGTAACTTTTGTTTTCTAATTGCGTTTACTTGTAATAAACCAGCTGCTATTACTGTACCTGCAGCAATTGCACCGAATGGTGGTGGGTATGTTGCAAGTGCTTTAGTAGCACCTAAGTATGTGTTTATAAGTGCTTGTGATATTGCTAGAGCTTTACCAGCTTTAGTTTCTTTACCAACTGCTTCTGCAATCGTACCAAGAGCATCTGATATAATACCAAGTTTGGTTTCTTGTTGTGCTCTTTCTATTGCAATTCTTGCCGCTGCTGTTTGTTTATCAAATGCTATTAACGCTTGGTTTGTAGCGTTCTGAGCAACTAACTCTTGTCTTTGTAAATCTCTACTCTTATCAAAGAAGTTAAGTTCATCTTGGAATGTAAGTTGAGAAAGTTCTTTTCTAAATTCAAAATCAGCTTCTAAGAATGCTAAATCATTCTGTCTTTGTTCACTTTCTAATGCTAACTTCTCTTCTGCTTCTCTCTTTCTCTCTTCTTCATCTTTTAATCTTAACTCTTTTTCTTTCTTTAACTTTTCTTCTTCTCTAGCTAATTCAGCATCATCAAACTTCTTATTGATTTCTAATACAGTATTTCTATACTCAGCTTCGAATGCAGTTAAATCTGCTACACCAGCTTCTTTTAGTTTCTTTAACTCTGCTTGGTATTCTCTTTCTCTGAGTAGAAGTTCTCTTGCTCTCTCATCCATTAAAGATAACTCAGCATCATCTATTATCTTTTGAGCTTCAGCGATTAGTGCCGCTCTATCCTTAGCAGCTTGTTCTGCTATCTTAGCTCTTTCATCTGCTTCTTTCTTCTCTGCATCAATACGTTTCTGAGTTTCTTCTTCTAACTTCTTAGTAGCTTCTTCTTCAGCTGCAAGGTTCTCTTCATATTTCTTTTGTAATGATTCCGATGATGCTCTCGATGCTTCATCTATCTTACCTTGTGATATACCTAAGAATCTAGCAAACCTTGAGAATCCTTCTGCTGCTAACTCTAATAGGTCAGCAAACTTTTCAAAGATAGGTAAGGCAACGGCTTCTATTAGCGCAAAGACAGGTCCCATTATCTTACCGAATGCCTCACCCATTCTATTAAGAGTTTCTTGTCCTTCTGCTGTTTTACTTAGAGATTCTCTAAATGCTAAGAACAAACCTGCAAGTAGTGTTACTACCGCGATGATAGGGTTAGCTGCAAGTACTTTTAAACCACCATCTAATCCTTTTAGTGATTGACCTACCAATCCTACAATACCCGGCTGTTCTGCTAAAGCATCTGAGAATCTACGAGATGTAATCTCTGTATCTTCTAATTGTCTTTCTAAGGTATTAAGTTCTTTTCTTAATCTTTTGAACTCAACCTTATCACCATCTAATTTTGCTTTCTGTAATGCTTTTCTTGTTTTCTCAATTACCGCACCAATATCCTCAAACCCATCAATAGTTTTATCTAAATCTTTGTTTAACTTATCTAATTGGTCAGTACCTTTGGTATCAACATCAACAACCGCTCTGTATGTAGTAGTATTGTCTGCCATTATAATCTTCTAAATAGATTCCTTACATCTTTCCAATCATGAGGTATCTGATACTTACCTTTAGCAGTATCGATATCTTTAGAAACATTATGGAAATCATCCATTTTTAATAAATCAATTATGTTCTTAATCATATCTTAATAACAATTTTAATCCAAACTATCCTTTATGATTGGACCTAATAACTCTAATTTACAATCACCTGTTTTTAGATTGTAATCATTTATTGCTCTTAAATGAAAGTGTGAACCTTTAAATACTACAATATCATTTAAGTTTAAATTTCTATACATAGCAAATGGTAAGTTTGCTTCACACTCTATAAATCTAGTCTTAGGATTATATAATAATTCTATATAAGTTTGCCAATATTCTGTGTATAATGTATTTGTTGGTAACGTACCATATGCTGTTTGTTCGTTAAAGAACAAAAGAGAATCAGAATTCTCATCAGGAGTTTCATCAGTTGAACCACTACTATAATGGTCAAAGTAAGGAAACTCACCTGGCCTATTATATGATGTAGCGAATCTAGTTGAATCTATACTCGCAAATACAGGTGAAGGTTGTATTGTTTTTAACCCATTATAATAAAACACACGAGGATTTATAACCGCAGGGTCAAAGTTCTCGTTTGCTATAAATGTTGGTATGTATAATCCTTGTGCCATAGTTTAACAGTTTGAGCCTACTCCATTTATTTGTCCTGTTGATGTATTTAATGTCCAAATCTGTCCATTCGTTTCATCTCTAACTAAGAAGTAATATCTTAGAGGTAACGTAAGATTTATATCCCAATACAGTACATCTCCATATTGTAGATATCCTCTACTAGAAGCAATGTAAGCAGTACCTGCGAATCTATCATCATTACATATAGGGAACTTAGAGTTATTATAAGTAATTGATTGTGCGTATCCTAAAGTAGAACCAGTACCAGTACCACCAGTACCTTCTATATATCGTAAAGGTCCTGAAGAGAATATAGATTCTACATCTAACTTACCTTGTGAGAATTGATTTTCTGAATCTCTAAAGATACTAGCTCCATAAGTTCTTTGATTTGTATCATTAAAGTTTCTTGCAAGATAATCTTTACCAAGTGTATCAGTAAACTCTAACTCATTGACTGCTAGGTTATTAGCAGGCGATACTTGGATGTTTTTATCCATCTTAATGAATTGAGTTAAATCTTTAACATTACCAGACTTATACCAATCGTTGAATGTTTCTATTTCAAACTGATTTGCGTTTAACTTTGATGGTGTAATAACAAGATTAAATTTCTTTTGTAATCCTTTTAGAAAATCTAAACAAGTAATACCACTATCACCAAAAGGCATGTTTTGTGGTATCTCCATGATTCTGTTATCAGCTGCAAATCGTAATTCTTCTACTTTTATTTCTGATTCTGTATTACCATCTTTAGCAATCGTTATATCGAAATCACCAGAACCAGTAATACTATATTTAGCCTTAAACTCATAATCTCCCTCTCTCATAGTTGTAGCAGTTTCGCTTACCCACGTCTCTTCTAAAGTATAAGATTTTTCTCCAATCGCTTGTAATTGTGAATACGTTTCTCTTAGGTATCTATTTATTTCATCGATATCCATTCCATAGGTATTACTACTACTAACCATAGCTACATCTAATTGTGGATGTCCAATAGAACCTGTAGCTGAACCTGATATGAACATCTGTAATTTAATTGTACCTCTAAGTACATCTTTTTCAGCTAACTGATACACAGAACCACTAGCCATTACAAACGATGGGTCTGATTCTATATTATCAAAGTTTAATTGTGTATAGGTAGATGTATTAAGTACTATATCAGATGTTGAACCAGAAGTAGGTTTGATTGCAACCTTACCAAAGGTTTCTAAATCTACATCATCATACACAGGGTATTGTTTATCTCTATCACAAAGCATGTAGAAGTTATCAAATTGAGATTGTGAAAAGAATGTACTTGTGTAGGTATAACCAAACTCTTCGAATATCTTATCAAGTACTTTAACTACTCTAATAGCAGGTTTAAAATCTTGTGTACTTATACTTCCATTTCTTGTATCTATACCAAATTGACCAGGCAATGCAGCTGATTGATAAAAGAATCCTTTACCATAATCTGCAAGTGGATAAACAATATCACCATTGAATAAGTTTTTATCCCACGAATCACTAACGTTAGCATAAGATGAAGTGTGATTGTAGATATCTAAACCACCAATATCTGTTAATAAGTTTGTTTGTAAATCTCTTGAGAAATCTGAAAGAGAACCATACAAAGATATATCGTATGTATCTACTTGATTGTTAACAGTATTTACATTGTTTAATTGTAGGTATCCTTGTACAAGTAGATATCCACTTATCTCGATATAACATTCTACTTTTGTAGTAGCTTGAAACAAATAAGGTGTATCAATGTTAATATCGTATGCGTGTTGAAAGAAATCATTATTTTTCTTAGAACCAGGTATAGATAAATCTCTTGTAAAATCAGATGGTAGTTTATCTATATCAAACAAACCAGTTGCATTATTAGATACAAGTACTTCTTCATCCTTGAAGGTATCTAATTCTACTCCATTCGCTATTACTCTAAAAAAATAGTTTGTCATTATAAAGTTAATTTATAAGGTGTTGAGAATCTAAAGTCAAATGTATATTGTATTAGCTTATCAACTACTCCTGTCTTAAACTGTACTGTATTGTTTGTTAGTACAAGTGGTAAGAAGGTTGCTAACAATCCATCTTCTAATTGCTCATCAGATGGCTTAGCAGTTACCAAATAAATCTCATCACTAACTAACATACCCTTAAAGAAATCATTAAAGGATTCATCAATATAATCTGTATTAACTGTTATACTTTCAGCTCCTTCTGTATAATATAGTTTATCTCCTTTGAATGTATCGTATGTTGAATACAATGGAGTTTCTAATGCGTTCTGTTTATACGATTTAACATTAGTAGAGAATGCTTTCTTACTAACTAAACCAAATTCAAATTGTTCGAATGCACCATATCTATTTTTAAATACTATTCTTACAGGTGGATACTTCTTTTTACAATCTCCTATACTCATAGCTAATCTATTACCTATTGGAGTAAAAGAAGAATCTGTTACTTGTATTGTAACGATATCTGCTCCCTCTGCTGACATAGTTGCAAACATATGAGGTTCAATCATTGTTTCTGTAATAACTGCTGAAGATGTTGTATATGCGTTAGTAGTATCTAATACTAAATTAAAGCCAGTAGCTGAAGGAGTTACATCTGAACGTATCTCTGCATAGTAAACTTGACCTTGTGTACTATTATCTTTTAAATTGTATGTTGAAAAGTAATAAGGAATATCAGTACTAATTAAACTTTGAGTTGCATCATTAGGCATTGAACTAAGTATTGGATACTGTTCTACTGATTCACTAAATGGTGTAAGTGATGTTAAACCTGCATTACCAGTTCTTTCACCCCATAGGTTATATCCATTTAAAGAAACAAAGTTATCCCAACCACTTACAGTTTGATGTGATGTAGTTACAAACAATTGTGTAGCTGTATCTAAGTACTTACCATAGAACTCTGCTGTAAACCATCTTGGTTGTGTTATAGGAGTTAATAATGTACCTTGGTATATATCAGCTAAAGATGCTGACATTTGTGATGATAGTATTGGTGATAAATCAAATATAGTACCTGGATTACCAGTGTAATCAGTTACAGGAAACTTATTGAATACATAAGAAGGTGAGGTAGGTTTATCTGTTGTGATATGTCCTTGCCAACTATATAAATCACAAACCATCTGATAAGATGAACTTGTAGTAGCATCCGTTGTATCTTGTACCTGAAACATTACTGGTGATTCAGATAGTGATGCTGTTGCTGGATGATTGAGTATTGTTACCGCCATGGGTTATATCTTGTTTTTATACATATAACCATTATGAACTGAATTATATGTTATAGTGTACTATCCACTTGAACACCAACATCTTTCATTTGTTTATCGATATTCAAAAAGAAAGCATCTAACTTACCAGCTACAACAGTTGTATTAATATAATCATCTAATGCCTTTTTAAACTCAGGTGATTCTGCGGCAATTTCTGCGAAAGGTCTCTTCTTCATTTTGTATGTACCATTCTGTACATACTTTCCATACTGTGCTCCTCTTGGAGCTATATTAAAAGTGAATATTACTTTACCTGTTCTTTTATCTTTTTTAAAGATATTAGAGATTCTATTCTCTGATGCAACGTTAGAAAACAAATTACCAGTCTTATATGCTTTACTACTACCCGTCTTATATTGTTTATAAGGTACACCGGGGTTTATAGCGTTTAAGGCTTTATCTTTATAAACCTTTGCTACATCTTTTAAACTCTTTTGTTTACCTCGTATTGCCATTAGTATCTTGGGTATAAGAAGTTATCGTTATGTCTCATCTCTTCTATATTAAGTGATGCTGTATAGATTGCAGTTATATTATATACTGAATCATTTCCTAAACCAACAGGTGGTCTTTCAATACAATCATTTAATTCAACAAATGATTGTGTAACGTTTGTATCGTTTGTATAGTTTATAAAACTATTCTGAGCTATATTATTTAAAGTAATAGAACCTGCTAAATCACCAGTACCAGCTGGTTGTGCAATCCATTCACAAGTAGTAGTACTATACCACATATGAATAGGTCTTACTCCATTACCATAGTAACTTCTATCAAAGTCATAAGTAGCTGTTCTACCTAAGTATAAAGAAGCAGATGGATAATAATCAACTGCTGAACCACTACCAATAGAACCAGTACCACTTGTAATTACAGGCGTTGTAGTTGAAGCTATAATATGAGTATCTATTGCACCATCTTCAATAGTTAACGATTGTACTTGTTCAGTTTGTGGGAACTTAAACTGATATGTTACATCTTGAGAACCAGTCTTTTCTATTGTAAACTCAGTTGCTTGAGAAGCAGAAGGATAAACAGGATTAGTATCAGGGTTAAATACCGCTGATGAAGAGTTGAATGATAATAAAGGTGCTTTATCAGATATCGTTTCATTAATAACTGCTGAACCACTATATCCATCTACATACCAAAGTACTTCACCACTATTCTCATTATAAGAGAATTGTGATATGTGGAATCCACCTCTTGGTATAAACTCTGCAGCTGAACCACTTTGTGTTGGTACTAATGTATCTCCTATCTTAACTAATACAGCTTCTCCATATAAAGTATCATTACCAGCGTACATACCGAATGATGATGTACCAAATTGTTCATCTGCTAAGATTGGATACAATCCATTGTTATCATAGACAGGGTCATTAACTTCCCATACTGTCATAGCAGTTAGTTCGCCTGATTGTTCTGTATCAGGTTCTACAAAAGGAGAAACAGAAGATTGAGTAACAATAAGTGAACCACTATCAATGTTATCATCATCATATCTCCAACCTGTTATGTTTTCTAATGATGCTGTATTATCGTTTTTCCATAAGTTATATACAAGAGAGCCTGTACCATCATATGAATCTAAAGAGTACATATCGTAGTATTGTGCTAAACCTCTGTATGTTATAAATCCAGTTGGTGATGTATTAGGTTTCCAATTATATGCGATGATTACTACACCATCTCCACCTCTACCACCTAAAGTATATTCAGTACCCCAATTAGCAGTATAAGAAGAAGTATTGTTAGTTGCTCCCCCACCTGCTCCTAATGAGCCAGTAACTATACCATTAAGTGATGCAGGTGTTCCACCTAAACCACCATTACCAGGTCCGCCAGGTCCGTATGCTCCACCACCTCCACCATAGTACTTAAGTGTACCTGTTAAGTTTAATCTAATACCATCTCCACCTTTACCACCTACTGCACTAACACCAGATGTACCATCTACTCCATTAGTAACGTATCCACCACCACCAGCGGCAGAACCAGTTGCTTGTGCAACAGAACCACTCCATCCATTACCACCTTCTGATTGTAAGAATGGTGGGTTTACTTCACCTCCAGCCCAATGTGATGATACACCAGAAAGAATACCAGCTCCACCACCACCAGAACCACTTCTATATTGTGCTGCTAACTCGCCTGGTGATTGGTCAGCATCTGCACCTTGTCCTCCACCCAACGCGTTGAATGCGAAGTTAGATGCGCTAACAATTGTATTACCTAAAGTATAAGACCAATCGTGTCCTACTCCATATGGCATTCCGAATCCTGGTGAGATACTCATTGATATCTCTGTACATAAATCTTTAGTAGGTGCAAAGAAGATTTGACCAGCACCTCCACCTCCACCGAAGATAGAAGTTCCACTTGATGTAGCTCTACCTCCCGGTCCACCTGCACCTGCTGCATACATTTGTAAATTAGCACCATATCCACCTGTTATAGTAAATGATTGGAAATCACGATTATAAGGGAATGGACCTAAAGTATTACTTCCACTTGGATGGAAGATATGATATTTGTATATAAATTCTTGACCGATACCAAGACCAGAACCACTTATAAATGTTCCTTCTTCACCACCACTAGCTGTGATAGGTCTTGGGTCTAATGGGTCACAATCGTAATAAGTATAACATTCTGAGCCTGTTTTAAAATCTACATTCTGATTATCGTATGATGTAGAAAATGAAGCAGAAGGAACGAAATTACTGTAAGGTACATCATCATCAAAGTCATTAGAGATAGCTCCTATACGAGTGTTAAAATAACTCTCACTATCATGATTGTTGTATCTTGATGAGGTTATATAATTTTGTGATGATGTATAGTGTACAGTTGTATCAGGAAACTTGTAATATGGTAATGGGTTTGTTCTTCCACTACTACCACTAATATCAAATCCTATGTATATACCAGCTGGTTGATTATTTTGACAGAAAGAACAAGTATCCCATCCTTCAAATGGAACGTAAGCATTACAGTCCGAACCTGTTGTAAACGTTACTGTTCCACTACCACTTGGCATCTGGTCTAACATCTTCTCTGGTTTCCAATCGTAATCAGATGCAGTTGGGTGTTGTAAATCTACAAACTCATACCACTTCTCATTATAATCACCACCTCTATATAATCCTTGACCAGTATCCATTGCACATACACAAGCTTGTTTACCTGCAGGTACTGTTATTGTTTCTAATCTTACTTCACCACATGGTACAAACGTAAAGATACCACCTGTTGCTCCTCCATCTATATAAGTTAACTTACCATTAGTTAATTGTGAACCTGTTAATGCGTACGTTATAACTGCTTCACCTGATACACCTTTGAAGTAATCTTCTTGGTAAGTAGTTGTCATAGATGAAGTAAACTCTTGTACGAATGCTTGTCCACCACTTCCTTTAAAGTAAGGCATTTGAGAACCTGAATCATAAACAACATTAAATAAATCTCTTGCATCACCTGGCTCTGTTACTCCTGCAGTACCACAAGCATCACTATCTTGTGCATTACCACCTACACCATAGAACTGTTGGTATCCTCTAATAGATTCATATCTTGGGTTTCCTCCATTAGTTTGTTGTCCTTGTGGGAATGAAGTAGAACCACTATATCCTCCTCCTCCATTACCAGATAATACTGTTGGTGATGTTACTGAAGGTGAGTAATACCAAATACCTTCATGTCCTTGATTTCTAAATGGAAAATCTATTGAACCACTATCTCCTATATATAATACTCCATCACCACAGAATGTGTTTGCTGCTCCTCCACCAGAACCACCATCTCCAGCGTTTCTTTGGAATTGTTGCCAATGTGGTACACCTGCTGCAATACCACAACTTGCTGCTAAGGTTGTTTCCCACTCTATGTATCCACCATGACCTCCACCACCACCTTTAATGGTAACTGAATCATAATCATATCTTGATTGTGAAAGTGAGCCAGATGGTAAATCTGCATCATTAGCTAATCTATATGCGTACTTGAATGTTGTATCTTCACCTGATGAAGCACTTACTGCTCCACCATCACCAACGTATATTGGCCATCTACCTGGTACTAATTCTAAAGAACCAGTAAGTTCTCTGTTTGGATTGATGAATAAAACTCCACCAGCTCCTCCACCACCTGCGGTTTGTGTTGTTGTATTAAGACATCCTATAAATGATGATGGTGGTCCTAAGAAGTAAGGAGCACCACTACCATTAGGTTGGTCCTCACCAAATCCTCCTGCTCCTCCACCTCCAGCTAAGAATAGTTGTGTAGAATCAGTACACCCTTCATATATCTCAAACATATGAGAGCCTGTGGTGTTACCAAAGTAATGAACTCTACGAATCTGTGAACCTGTAATGTAGTCATACATCACATCTCCACCACTAGCAGAGATTTCAGATGTTAAACAATCTTCAAGTGCTGGTTTGGGTATATACATCTTTTATAAATAATTTTTACCTAATACTCCGAATAATGAACCGGTATCGAAAGATACTAGCGTTAATACATCTATTGCTGAATCACCTTGTGTGGTTTGTGGGTTTGATGTGAAAGGAAACTTGATTGAGCCTGTATCCCATACTACACTACCATAAGAACCACTACCACCAGGATCGCTTGGTTGGTTTAATCTAACTGTAATAGTTTCACCACCATATATGTTATCTCCTTGTATTAAGTTCTCACCGTTTAATAAGTAGAAATCAAAGAAGTTACCTAAGTTACAATCTATTGAATGTGTAAAGTCTGATGGGTCTTGTGTTGATGATGAATCAAATACTACGTTACCTTTAACTGAACCACTATAATGAGAAGAACCAGTCACATGCCATCCACCATCTATTGATGCTGATTCGAATACTGTTAATTTACCTTGTATTGTTTCTGAGCCTGATATGAACTGAGAACCAGTCTGTTCTATATTACCTATTAAAGTAACGTTACCAAGTTGTGATGTTGAACCTGTGTGTTCTAAACTTCCTACTAATCTTTCACTACCACTTACAGTAAGTGAGCCACTTATAGTTACATCACCATCTATTGATTGAGAACCAAAGAAGTTGTTTGAACCTGTGGTTGCGTATGAACCTGTAAAGGATGCTAAATCATCTAATCGTAAATCAACTGATGAACTAAACGGTTCAAATACCGATGATGTCCATGCAGATGCTAATTTTGTATCTATCGCTGCTGATTGTGAATCTAATCGATTCTCTACTGATTGAGTATATGGTTCAAATACTGATGCTGTCCATTGTGAGAATGATGCAGTATCTAATACTAATGATTGAGAGAATAATTCTAATGCATCTATTTGTTGAGATACTGAAGAACTAAATGGTTCAAATACAGAACCAGTCCATGAGCTTGGTAATGCATCATTAACGATTTGTATTAATTGAGATTCAACAGATGCTGAGAATATCAAGAAAGAACCTGTATCTAATTTTTGATTGATTCTTAAGTTTGTATCTAAAGGATTAAATGCTAAGTAATGTAAGTTAGGTACATATACAGAACCACTAAGGGTTTGTGTATCTGATGGTTCATCACCTAAGATGTTTGAACCACTTGAGAATATTACAGATGCAGATTCAGTTATTGTATGTATTGTAAACGCCGATAGAGAGCCGCTAATGGTTACATTACCACTAAAGTTAGCGTTACTACCAGTCACACTCACAGCTTCTCTTAGAGAGGCTGTATATATTTCTAATTGTTCTACTCTACCATCATGGTCAGATGCAGTTGCTTCTAAATCATCTAATCGTAAATCAACAGAAGCTGAATACAACTGTACATTACCTATACCATTTACAGTAGAAGAAGATACATCGTTATTTACAAGTAAAGAACCTGATAATATAGAAATACCAGTCCCTTGTCCTAATCCATCTTGGAGTTCGTAATCTGTTTGACCAGTTACTCCTTGAGTGGAATCTGCTAGTTTAATTAATCCTTTATAGGATTGTGATATATATAAATTACTTAAATTACTCATATCTATTTCTTTTTTAAGTGTACTGCCACTCTCTTATTGCTTCATCTATATGTCCACCATCCCATCGTTCTGGAGTTGTACTCCATACTTTGGGTGATATCCAAAGTTCACAGTTCTCACAAGTTTCATAATCCTCGTAAGGAAGAGCAAGTACTGGTAGATTAAAAAAATCATAATCATCAGAACCTGATTCTTCTGCTAATATTTCAAAACATCTTAGGTTATCATAAGATGTTAAATCTATTCTTGGGTTCGGAGTATATTTCGTACTGAATATCTGTCCTACTGAACCCGTTGTATTTAATACAGCGTTATATTGTTGCTGCGTTTCGCAATCTTCTATTTTAAAATAACTACCCGAGGGTGCTATCAAAAAAAAAAGACAACGATTTTTATCATTGTGACAGGTTAAGTTAAATGTGGCTGACCATCCGGCCAGCCCGTTATCAAACCGGTCCACAAATGGTTCACAGCTGATATCTCCAAATATCTCAAACCCCTCTACTTTATTTTGTGTGTATGATGTTAAATCATTTAATACTGCTAATGTATTAGCGTGTATATCCACCACATCATCAGTGCCATAAAAAGGAACTGATTGTTTGTTTGTTCTTCCTTCACTTTCGTTTTCTTGTACTTTATGTTTATCAGCTACTATCAACTGTATTCTATAATCAGTTGTATTCGTACCAAACGTTGCATCTTGAATCATTACGTTACCAACAGGATATTCAGGAAACGTCATGTTATCTATTGAGAATACATCTCCTTGCGTTACATGCGCAATAGAAGGATGATTCTTCATTATAGTTTTAAAATAGTTTAAAGTATTATAATACAACGTAAAGTTAGTATTACTCTTATCTACTATTTGCGATTGTGCTGGTGTTGCTGATTGACTCATATTATTATAATTCTATTCCTCCAAAGTACTGATTAGATTGGTCAGGGTATATCTGTGTACTATTACCAACCGATTGTAAGAACTCTGGTATTGATGATGAATTTGCTATTAGGTAATCTTGTAATCTCGTTGAGTAATACGTTGCGTTATCTAATGCCTTAGCTAAAAGATAATCTACTTCATTTTTACCTGGCGATACAGATGTTTCACTAATATGTTTTACTGCTCCATTTGATTTAAATGATATAGCTGAGAATGGAATATACTCAACACATCCATACCAAATTAGCGTAGGTTTTACATAATCAGTTATCAACGTTAAGTAATCACCTGTGAATGGTGTTTGTGCTTCTATATCATCTTGCAACTTATTGTAAAGTACAGTACCAAGTAAGTTTAATATATACTTTTCTTGTGCAGTTCTTACGAATGGTAATAATGCATCTGCATCAATTGCTCCACCTAATGGTGTGTTTTTGATAATATCGTTTCTCGTTATGAATAATCCAAATGCCATAATATTTTATTTTGTTTCGTCAGATATATCAGAGTAAGCTCTATTAAAGCCAAAGTCTGAGAATCTTCTAATGTTTTCTTCTTTTTCTTTTTCTAACTCTTCAGTTGTTTCTTCGTTTCTCATAGAATCGTTAACATCTTCTTGTGCTTCTTCTACTGATTCATCTGTATCATCTGCTGTATCTGTAAGAATTACTAAAGGAGTTAATTGGTCAAAGTAGATATCTTTTTTACCATATCCACCTTCTACTAACATCTTATCTAATGCTGTTAAGATAAGTGATTGTAATGGTTGTATTGTCATTGTTTGGAAGATAGAATACGCTGTTTTCATTTCTTCTGATTGTGATGAGAACCCATTTGCTGCAGTACGAATACCAAATAAAAGTGGTGATACAATTCTATGAGCTACAAGGATTCTATCTTGTGCGTACTCAGCTACATATTGATACTTCTCATGAAGGTTCTCAATAGGAATGGTATCTATGGTTGGCTTGTTGATTGCATCATCGTTAAACGATACCATAAACCTTCCAGCGTTTCTTGTACCACTAAACTTAGTTTCTAATAAACTTTCAATAGTTTGTCTTTCTTCAGGTGCAGGAACTCCGTTGTTGAAGTTAACCATAGCTACAGGAAGGAAGCCATTCTCAATATTGTTAAGATGTAGATTAGATAATTCTGCTTCTGTAAAAGAATATTGTAGTGCTGATATCCAATCTGGTAATGAATAGTAGTATCTATTAGGTTCGTATTCTTTTATATAAAGAATCTCTCTATCTTCAGTAGATGTACCAAAGGCAGGAATACGAATCTTAGATTTTTGTTTTTTAACATCATTCCAATCTGTACAATAGAAGTAAGATTGTACTTTCATTACATCTAATATCTTTTCTGCTCTAAGAGTTTGTGTAGGTACATGGTATATCTTAACTATCTTTGTATGTTCTTTATTCCATATTACTTGGAATGCAGCATTACCATATAGTTTTAAATCAAAAGAAACTCTTCTTAAATCTTCTGCTGGTACTAACTTACCAAGAGTTTCTGCGAACTCTTCATCATCAGTTACAACACCTTTACCATAAATTAAATCTGCTACACCATCTACACAAGCAGCGTTGGTTGTGGATGTGTTATATGCCTCTGTAAGTAAATCAAAGAAGTCATCTTGATGATGTACACCAACAGGTACCCATTGGTATCTTGTTTTTATATCTTCGGTTACAATAGGAACTTCCTCCCTTGTAAAGTTTACCACAGAAAAGTTTTGTTGTTGTTTCATAGTACTATGTATTCGTTATCAGTTTCATAAGATACATACCCATCATTCTGAGTAGTATATTCTGTTTTATCAATAGATTGAGATGCATATACTTGTAATGAGCCTCTCCATATAGAACCACTTACTGAATCATTTATATCTACTAAGAACTCTTGTCCTACTCTTGTATCGGCAATCGATTGTGAGAAGGTTAGAATGTTCTCATATGCATTAAATGAACTCTTACCACTTAAATCATAAGAAGATGTAGTGAGCGTAAGCATATCGTATAAATCTAAGGATAATGTGGAACCACTACCTGTTGTTTCTGTTCTTACTACGAACTCGTTTGTGTTGGATATGTAATAACTAAGCATTATCTAGTGTTTATCTCTATTTTAACTTATAACAATCTCGTATTAACTTGTAGTAAAAAGAAAACCCCTTACATTACTGTAAAGGGTTTTTACTTTAAAAGTGTATATCTTCTGATATACTGTTATCTTATGATGCTACTATTGTAGGTGCTCCATCTAATCCCGCGAATGGGTCAGCAGCAGTTGCATTCTGTAAGAAAGCCGCTGGGATAGGTTCAGTACCTGTGAACGTTAATGAATAACCATATAGGTCACCCAATCCTGCTCCAGTCTGAATCGTACCAGCTGTCATATCTGCTCCTTCAGTCTCTCCTATTAATAGTGCTTCTCCGTTCTTAGTATGAACGATGATTTGTGGTCTACCATAAGCTAATAGTTTTAACTGTGTTGTCATCTCGTTAGTTAACTTTTTCAAGTTAAGAGTCAATTCTTGTGAAAAGAATGTTGTCCCATTATCTCTCGATGTATTTACAGTTTCAGTATATGCAGAAGTACCTTTTAGTTCATATTTGTACACCGTTTTTCCAGATAAATCATCGATTTCTGGATCAACAGTTGCGTTCTTATCGAAAGAAGCTGAAGTGTAGTTCATAAAGTAAACTGCTTGCAGTCCACCAACTGATTCCTTACATACTTCTTCTCTTCCGTTCGTTATTAAACAACTCATAGGTTTCTCCTGTTTTTAATTATTAAACTTATTTTTACTTACGCTAGTAAGTTAAAGGCAGCCACTTCATTAGTGAAGCCAATCTGCGTTGCCGCAGTATATCTCATGATTACTCTAAAATTTTGTGAGCCATCAATATCAGCCATGTCTAAAACACGCACTTCATTGTAGTCTGACATAAGACCAGTACCGAAGTGGAAGTTAGATTTTTGACCTGCGATAATAGTATTATCACTCATACCTGGTGCGTGAATAATCTCTAATCCTTGGAAGTTTAATGGTTTTTCACCAACGTTAAGTTGTGAGTTGAATGAACCAATGTTAACTTGACCTGATTGAGATGATTGCCATGCTTTAAGTACTTTAGTACCTACATAGATTACAGTATCTTCTTTACCATATACAGCTGATGGAATTGCATCTACAACTGCAGTTAAGATTTCTACTACGTTATCTTTATCTACTGTTCCATCAGGGTAATCAACTGAACCTGATTTAGCAGGGTTATAAGATGTAGCTGAACCAGATGATATAGTAATTCTTTCTTCAAATCCTAAGAATGAACCGTTTCCGATTGCACCATTCCAGATTGATTGTTCAGTAGCTTCTGCTACTTTACCACCAACATAAGATATTAAGTAATCAGTAAAGTTTCTTGGAATCTCATCGAAAGCAGAGTATCCCATAGATACTGCCTCCCAGGATGTCAAGAAGTTTTGCTTACATAATTCCAGGTTAACTTGTAGCTCTTTTGGCTCAAGTATAGTTTCTGTAATCGCAACTGATCCTGATGTTGCGAAATCACATGATGCATCTTGTACGATACCAGCTACATCAAGTTTTTGAATCACCTCTTTATACTTTACGTTGGGGTGAATTTCAACGTTTCCTTGGTCAAGTGTCTTTGCACTTAACAACGCAGCCGCGATGTAATCAGAACTTGCTTCTCCAGCATAAGTTGAGGTTACTGTTGGTAATGCGAAATTTTCTTTTTTTCTCATTTTAATTTCTCTAATTAATTGTTATACATTCTTGAAAGAACAGAGTCATGATAGTTAGGGGTTAGTTTTTTGTTTTTAGCTTTACTAAACTTAGATGCTTCAATTGGTGCTCCATCAAGTTTCTTAGCTTCAACAGCTTTTTCTTCCTCTTCTTCAAGTTCTTCTTCTTTTGTTTCTTCAGCTGCTTCAAGCTTCTTTTCTAACTCATCAATACGATAAGCCATCTGTTCTACTTTTTCAGCAACATCTTCTAAGTTGATTGTTTCATCAACATCTTCACCTTCTTCTAAATCGGCTTCTTCAGCAGGCTCTTCGATATCGATTAGCTCTTCCTCTTCCTTTTCTAAAGCTTGTGTGATGTTAGGGTCAACTTCAATAGTTTCTTCTGACATGTCTTTTTCTTCATCTTTGTCCTCTAGCTCAACGTTTTCACGCTCTGTGATGACACCTCCCTTCGTAAAGATTTTGAAACGTACTACCTCACCTTCTGCTCCGGTAAGTTCTAGTTCGTGTTCGCCATCTGGTGCTGCTGATTTTGTTCCATCTTCTGAAACAACTTCAACAGTTTCACCTACATCGAAAGTAGGAGATTCAAGAATAGTACCATCAGCAAGTTTTGCAAAAGTAAGACTCACTTCATTATCTTTTAATGATAGTAAAGTCATTATCTTTCCTAATACTGTGTTTGATTCCATAATTACTTCTCTTTTTTTAATTTAACCTTATAACAAATAAGATTGGGTTTGTATTAATTTTTCTTTTATAGTTTATCCTTTAAAGATTGAACCAGGTGTTGCTGATGCGTTACCTGAGGTTTGTAATCCAGCTCCTATATCAAAGTTAGGAGTTTCAACAAATATGTTATTAGTTGCTTGAGCTGCATACATACCATCTACAATTGTATTTGTAAAGTTTTGGTCCATTGATGATGTACCATCGTAGGTATAGTATAATTGCCCGTTTGAATGAATAGTACCATCTTCTAATGGGAACTTTGCTCCAATAGCAAGTAGTTGTGGGAATCCATTTGCACCATCAATCATTAGAGCTTTATTAGCACTACTCGTTCCTTTTTGAGTAAAGTCTCCTATTACTATTGGGTTGTTAGTATTGTTTGGATTATCAATAATTTTGTTAACTGGACCATTTAGATTGTTAGTTGGATTAAACTCTTGGAATTGAGATGTCCATGTAGAATCAATAGTACCATCTTCTTTAAATGCCATTATATATTCATAAGAGCCTGAAGATGAACCTGTTCCAAAGTTATCAAAGTCTCCTCCTACTACCCAAACTCCTGATGAGCCTGATTCAAACCAATTGATTGTGTTTAGAGCTCCGTTAGGTTGAAGGTTATTACCAATTTTAAAATCTTGTGCACCTAATGTAAATGAAGTATCTACTGTACCATCGTTATTTAAAATAACCATGTTACTGTGTTTGTTTGCTACTCCATTCCAATCTTGTCCATTATGTACTACACCAATCTTACCATTTGGGTTTACATATATATCTTTTACTTGACCATCAGAAGTACTAAATAGATTTGTTGGTCCATCACCAATATTGGTATTGAATGTAGTATCTATATCTAATGTACCGTTTTGATATCTACCTAAACCTTTAGGATATACAGTAGCATCACCGATATTAAATCCATAAACATTACCTGATAATAGTTTGTTATTACCTCTTACATATATAAATTCTTCTTCATCATCAGTAGCCATACCACTTATTGATGAACTTACATCTGAGAACAAGCCTGAAGATGATACGATTCCTCCTGTTGTTTTATCTACTAAACGTATATCTCTGTAATCTATACCACCTGATACTAATCTTAAATCCATTAGTACACTATCTCTTGCTCCTCCAGCGAACCTTACTTGTTTTAAAGATAAAGCAACAGGTCCGTTACTTACGTTTACTGCATTGTTCCAAGTAGAATCTAAAGAACCACTAAAATCCATTTTAGCTATACCACCTTCGGTAACTGAGCCCATCTGCGAACCACTTACTTTATATGTTGTAGAGGAAGCTACATAGATTGAATCGTATGTTGGTATATACGGAATGATAGTAAACTTCTGCGAACCGAGGTTAGCTATCGGTGTAAACATTACTCCTGGCATATCTTATTCGAATTTTGTTACGTTAACTAAATAAACTTCTGATGTTGTTCCATTATCAAATGTACTAAGGGTAATCATATCTCTACCACCTGCGCCTGTTGTTGCAACATATGTAGAACCTGATGGTTGTAATATATTGTTAGCTAATGTTACAGTACCTGTACCCGTTGATTTAACTAATACATTCATAACTTGTCCATTACCAAGATTGCTTGTTGATATGTTTGTATTACCACTTGAAGGTAAAGTTACAATAGCCATTTGTGAACCAGCGAAATCAACTGATGCAGTATTTGAACTTATACCAACAGTTTGTATATCTGAATATACTTTACCACTTAATTGAAGTGGTGTTACCATTTGAGTATTGTTTGTACCTGAGAATATCTGAGTAGTTTGAACATTACCAAATACACCAGCATCTGCACTAATTGGATTATTTGGAGCCATGGTTAAAGAACCACTTATAGCTACATTGTTAAAGAATGTAATCGGTGCACCTACATTAGTATAGAAAACATTAGAATCTACACCATCAAATTTACCAACTGCTGCTTCTACTGAACCTGATGTATCAATTGAAGCACTTACTACCATGTTCTGTCTAAATTCAGAAGGTCCGTTACATATTATATTGTTGTTAAACTCAGTTGTGTTTTGAAAGTAATTGTACTTAAAGAACTGTACTGTTGAATCATCTTTAGCTGCTAAGATAGTTTGTCCGTTACCACCACTACCTCCACCACCAAATAGTTGGAATACAGGAGTAGAACCATCTATACCTGTGTAGGTGTTGATGTTAATACCACCATTCATACTATTACCAGTATCTAATACAGTAAATCCTGCATATACATTACCTGGATTTAAAGTTCTGTTTGTATAGATTTCACTACCTGCAAACTGATATTGTTGTGAGGTATTACCAATTCTAATGTAAGGGTTACCTGATGGATTGATTACTTCAATGTTTTGTTTTGAAACTAATCCTCCTAATGCATCTACCGAGCCTGTTACTTGTACATTACCTCCTAAAAGAGTTAATGAATTTCCTGCGCTTAGAGTTTGTGTACCATTAAATGTATTTGAACCAGTTACTGCATATCTTCCATCAAAAGATGATGTAAGTTGTGATGAGCCACTAACTACTCCATTTGGTAATGCTGCAGTAGCATCTCCAATGAATGAACCAGTGAATACTGATGCACTTACATCACCATCTACTGTTACTGATGTTTGTTTAGAACCAGTTGATGCTTCTAAACTTATCTTAGTACCTTTTAATGTTAGTTGTGATTCTGAATTACCTGCTGAAGATAAACTACGAAGGGATGCATAACCTATTTCTGTTCCTCCACCTGGTTCTGGTGAACCTAATGATGAGTGTTTTATCTCTATATCTCTTTGTGATGCTGTTTGATGATTATATAATCCAGCTCCTGCATTTGGTATAGCTTTTCCTACTTGTCCCCAAGAACCACTTAATTGATTTCCACCATAAGTAGAAACACCTTCGATAGATTCTACACCTTTAATTGAAGAAGGAGTGAACTTACCTTCACCTACATTAGTACCACCTTCTATCGTGATAGGTGAATCATCTCCAGGGCCTGATGTGATTGTTACTGCTGTTGCTGATGGGTCTGATACTGTTACTGAACCACTAATGGTTTGGTTACCATTGAATGTATTCGAACCAGTAGTTGCAAATGAACCTGTATCTATTGTACTTCCAGCGAATGATGAAGTTGCTACTGCTTGTGGTACACCACTACCATCTCCTACCCATGCGTATCCATTTTGTATGTTTGGTAAATCGTTTGTTCTTTGTATCGCTGATACTACTATCTCTCCATTGTTTGATTGTACTCTACCAATTACACCTATGTTCTGTATAAGGTTTGTACCTGTTGGTTTTACATTAGTATATCCACCTCCACTAGCAACATATAAAGTATCTCCTATCGCTGGAGTAGTTAGACCTGTATCAGTATCTACATTTGAAAAGTTTCCAGCTACTGCAATAAAGATGTGGTCATTGTTACTTGCATTTACCATAGCTAAACCAACTACTGGCATCTTAGAAGAATCACTAGCATCTGCTTTTAAAACTTCTGGCTTTCCTTCTCCATTATTATATCCACTAACATAGACAGGGTCTCCTTTAGTAAGTGTTTCTTTAGCAATTACAGGAAACTGTACTGCATCTGCGTGTTCTGCATTCTCTGCTTCTTTTGCAAATTCAGCGTGTGATGCTGATACCACGAGCGAACCTGTTAATGAGAACGAATCAATACAATCTAAATCAAATTGACGTATATCAGTTGGGGTTATCTCTTGGTTTGTATTATTAGGGAACAGAGCGTTACTCTGTGATATTAATCCTTCTCTATCTAATTGGCTCATATCTTTTTCTGTATTTAATCTTCTATGAAAATATCAAATCCACTTGAAAACCCACTTGAGAAAGCTCCGGTATCTACTTTTGGCAATGCATTAATCCTACCAATTCCTTGATTTTGTAAATATCCTTTACAACATCTTACTGAATAGGTGTTAGCATCTAAACAAAGACATCCTCTACGAGAATTCTTTGGCGAAGAGTGAGATACAGTAGGCCCTATATATAGACCTGTTTCTCTATGTTTTCTCAGTTTTCTTGAATATGACATTATTCTTTTATACCTATAACAATCTACTTAATGTTTATATTTGTTAAGGTTCTCCTTATGTATAAGGTTTTCCATTAAAGATTTATCGGATTGATAAGCAAGGTATAGTAAACATTCCTCTAAAGGGCGTTGTGTTACTTCATCAAATTTTAAGATATCTTCTCCTGCAAGTTGGACAACTGTTGAATAGCTTCCCCACTTTCTCCCAAAATTGACTTGATGTTGGGTGATATTTCCTCCTGGTTCTTCAAATAGCTCAGGGTACCTTTCACTAAGTCCTTGTACAAACGAATGAAGAAAAAAAAACATCCAAAGTGAAAATCCATTCCCACTTCCCACCATTTATCATCATCCCATGGTTCAGGTGCTTTATAGTTCTCAATCTCATAGAGAGCACCTACCTTCTTAGTTACAGGCCTATATAGGATAGATAAGATAGTTGGCCAATCATCATTCAACTGAATGTTCTCAAATGAGCTAATATCTAAATAAGCTCCGTATGGCATTGTAGATAAGTTAGGTTGGAATCCATATTCAACACCATCGATAGTAATCATCCTTTGTATATCGTAATCTGTCTTTTGTAACAACTTAGTTAAATCACCTCTGATGTTACTAATAGTATTACTATCTAATTCTTTTACCATATCAGGCGTCATACCTGTTAGGTTATATACCAAAAAAGCATCTTGAGCTTCTGTATCACCTTCGTTAGCATCCATATCCTTTTGGAATTGAATGTATTGTTTTAGTGTAATTGCACTAAAATCATGTGGTACTTGTATTTCTATTTGTTTCTTCATTCTTCTATATTACCTAAATCTATTATGTTGTTATTATCATCCTTCATCTTATTGATTGTAATGGCTTGATGACCTAGCTCTGATTTTAACATAAAGTTATCTGCTCTCTTTTTAATAACTTCACCGCTCTTTAAGTGTAGCTTAGCTTTTACATCTAATAGCTCATTCTTAAGTTTGTTAACATAGTTGGATAACATAATAATATCCATGTATAACTCTTCTCTACTCTTATCTTTAAACTGGTCTGGTATTTCTTCTTTCATATTATTTAAAACTTAATGTGTACTTTCCTTTGTTCTCTGCTTTGATTGATAACCTACTCATAGCTACATATCTCATAGAATCTATTAAGTGGTCTAATCCTCCTTGTGGTTTATCTAATTGTATTCCGTACTTATCCTTACTCCATTCATAAGCATACAATTCATTAACTAAGTTTTGTGAGCTTCTCTCTACACATAAACCATAGTTCTGTAATACTCCTATACCAAACTTAATTGAATCAGGACCTTTCTTAACTGGCTTGATATTAAAACCACTTCTATATATCTCTTCTATTAATCGAGGCTCTGCACTATCTGCCCATATCTCTGTATTACCAATGTTTAGTTTATCAAGTTTATCTATTATATCTTTAGTTACCATACCTTTTTCATATAGTAATTCTCTTAAGTACAACATATCTCCTTGTTTGTGTACAGCTATCAAAGCCGTTGGGTCATTAGAAAAACCAAAGTCCATTCCTATTGCAACTAATTCTGATACCGGCATCTCATCTATAATTTGGAAAGTAAAGATAGCAGAATCATTAGGTGCAAACTCACCTTTACCATATATCAACCAATACTTAGGATTCTTTGCTTCTAAATCCTCAATTGCCTTAATCATCTCCACAGGTAGATAAGGATTATCTTTGTATGTAGTTGTAAACCTTTCACAATCTTCCATCTGCCTTAACCAATGGTAAGGTGAGATAGTTGGGTTATATGCTAAGATGATATCACCTGTACAACGAATAGAAAGCTGGAAGTAAGATTCTTCATCTATCTCTGATGCTTCATCAATAAAGAGTATGTTTGATTTAACACCTCTTAACTTCTCAGGATCATCTGTATTAATAAACGATATGGTAGAACCATTACCAAAGGAAAAGATTCTATCAGAGATGTTGTATCTCTCGGTTTCCCAAATATGAAGTGTGGTCAATATATCTTTGAAATCCTTGATAACAGAACGTTTAAGCGATGGAACAGTTCTACGCACTACCGTTATATCTAATTTTTCTTGAATGGCTCTAACGATGAGGTGTTGAAGAATAGCGTATGTCTTACCACTCCTTGTTCCTCCTATATGTTGTGTAACTCTTTTCTTACTACCAAGTAAGTTATCAAAGGTTACTGATGTATCAATCGTTAGTTTCTTCACTTCCACTTCTGTTTATGTTAACTGTAATTTGTTGAATACGCTGGTCTATCTCTGCTCTCATCTCTATTGCCTTTTGTTTTGGAACAACGTATTCTAACAACCGCATATAAAGTTTTGCGGCCTCTATGGGGTTCTCTTTCCTAATCTTCTCTAAGTCCTCGGAGATGTTATTTAAACCATGATTAGCAACTCTTGCAATAGTTAACTTAGCTTGTTCAGTACTTCTATTCAAGGCTCCTTTAGGTCTACCTAACTTATTTCCATTCCATGTTTCACCTTTTTTGAATCCCATAGTTTCTAATAGTATTTAACTATATAACAAGTATATATTAATATATTATGAATGGCCTCTTTCTTCTTTCTCTTTAAGAACTGCGAACTTATTCATTCTGATAGCTTCATTTCTTAATAATCTTTTCTTTACCGAAGGTTTAAGATAGTGAGTTCTTTTTTTTAATTCAAGTAAATGCTCGGAATCTCTTACTTTTCTTTTAAACTTCTTAAGTGCTCTTGCGATATCACCATTCTTAACTTTTACTTGTACTTGTTTTTTACCTCTACTCATTGTATATATGTATATATTAATCGTTTACTTTCCATCTATCAAAACGTTTCATAGATTGAGCCATAGTATCCCATACAAACTTATGGTAATGTCCATTAGGTTTAAACATCTCATCACCTAACTCTGTAAGATATTTTCTCCATAGTTTCATTTCCTCAACACTTCTTCCTTTTTGTAATCTATTACCATGTGTAGTAAAGATGTTACCATATTTACTTTTTATCTTTTGCTTTCTTTCCCAATACCTTTTATAGTATTTGTTTTCTAACATTTCTGATTCATTTCTTGTATCCATAACTTATTCTTCTTTATTAAATTTATTTTTTAGATGTTGTTTTATTTTCTTTACATTTAAAAATGTTGTACTTTTACTAATACCAATTGCGTTACTTAACTCTTCCATCGTCATGTTACCAAATGCGTATAGCTCATATATCTTTGCTGATGACCACATAGAGGTTTGTTGTAACTTCTTAACTTCTTTCTTGATATCATCATATAACTTTTGATTAGATAAATCTTCTTCTGTATCGTATTGTTTATCTTCTGTATCTTTCCATCGGTGAGGATAAACGTTTTTGTTCTCTCTTTTTATTAAGTTTATGTACCGAGAGCGTAAGAAGTTATGGCAATATAATAAATTAAAAGAATCTTGATAAAACAATTTCTTGTTTTTCTTTTCTGCTAAGTACAGATAAAGTTCTTGTACTAAATCTTCAGCAACTGGTTTGTTCTTTGTTAGATTATAACTAACAGCGTTTAACCAATCGTGATGTTTCTCATACAGAACACCTAACCTATTAACATTATCGAACTCTACACTACCACTAATCATTTATTGTTTTTTAACAAACTCCCTAATTGTTTCAACTGCTCTTCTCCAATGTACTGCTGATTTACCACATAAACATGGTTTTCTTTCATTAGTATTGTTTATCTTATTGTGTGTATTCCATACCCACTCAGCTTCATTTGTTTGTAAATGATTACTAACTGCTTCAATTCTTTCTTTCATTTCTTGAAGCTCTTCTTTACTAAATTTATACTTTCCCATTTACCATAATTGTATTTGATTACACTTACCATCGAATGATTTACAAGTTAATCTGTTTAACCATTGTTCTCTTTCACAACAACCACATGATTCAAAGTTGAACAAATCAACTGCTATCCAAGTTGCTATGTACTTGCCTGTTCCTAATGTTACGATATTGATTAGAACTCTTAACCAACTACCTAATTTAATTTTACACCAATTCATCTATTTATTTTTGTTTTTCCGTTTTTGTATCTAAAATCCTTTTCTGTATATTCATCATTGAATGAAGGGTCATATCTAAATGTATTTGTTTTACCTGTTGTTCTATCTAACTTATGATACACATCCTTAACAACTCTATATATCTGTTGATAGTTAACACCCCACTTCTGAGCTACTCTGTAATAAGATTGTAATTCTTTGTAATCTTTTATAATCTTATCTCTTTGTTTCCTAAGCGAAGGTCCATACTTACCTTCCATATATTTCTTTACGTTTCTTCTTCTTGTTATAAGTTGTAAGTTATCTAATGTATTATTAGAAGT
>Ga0213869_10000635_pt1 | contig 27837 bp, 26 predicted proteins | sample PICome_10_FD_160083 | JGI IMG/M metagenome (GOLD analysis project Ga0213869, IMG submission 160083) | Coastal seawater microbial communities near Pivers Island, North Carolina, United States - PICO132 | ecosystem: Environmental > Aquatic > Marine > Coastal | place: USA: North Carolina...
TTAAGTGGTTCTATTATAAATCAACTTCCAAGTGGAATTGTAAGTGGTTCAACTCAAATTACAGATGGGAGTACTATTTTAAGTGGTTCTATTGTAGACCAATTACCAAGTGGAATTGTAAGTGGTTCATCGCAAATATCAGAATTAACTCACTTACACTCATTTACATCATCATACAACACTGCTATTTCCTTAAATGGAGATGATGTTACTATAATAGGAGATTTAACAGTACAAGGTACTCAAACACAACTTAATACTGCAACTCTTAATATAGAAGATAAAAATTTACTTATAGCAAGTGGAGCAGCCGATTCATCAGCAGCAAATGGAGCAGGTATTACAATTGATGGTGCTAATAAATCTTTAGAATGGGACCATAGTACATCACAATTTGTATTTGATGCACAAGTAAGTTCATCAGTAGGATTTAAAGGAGATGGTTCAAATCTTACAGGTGTAACTGCAGAAGAAATAGAATATACTAATATTTTAAACAAACCAACTCTTTTAAGTGGTTCAGACCAAGTTTTAGGAGCAACTAACATAGTTTCTTCATCTACTCAAGTAATAAACTTTTTACCAAATGGTACTATAAGTGGTTCAACTCAAATAACCGATGGTAGTAACATTGTAAGCGGTTCAGACCAAGTTTTAGGAGCAACTAACATAGTTTCTTCATCTACTCAAGTAATAAACTTTTTACCAACGGATACAATTAGTGGTTCGGAACAATTAACTTCTGATTTAGATTTAAGATATTTGGAAATCGGTGGGGATAATATACTATCATCATCAAATGAAACATTTACAGCATATTCACAATCAGTTGATTTAAGATTAGAAAACACATTAAGTAGTGGTTCATCAACTTCTCAATCATTACACACTTTAGTTGGAAGCTTTCCAACAAGTGGTTCATTAGGAACTGCAGCATTTTATAATGTTTCATCATCTCTTGCAGATGACCCGAATGTAATTCCAAACGTAAAAGCAGTTTACGATTATATTAACAACACAATTGGAGCAGCAGATATTACTGGTGTTTCTGCATCACTTGGTTTAAGTGGTGGTGGAGCTAGTGGATATGTATCTATGAGTTTAGATACTGGTTCTACTCATTTCCAACAAGGTGTTGAATTATATTCATCAACTTTACCAAGTGGAGTAATTAGTGGTTCATCTCAAGTTCAATCGTTATTACCAAGTGGTACTATAAGTGGTTCACTTACAGTTAACAATCCTGGTGGAGTAGATGTAACTCTCGATGTAAATACTGAATCATTAGTATTTACTTCAGGTTCGGCTAATAATGATAATGGAATAAATGTTTATGTATCCAATAACATGGGAACTAAACAAGTTTCGATAACTGGATATACTGCAACTACAACTACGAAAGGTGTGGCTTCATTTAATGGAGATGGATTTACTGTTAATAGTGGAGAAGTATCTTTAGTAAGTGGAGTAATAAGTGGTTCATCTCAAACAATTGACCATTTAGAAGCATCTACTCTTCTTGGACTTAATATTACAAACCCAACTTCACTTGGTGTAAATGGAGAGCTATTTTTAAATTCAACTTCTAATGGATATAGTGGATTAATTAATTTATTATCAGGTTCTGTTTCAGTATTTACGCAATACGCTACTGAATCAGATAAAATGGTGAATATATTAGGTGGAAGTGGATATGGATTATTCTTACAACCTGATAATACAACATCTAAAGCATGGGTAATTGATACTGATGGTGATTTTGTATCACAAGGAACTGGTGATGTATATGCAGAAAATCTTTACTCAACAAATGCTATATCAGGTTCATCTTTAAGTTTAGCTAGTAATGCTACGATAGGTGGTAATATTATAGTTGGTGGTACAGTAGATGGAATTGATATCGCAACAGATGTAGCAGCAAACACAACAAAGACTGGATATACTGATGCACTCGTTAAAACAAAATTAGATGCTGAAACAGTAGTTAGTGGTTCATCTCAAGTTGATGTAACTTCAACTACAAACTATTCAAATATAAACCAATATACTGATTCAGATAACACTACTCACTTAAATTCATTAGGTGTAATAAGTGGTTCAACTATTGAAGGTGATAGAACATTCGATGATAATGTAATCATAGAAGGTGATTTAACTGTAAATGGAACTACAACCAGTGTAAATTCAAACACAGTTAACATTGGTGATAATATCATTGTTCTTAACTCTGATGAAGGTGGTACTCCATCACAAGATGCAGGAGTAGAGATTGAAAGAGGTACTTCAACTAATGCTCGAATCATGTGGGATGAAAGTGAAGATTACTGGTCAGTAGGTTTAGCAGGAGCAGAATCAAAAATTATAACTGCTGGAAATGTAGATTATTATACTAATAGTGATAATACTACTCACTTAAATTCATTAGGTGTAATTAGTGGTTCAACTCAAATTTCAGATTTAGGATATATTACTTCATTTACCAATACAGTAGATATGGGTGATGGGTTTAATATTGCAAACTCAGCTGGTACAAACCAATTTACGGTAATAGAAAATGAAGAAATTAGATTTGAAGGTTCAGGTGCTACATCCGTATCATTTGATTCAGCAACTCAAAAAATAACAATTTCATCAACAGATAATAATACAACCTATACAAGAAGTGATTTCATAGACCAAGATGTTAATACTGATTCAGATGTAATATTTGAAAGTGTTGATATTAGAGATAACGGACCACTTCTTATCTTAAGAGATACAAACACAACAGTTAATGATAATCAAGTTTTAGGACAAATAAAGTTTTTACATTCTGATTCTGATGGTGGTTTTGCTGAAGTTGGAATTATTAAATCAGTATCAACTCAAGCATTTACTGGTACGGGTAATACTGGTCATAAAATTCATATTGATGCTGATACAATAGTAAATGGTACACTTGAAGCCGAAGAGGATATTATAGCATATTCTTCTTCAGATAGAAGATTAAAAGATGATATTATTCCAATTTCTAATCCAATTGAAAAAATAAATTCAATAGGAGGGTATAGTTTTGTATGGAATAATGAAAAACAAGATATTTATAAAGGTAAAGATTACGGAGTTATTGCTCAAGAAATCGAAAATGTATTGCCAGAATTGGTTGAAACAAGAGAAAATGGGTATAAAGCAGTAAAATATGATAAGATTATATCACTTCTAATTGAAGGTATTAAAGAACTTTCAAATGAAGTTTCAGAATTAAAACAAAAAATTAATAAGGAATAAATAATATGGCTCAAATCATTAGATTAAAAAGAAGTACAACCGCAGGTAGTGTACCAAGTACATCAGATTTATCAATCGGAGAAATTGCAATAAACGTTCATGATGGTAAAGTATTTTTAAGAAGGAGTGGTTCAGTTGACGATGTAAGAGAAGTTTTAACCAATGAATATACTGGTTCGGTAAATATTGCAGGTTCAGTTACCGCAACAGATTTTACCGGAGATGGTTCCGGCCTTACTAACTTAACAATCGCACAAACCGCAACTCTTAGACAAGCATTTGTTGGTACAACTTGGAATATTAATCACAACTTAGATACTTTAAACCCAATTGCTCAAGCATATGATGGAGCTAATTATCAAATTATCCCTCAAACAGTTCGTATTATAGATGCGGATAATATGCAGATGACATTCCCTAATTCAGTTAGTGGTTCTGCCGTAGTTGCAAAGGGTGGTCATATAGTAAGTGGTTCGGTAGATGCAGATAACATTACTGGATTTGATGAAAAAGTAACAACAAAATTAAATGCTGAAGGTGTATTTAGTGGTTCAGCACAAGTAACACTTACAGGTGATGTAACTGGTACAGCAGCATCTTCTTCGATTGCCGGAGTTGATGGAGGAAATATATAAAGAGTTATAATATTATATTTATAAAGTAGAAACAAATTAAAACAAGGATAGAAAAAAAATGATAATACACAGTCCCATAATTTCAGGTTCATTAACATTCGCAGATGGAGGAACCCTTTCACTGCCAAGCCCAACAGAACTTTCTGGTTCGTTTAGTGGTTCGGCTCAATTTAGTGAAATCGGCTCTCATATAGTGCCTGATACAGCAAACACATATGATTTAGGTTCGGCAGCCAACTATTTCAGAGATTTATACATTTCAACTGGTTCACTTAAAGGTATTGGTAATGGTACAGTTGCCTTTAAACTTAGTGGTAAATCAGGAGGTGGTTTAAAAGTAACTGATGATAATGATGATACTGTTGAAATTCAAGTAAAAGAAATTACTTTAAAAGATACTAGTGGTGGTGGAAATAACATTAAACTTAAAGTTGAAAACGGTGCACTTAAATCTAAAAAAGTAAATAACTCAGATGTAGAACAAAGTGAAGAACCAGCTTCAGAACTAAGTGGTTCATTTACTGGTTCTATTAGAGATGCAGAATTTGATGGAGATGCAACATTCAATAATGGAATGGGTGTAACTGGTACTTCAACACTTGGAGTAACAAATGTTTCTGGTCTTGCTAGTTTAGATGGTGGTATTGATGTAGATGGAGTATTTACAGTAGCAGATTCAACTGGTAATGTTGCTACAACTGGTACACTATCCGCTGGAAATACAACAGTTGGAACTTTAGATTCTTCTGGTCTTGCTTCCTTAGATGGTGGTATTGATGTAGATAGTGCGTTTACAGTAGCTGATACAAGTGGTAACGTATCAACAACAGGTACACTTGGTGTAACTGGAACTTCTACACTTGGTGTAATAAACGCAAGTGGATTATTATCAGCAGATGCTGGTATTGATGTAGATGGAGTATTTACAGTAGCCGATTCAACTGGTAACGTTTCAACAACTGGTACATTAGGAGCTGGAAACACAACAATTACTGGTACAGTAGATGCAACGGGACTTGCATCTCTTGATGGAGGTGTTGATGTAGATGGAGCATTTACAGTAGCTGATACAAGTGGTAACGTTGCTACAACTGGTACACTTGGTGTAACTGGAACTTCTACACTTGGAGTTATTAATGCTAGTGGATTAATTTCCGCAGATGCAGGACTTGATGTAGATGGAGCATTTACAGTAGCGGATTCAAGTGGTAATGTTGTAACGAGTGGTACACTTGGTGTAACTGGTCTTTCATCATTAGGAGCAGTATCCGCATCAGCAATGGATGTAGCAGGTCATATCCTTCCTGCAGCACATAACACATATGATTTAGGTTCAACTACAAAATTCTGGAGAGACCTTTACTTATCATCAGGTTCCCTTTATATTAATGGTATTCAAGTATTATCAACAGATGGTACTGATTTAACATTCCAAACAGATGCTGGTGAATCGGTAAAAATCTTAGAGACAGGTAATGATACAATTACATTAGAATCTGTAAATGGAGATATTACACTTACCGCTACTGGTACTGGTAATATTGAATTAGATGCACCTATACAAGTTGCAGCTGGTAAAAACATTTTATCTTCTGATGGAAACGCAATTTCATTCGCAAGTGATGTTAGTTTAGGTTCAAATAATATATTTGCAGCGAACTTAAGTGGTATTGTTTCTTCATCAGCAATTACATATGATGGAGATAATATCTCTGTTGCAGGAAACACAGTAGTAGTTGGTAACCTAACAGTACAAGGTACAACTACAAGTGTTGATTCTACAACTGTAAACATTGGTGATAATCAAATAGTACTTAACTCAGATGAGACAGGTACTCCAACACAAAATGGTGGTCTTGAAATAGAAAGAGGTACTTCAACTAACGCTTCAATAATTTGGAACGAAACAAACGATTATTGGATGTCAGGTCTATTAGGAGCTGAAGAAAGAATCGTAATAGGAGCTGGTAATACTGATATTACAACATTAGGTACAATTGCAACTGGTGTTTGGCAAGGTACGGCAATTACACACGATTATATCGGATTAGATGCAATTGATGGAACAAACATCGGTGATAATGCAATTAATTCAGAACACTATGTAGATGCAAGTATCGATTTAGCTCACTTAGCAGCTGATTCAGTAGATGGTACTAAAATTGCTGATAATTCAATTAATTCAGAACACTATGTAGATGCTTCTATTGATACTGAACATATTGGAGATGACCAAGTAACATATGATAAGATACAAAATGTATCAGCAACTAACAGAATCTTAGGTAGAGATTCATCAGGTGCAGGTGCAATTGAAGAAATTACTCCAGCTAACCTTAGAACAATGATTAATGTTGAAGATGGAGCAACTGCAGACCAAACATCAACTGAGATTAGAGCTATGTTTAGTGGAGGAGACAATGTAACTATCACAAATGGGGTGATTGCAGCTACTGACACAAATACACAGAATGATGCAGCAGCAATCAGAACTTTAATTGGAAGTGGTAATAATGGACACGTACCAACAATAGGTTCAGCGGGAGAATTCTTAAAACATGATGGTACATTTGGTACTCCTTCATATACTACAAACACAGATACTCAACTATCAACTGCAGATGTTAGAGGTAAATTCTCTGAAGGAACTGGTGTTACTATTTCAAGTGGAGAAATCTCAATTGGACAGGCAGTAGGAACATCAGATGATGTAACATTTGGTACTGTATCCGCAACAGGTGATATTACGGCATACGCATCTTCTGATGAGAGATTAAAGGATAACATTCAAAATATCGAAAACCCAATCGAAAAAGTACAATCACTTAAAGGTGTTACTTGGGATTGGAATGATAACGCATCTGATGTACAACACTCACTACCAAATGTAGGGGTTATCGCACAAGATGTAGAGAAAGTTCTTCCTCAGTTGGTTAGAGATAACGACGGTGGATATAAGGCAGTTGACTATGGTAAACTTGTAGGACTTCTTATTGAAGCAGTTAAAGACCAACAATCTCAGATTGATGAGTTAAAGAGTAAATTAGGTTAAAATAAAGGTAAATTTAACCCCTCTTCGGAGGGGTTTAATCCTTATATAAGGATTTTTCTATTTATCGAGTAATTATATAATGAAAACGATAAGTCATAAATATGGCACAGACAATCAAGTTAAAAAGAACCGCGGTATCGGGTAAAATCCCTACAACCTCTAATTTAGATTTAGGGGAATTGGCAATTAATACCTATGATGGTAGGATATTTTTTGAAAAAGATGTAGATGGAAATCTATCTATACAAGAGATACTTACAACAAATTCTCAGAATTCGGGTTCATTTAACTTAACAGGTGCTATATCGGCTTCTTCATTAGAAATTTCTGGTAATACTACAATAGGAGGTGATTTAACCTTAGAAGGTCAACTAACTATTGGAGATGCAACAACAGATTCGGTAAATGTAATAGCAAGTTTATCTTCCTCATTAATTCCAAATGATACTTTAAGTTTTGATTTAGGTTCTTCATCTAAAAAATGGAGTACTGCATATATTGGTACATCTAATGTAGATATACAAAATATAATTGATACTCGTTCTGGTCAAAATTATAGTTTAACAGTAGGAGCAAATTCAACTGGTGATAAATTTCATGTTGTAACTAATAATACAGCAGATAGTGGAATAATATTATCTTCGAGAGTAGTAAATAATACAGCAAACAGTAAACTATCTTTTAGTGGGTCTGCTTTCGAATTCGGTGGAGGAGATGTAAACATATTAGGTAACCTTACTTTAGGTGGTAATATTACAATAGGAGATTCAACTACTGATTCCATTTCAGTATCAGCAGATTTCTCTTCATCTTTAATACCAGATAGTGGTTCAACATATGATTTAGGTTCTTCTTCCAAAGCTTGGAATGAAATTCATGGTAAGACATTATATGGTGATGGTTCTAATATTACCAATATTACAGTAGATGCAGCAGCAACTGTATCATCTACCTTTACAGATTCATCCTCTATAACTGTTTCTCATAACTTTAACACACGAAATATTCTTGTTGCAGTATATGATAACCAAAATAATCAAATACTTCCTCAAAACGTAAATACTTCTAACTTAGACCAAGTAGTAATTACTCTTTCATCTGCACAATCAGGTACAATAGTAGTTGCAAAGGGTGGTCATATTATTAGTGGTTCTGCAGATGATTCTAATAAGTTAAATGGAGAACTTGCTTCACATTATTTAGATTACACCAACTTTACAAGTATTCCAAGTGGAATAGTAAGTGGTTCTTCACAAACAATATTAAACTTACCAACTGGTGTAGTTTCTGGTTCACAAACAGCTGCAAGAGGACAATTAGGATTAGATACTGGCGATTCTCCAACATTTACTGATTTAACATTATCGGGTGATTTAGTAGTACAAGGTACAACTACAACTCTTAATACCACAACCTTTAATGTAGAAGATAATATAATAGAACTTAACTATGGTGGAACTGCAACTGAAGGTGGTATATTCGTAAAAGATTCAACTGGTGGTTCAACTACAAGTGGTTCTCTTTTATGGGATGCTACAAATGATTATTGGAAAGCTGGTAAATCAGGTTCAGAAGCTAAAGTTCTTTTAGCAAATGGAGATAGTATAGTATCATCATCAGCACAAACAATACTACACTTAGGTGGAACTGATATAATTTCAGGCTCATCTCAATTAAATAGTAGTACTTTGAGTGGTATGGAGGTAAGTGGTTCATTTACTGGTTCATTTATTGGGGATGGTAGTGGATTGACTGGATTATCGGTAGAACAAGTTGCAACTGTAACTGCATCTTTTGATAATCAATCAACTATAAATGTATCACACAACTTTTCTACAAGGAATGTATTAGTATCTGCTTATGATGCTAGTTATAATCAACTTATACCACAAACAATATCTTTAACAGATTCAAATACAGTACAAGTTGTTTTATCAGCAGCTGATTCTGGTCATGTTGTAGTTGCAAAAGGTGGACACGTTGTAAGTGGTTCAACTGCTGCAGATAATATTAGTGGTTTAGGAGATAAAATTCAAACTCTTACTTCATATAGAGAAGATGTAACTGGTGCTTCTTTTTACACAATAACACATAACTTAAATGAAAGATATCCATTTGTACAAGCTTGGAATACTACAAATAATACACAAGAGCAACCATTAGATATAGAATCAACTTCTGTAAATCAAATAACAGTTTCTTTCTCAGCAAACTTTGCAGGAAAAATAATAGTAAAAAAATAAAATATGTATGATGTTTATTATACAACTGGTGGAGGACCTTGGGTAAATGCAGGTACTGATACATGGGTTAATATTTGGTTAGAAGAAATTGCACCAAAGTTAAAAGTAAAACCAGTTCTTCTTATTCATAGAAACAAACCAAGAAACTTTAACGAATACGATTACAAATTTCCAATAGAAACTCATTGGCATGGTGATGATTTAAGAAAATTTGAAAAAATAGTAAAAGATTGTAGAAGAATACATATTTTACATGGTCATTATACACCAATGAAAGTGTTATTAGATAATAAGAAGAAAATTTATTCTAATGTACTTCATAACTCAGTAGACCATATTGTAAAAAATGCAGTTGGTAATGACCAAGATTTTGGACATCATCCTTATGTAGATTCAAGTTGGGAAATTGAAGTAAATCAATGGGCAAAAAAATCAATATGGATTGGATTATATGATATTAAGTATAAAAATCAAAATATTCCAAATTTTTACGAGTTTAAAAATAATATGCCATTATCATATTCTAATAAGTTAGGATTTGCTGCAAGAAGTGAAGGAAGAAAGAATCCACATTTCTTAGATGGAAAGGAATCATATATTTTTACAGATTCGGTACAATTTAATGGAGTATTCAAACAAGGATACAACATGGATACTTCAAAATCAAAAATATATCATTACAAACCAGAGTTTGGTGAAAAGTTTTATAATATGAATTGGGGAATATCTCATTCATGCTTTACATACGAACCATTTGGGTATTCAATATTTCAAGCAGTAGATTGGGGAAAATTACCTATTTTACATACATCTTGGTTACCAACTTTAGAATATCCTTACAGAGCAACGTTTAAAAAAGATTTTGATGATATTTATAATAAGTTACTAAACACCCCTTATGAAGAAAAAAATAAGTGGTTTTTATACTTAAAAAAATATATGATTGAAAATTTTACCAATAAAGATAAGTGGGTAAAAGAATTACTTGATATTTATAATATATAATTAGGAGAATAATATGGCTACACTTTCAAGTGGAGATACTTTATCATTAGCAGATTTAAGAGATTCAACAGCAGCTACAACGGCTGCAATATCTGATGTAATGGGTACAACTCCATCCGCAGGAGATAACATTAGTTTTTCATCGTTCGCAATCGATTCGGTTGGTTCAATTAGTGGATATACTTATGGTGTTGAAAACACCGATGAGAATTACACTCTTCAATTTGGTGGAGCTGGTACAAATCATAGTAAATTATCAGCACATAGTGGTAACTTCACATGGTCAAAAGCCGCAGGAACAACAATTACTATTGCTGCAGGCGGAACAGCAACTGCAACTGTATCTATTGGAGAAAATGGAGATAATTCAACACAAAGTCAAATTTTTTCAATACTATCTAATACATTAAGAGTAGTATATGATGAAGCATACAATGACCACATTGGTGGAGCGGGTTTAGGTTTAATGGGTGAAAATATTGATAAAACTGTTTATTCAGTAGATTCATATGATGGTAACTCATCTGCATTATGTTTAACCGCTGATTCACCTATTGAATTAGCAGATGGTGAAATTGTTGAAGCAGGAGATTTAGATGAAGGAGATATCTTAAAAGGTGTAAATCTAAATGGTTTATCAGAAGCACCAGATGGAAACTTCCTAAGATGGGATTCAGATACTCTTGGTAATGAATCAGTTGATGTAAATGTTATAAACCTTACATATTCTTTCGCATCAAGATATTATAATGTTAATGATGGTGAAATAACTGCAACTGCAGAACACCCTATGTGTATTAAAGATTCTAATGATGGTTTATTTAAATTCAAAGAAATACACCAATTAGTTGTTGGTGATAAACTTATAAAAGGAGATGGAACTGAAGTTGATGTGGTATCAATTGAAGCAATTGAGAAAACAGTAGAGATTGTATCTATTGATGTTGATGGACCTGATACTTACTTAGCTAATGGATATATTACCCACAATAAAGGTGGTAATACATTTAGTAACTTTAGTGGACCAGCAGCACCAGCTAACTTAGCATATAATAATCCAGCTGGAGCACAAAATTCAACATTGACTTGGGATGAACCAACTTCAACAGGTACTGAGGGTATAACTGAGTATCAATTACAAGTTGATGATTCTAATGGATTTGGTTCGTTAGATGGAACTCATAGTGGTACTTATAGTACAAGAACAATTAATGTATCTGGTCTTTCAACTGGTACATGGTATGCAAGAGTAAGAGCAAGAGAAATGGGAGTTTGGGGAAGTTATTCTTCGGCACTTGAATTCTCTCATACATTTGAAAACTAATAAATAAAAATTACGTTTTCTAAAAAACTATATATTTATATATATTGAAAACAATTATTAATAAATTTTACAAAAATGGCAGAATCAATTAAGTTTACAGACGAAGAAATTCAATCAATTAATCAACTAAGGCAAGAAGTAGGTTCAGTTTTTACAAGATTAGGACAACTTTCTATTCAAAGAGCTAGACAAATACAGGACTTGGATAACGCAGAAGGTGATTTGATAACACAACATCAAACACTTGTTGAAAAAGAAAGCAATTTATTTAAAGGATTGAATGAAAAGTATGGTGATGGAAACTTTGACCCAAAATCGGGTGAATTTACTCCAACTCCAACGGAAATAGAAGAAAAAGAAGTTACAACTGAAGGATAAAAAATAATCTTTCGGAAAACTTATTTATACTTATATAAGAGTATATTATACAAAAACATAACAAGGAGTAATATAAAATGGCAGAAAAGATTGTATCACCTGGTGTATTTACGAGAGAAAATGACCTTTCTTTCTTATCACAAGGAATTGGAGAAATCGGAGCAGCAATAATTGGACCTTTCCATAAAGGACCTGCTTTCGTACCAACCGTTGTAAGTACACAATCAGAATTCGAAGAAATATTCGGCACCCCTAATGGAGATTACTATTCAGGGTACACCGTACAAAATTATTTAAGAGAAGCTGGAGTAGCTACTATTGTTCGTGTAGGACATATTGGTGGTTATACTCATGCAGCACCTCTTGGAATCAAATTAAGTGGTGTAGGTACCAAAGATGATAAAATCATTGGTGTACTACATGGAACTGATAACCTTGCAGATGCAGATGGAGATATCACAACTGAATTACTTGCTTCAACCGCAATAGATTCACAACCTTCAGCATCAGTATTCTCAATTTCAGGTTCTTTATTTGGAACTGAGATTTCAGCATCAGTTTTACCAACCGCAGGAAATGATTTATCCGATGTATTCGGTGAATCTCCATTTGGTTCTAAAAAAGTATTTTCATACAAGTATTTTGAAAATGCAGCAACTGATTTCGCAACTCACTTAACTAATAGTGGTTCACAAGTTTCTTTAGTTGCATTAGCAGACCAAGATTTAACACAAGATATTCAACACGCTAGTACTCCTTACATACAATCACAGTTGATTTCTGGTGAAAGACACAATCTTTTCAGATTACATACTCTTGGTGATGGTACTTATGCAAACACAGAATATAAAGTATCTATCTTTAATGTAAAAGCAGCAGGAAGTTCTAACGCAACTGATTATGGAACATTCTCAATTGCAATTAGAGGTTACTCTGATACAGATAAAAGAAAAGTAGTACTTGAAACATTTACTAACTTAACTATGGACCCTGCATCACCAAATTACATCAAGAAAGTAATAGGTGACCAAAACATGACTATTGATGCAGTTGGTAAAATGAATTTAGATGGTGATTATGTAAATTACTCTAAATTTGTTAGAGTTGAATGTGTAGCAGAAGGAGCATCTCCTATAACAGCAGTACCATTTGGACATGGAGCATATACTAACCCAATTTATGTTGGTGGTTCTGAATCAGATGTACCAGCAGTAATATTCTCAACAGGTTCAATAGATAACAATTCATCTAAATCAGTTGTATATTCGGGTATTGATTTAGAAAGTGCTTTAGTTAAAATAGATAATACAGCATACCTTTCACCAATACCTGCTTCGGCAACAGTTGGTGGAAATACAGTATTTGCATTCGATGCTGATATCAATGTAAAAGGTGGAACAAAAAATCACCAAGATGATGGATATGGAACATTTAACTTCGGTTATACTATATCTACATCAGATACAGCAGCAATCATTAATAAAAGACAATTTACAGTAGGATTCCAAGGTGGATTCGATGGTATATCTCCAACAATCAAATCGGCTAAAGCTGATGATTCTCAATGGGGAGCAGGAAACTCACAAGGATTTAACTTATCAACTTCAACAGCAAGTGGTTCGGTTGCATATGTAAAAGCAATCAACGCAGTATCTAACCCAGATGATTTCGATATCAACTTGGTATCTGCACCTGGTGTTGTAAGAAGATTACACTCATATGTGTTTGATAAAGTAACTGATATGGTAGAGGCTAGAGAAGATGCATTCTTCATCGGTGATACAACTGATAAAAATGATACTATTGCTCAAGCAATTCTACAAGGTGAATCAGTTGATTCTAACTATGTAGGTACTTATTACCCATGGGTTAAAACAATCGATTCAAGAACTAATAAATTAACTTCAGTTCCACCATCAGTATTGATGCCAGGAATATACGCTGAAAACGATGCAGTTGCAGCCGAATGGTTCGCACCAGCAGGGTTAAATAGAGGTGGTATCACCGGAGCAGTTTCTGTACTAAACAGATTAACACACGCTGAAAGAGATACACTCTATGAAGGAAAGATTAATCCAATCGCACAATTCCCAGGTGAGGGTATCGTTGCATTCGGACAGAAAACTTTACAAGACCGTTCATCAGCACTTGATAGAATCAACGTAAGAAGATTATTAATCAAAGTTAAGAAATACATTGCATCTACATCAAGATACCTTGTATTCGAACAAAACACATCTCAAACGAGAGGTAAGTTCTTAAATACTGTTAATCCTTATTTAGAAGGAATACAACAAAGACAAGGACTTTACGCTTTTAGAGTTGTAATGGATGAATCTAACAACACACCAGATGTAATCGATAGAAACATCTTGGCAGGGGCAATTTACTTACAACCTACTAAGACAGCTGAATTCATTGTAATTGATTTCAACATTCTACCGACTGGGGCTAGTTTTACGGCATAACTAAAAATTAAAAAGAACTATATTTATAGTAGTATATAATAGGAGAAATAAAAAATGGCAGAAGTATTAGAATTTAACGATATGTTCTACACGAACTTCGAACCGAAGATGAAGAACAGATACATCATGGAAATTGATGGTATCGCTTCATATTTGATTAAAACGGCAAATAGACCTTCTATTTCCTTCGAAGTTGTAACATTAGACCACATCAACGTAAAAAGAAAACTCAAAGGTAAAGGTGAATGGCAAGATATTGAAATCACTTTATTTGACCCAATCGTTCCAAGTGGAGCACAACAAGTAATGGAATGGGTGAGAACATCTCACGAATCTATTACAGGTAGAGATGGATATGCAGATTTTTATAAGAAAGATTTAGATATCTATATGTTAGGACCAGTTGGTGATAAAATTGAAAATTGGAAACTTAAGGGTGCATTTATTAACAATGCAGTATTTAATGATTTAGACTGGGCTTCAAATGACCCATCTGATATTACTCTTACACTTTCTTACGATTACGCAATCTTAGAATACTAATACTACAATATACTTTTGATACTTCATAAAAGGTTCTCTTAGTGAGAACCTTTTTTTATGCTCCCCTTTCTAACTTTTTAGAAGTTATATATTTATATATTCAAAATGGAGTTAGTGATGAGTGATTATGTAATAGAAATAGCGGTAGTTTTGGTATTGTTTTTAATACTAAAAAAATATTGGAACACAAAAGTAAAAGAATACTTCGGTAATTTTGTAGTTGGTGTTAATATTTTTGCTTGTTTTCTTTACTTCTATGCACTTATAAATCAGATACTACCATTTGAAATAGTACTTCCAAAAATATTCTTACATAGTATAGTGGCTACGATAATTTATACATTATTTCAATTGGATAAAAAGAAATGAATGAACATATAGTAATATTATCAATAGCCGGAGGATGGTTGTTATTTATCTTAATAGGATATCTACAAGATAAATAATTCCAACTTTTTAAAAGTTATATATTTATATACGAACATTAAAAATAAAAGTTTATGGCAAATTATGATTTTCCAACAGAAATCATCTCACTACCCTCACAAGGTAAGTGTTACCCGGAGAGTAATCCCCTCTCAAAAGGAACCGTTGAGATTAAGTATATGACTGCACGTGAAGAAGAAATTCTTGCATCGCAGAATCTAGTGAGAAGGGGGGTAGTGATAGACCGGCTTTTCGAATCAATTATAGTTGAAAAAGAAATTAATATAGATGATATTGTATTAGGGGATAAAAACGCAATATTATTAGCAACTCGTATTTTGGGTTATGGACCTGAATATAAAATACAAGCTACTAATTCATTAGGGGATGCACAAGAAGTAACAGTTGATTTAGGTAAGGTACAAACAAAAGAAATAGATTTTGAATTACTTTCATCAGAAAACAAATATAAATTCACTACACCACATGGAAAAGATGAATTAGAATTTAAGATTCTAACCCATGGAGATGAATCAAAGATAGATGCTGATATAAAAGCACTACAAAGATTAAATAAAGGTAGTGTATCAGCAGAACTTACTACAAGATATCGATATATGATTCTTTCAGTAAATGGTGAATCTGATACAAAAACTATCACCAACTTCATTAATAATAAATTCATTACTCGTGATACAAAGGCATTTAGAGAATACATTGTTAAGATAACACCTGATATCAATATGGAATTCGATTTCGAGGATGACCAAACAGGAGATGTGGAGGTGAGAACAATCCCCATGGGAGTTGGGTTTTTTTGGCCTACCGAATAACTATTCTATATTACTTCATAAACAAATTTTTGAACTTTGTTACCATGGTAATGGATTCACACAAGAAGGAGTTTATAGATTACCAATTCATATTAGAAGATTTTATTATAAAGAACTTGCTGATACAAAGAAGAAAGAAAGTGATGAAGTAAAAAAATCACAAAAAAAACAACAAGGACCTTCAGCTAAAGGACCAAATGTAAGAGTGAGGAAATAATTCCTCACTTTTTTTTTACGATATATTTATAGTAGTATAATTGGAGAATAATATGAAACTAACAAAAGAACAAGTAAATTATCTAAAATCCAAACCGGCATTTCAAAATGAAGGTATCGTTGGTAAGATTTTTGCAAGATTACTTAAGAAAAAACTAAAAAACAATACTGATTTCAAAAAAGCAGTAGATTCCTTTGATACTGCACAAGATAGAATGAGAAAATCTATCATAGATGCAGAAAAATCAGGAGTTAAAATTCCAAAAGAACTTAAGAAATACGCTGGACTATAATAGATGGCAAAATCTAAGGCAGAAATACAACAAGAATATAATGAGGCTCTGAAGGTATCTCAATCATTAACCGGTGCGTTAAATAAAATGATTGATAATACTGAAAAATCTCAAAAAAAAGTATCTGATGCTCAAAAGAAATTTAATGATGAATTAAAAAGTATAAACTCAGGTGCAACCGATTATGAATCTACTCAAGATTCAATCTTAGCACTAGAAAAACAAAAAGCTGGTTTGGCTAAAAGGTATTTTGGTGCAAATGCAAAAATACTTCCACAAAAACAAAAAGAAGTTCAAGCAAATATTGATATTTTAAAAAATGAAGGTGAAAGAATTAAATTAGTTAATTCATTAGATAATGCTGCACAAGATTTAGCTGGTTCTATAAATGGTTCTCTTGATGGATTATTAGATGGATTAGATGGTATACCTGTAATTGGTAAGGGGTTATCAAAACTAGCTTCCGGACCTGTAAATCATTTAAAGGGAGCATTTTCAGATTCAGCCAAAATATTTACAACAAAATTTAGTACAGCCCTAGCTTCTGGTAAGAGTGGTATGCAATCTTTTGGAATTGCAGCTAGTGCTAGTATGAAAGTGGTAGCAAAAGCAATATTTAGTCCATTAGGAGTTATAGCATTATTCACTGCTGCCCTTTATGCAGGAGCTATTGCTTTCCATAAAATGGAACAAGGTGCAAAATCATTTAGGGATGAGACTGGATTACTAAATTCCCAAACCAAGGAAATGGAAGGGAATATTGCTGCAGTCTTTACATCAACAGTTGGGTTGGGCGCATCAATGGAAGATGTTGCTAAAGCAGCTGCTGAATTCACAAATGAATTTGGTGGTATAGAACAACCAAGTAGACAGGTTATGGAATCCATGATGGTTCTTAATAAGAACTTTGGAATTGCAACTGGTGATTTAGCAAAAATAAATAAAGCATTTACAAATTTAGGTGGGTTATCACAAGATGTTGCTCAATCTAATATAGAATCTCTTACAGCATTATCACAACAAGCAGGAGTTGCACCATCAAAAGTAATGGCTGATATAGCTGAAGCAGCTGAAGATTCAAATGGATTTTTCCGAGGAAACGTTCAAGCATTAGGTGCTTCTGCAATCAATGCAGCAAAAATGGGTTCTTCATTAAAAGAAGCAGTAAGAGTTTCAAAAGGTTTATTAGATTATCAAAGTTCTGTTTCATCAGAAATGGAAGCAAGTGCAATTCTACAAACAAACTTAAACTTCTCACAATCTCGTTATTTAGCTGCAGCAGGAAAACCTGCTGAAGCTCAAGCAGCGATGGTAAAACAACTTAGAGAAACTGTTAATCTAAGTCAACTTAATACCTACGAACAAGAAGCATTAGAAAAAGCTACTGGTATGTCTCTACTTCAAATGACAAACATGGCTAGAGTTCAAGAATTAGGATTATCATTAGATAAAGATAGAGCAAAACTATTAGGAGAAGCAACCCAAGCAGGATTAGATATAGCAAATATGTCAGCTGATGATATTAGGAATAAACTTCAAGCTTTAAAAGTACAAAAGGAACAACAAGGTGCTATTGAAAATATGCAGAATGAGTTTTCAGCATTAGGACAAAAAGCATTGATGGCATTTTTACCTATTGGTAAAGTATTGGTTAAAGGGTTAAGTAAAGCAATACCTATTATTGAAGGTATAGGTGATGGTATTACATTTATGTCCAGTGGAATTTCTAAATTTGGAAATGCCGTAATGAAGGCTTTGACACCAGTAAAAACTATACTTGGTTCTTTTATTACTTTATTTACTGAAGGACCTCAAGCATTTCTTGATAAATTAAAAGAAATGGGTCCTGTTTTATCTGCAATTACTGGTGTTGTTGGTACATTAGCATCAATTTGGGTAGTTTCAATATTACCATCTGTGGTTGCAACAGTAACTTCTCTTGCAGTTGGTATGTTAGGAGCATTAGCAACGGCAATTCCTGCTATTATTACTTTTGCAGTAAGTATGGCTTCTGCAGCAATTGCTGCTATATCAACTGCAAGTGCAATGACTCTTGGTATTGGAGCTTTAGCGATAGCAGGAGGTATTGCCGCAGCCGCAGTAGCAATGGATTCAAGTATTGATAGTACTAAAGGAAAAATTGAAAGTGTAGATGATGGGGTTATATCTCCAGATGGAAATATTATCAGTACACATCCCGAAGATTTCTTAATTGCAACCAAATCACCAGAAACATTAACTAATACAATATCAGATAGTGGAATGGTATCTATGGATGGTGTTATTAAAGAGCTTAGAGAATTAAAAGCAGCATTTATTTCAAATAAAGATGTTTACATAGATAATGAAAAAATTACTTCTCGTATCACAAGAACACAAGAGAAAAGTAATATTAACCAATTTGGATTATTAGGAGCGTAACTTATGCCAACGATATTAGAACTTTTTAAAAATAAAAATTCCTTCAAATATGGAACTGTTTACTCTGATGTAAAAGAAGATGAAGAAACTTTTGTTGGAACAGAGTTATCAGGTCTAAGAATTCGTTCTGCAGCAGAATTACCAAATCCAGTCTTATATGGTAATGAAGTAATTCGTATAACTTCGAGAACAACATCTTTATTAGATGATATGAAGGGAGATGTAGGTGGAGGTGGATTGATTGGTAAGGGGTTATCAAAACTAACAGGAGGAGCAGTTAAATCAGTTAGTGGTATTGCAACTCAATTCAATAAAATGTTGGGTATTCCAATTACTTACATTCCAACAAGATTAGTTGGTAAAATAGAAGGAGAACCACCAACAGACCCTGTGGCAGCAATGAAAGCAGTACTTAGTGGTAATTTAGGACCTCATTCACAAGAACCTATTACAAAGGGGTTAGTTGGTGCAAATGGAACTGAACTTGGAAAATTATTAAAACAAAGTGGTGGGGGTAATCCAAAAACAATTGTAAAAAATGTTGCAGGTGCAGCATTGAAAAAAGCAAAAGATAAAGTTAGAGGTGCTTTATTTGGTGATGATAAAGATATAGGACCAAATAAAGTAGGAAGAAATAAGGGAGCAGTATCTCATTCTGATAGATTATATTCAGATGAAATGAAAGATTCTCCTTCTAAAAATACAGAAGGAAGTAAAGATGATTTTAAAGATATACTACCAGGAAGAACTACTAAGGGAATTAATTTAGAATTAGTTTCACCTATACATGGTGTAACTAGAAAAGGAACTCCACAACTTCCAGGCCCAATGGCTGCAATGATGATTGCAACTGGTTTTGTACCTGATAGAACGGGAAGGTTTGGTAAAACTGAATATGGATTAGATACTAATTCTAAAAAACCTGCTCAAAAGTTTTCACCAATCGAAGGGCAAACATATAGTGAAGTTTATAAAGATAATAAGGATAACCCAAAAACCTTACAAGAAAGAGGATTAAGAAATAGTGGTGATACTATTGCAATGGGAGACCCATATACTACAACAGTTAATACTGAAAATGGTGAAGTAACAGTTGAAGGATTTTCACCAGTAAAAGATTTAGTTCCCTTTTTCATAGGAAGATATAAATCAGAAGTATATCCAATGATGGCATTTAGATGTTCAATTACAGGTCTAACTGAAACTTCATCACCATCTTGGGCATCAAATAACTTTATTGGTAATCCATACAAATATTATATCTTTGAAACAGTAGAAAGAAGTATATCTTTCAATCTACAAGTATATGCACAGAATCCATTAGAACTTGCAAATAACTGGTCTAAACTATCAAACTTAACCAAGTTATCATATCCATTGATTGAAGATAATATGGCACACCCTAATTTTACAGAATTTACCCTTGGTGATATGTATAGAAACAAGGTATGTATTGTAGAATCCCTTTCTTACACCTTCCCAGATAATGGAACTTGGGAAACTGATGTTAAAGGATTATTATTACCAAAATTTATAGATGTAGCAATAACCCTCAAGTTTGTAGAAAATATTGAAGATGGTTCTGTTAGAGGATTATATTCATATCCTAAGAATCTTTCTGATGATACTGAAGTTAGTTCTCAACACGAAATTTACTCTAATGCAGATAGAAATATAAAATATTATACGGTAGATGAAAACGGTGAAACGAATGAGATAAAGAAAAATATTTATACAGATGAATTAGCAGCAGGTAGTAAAGTTGGAATTAAAATTAAGGTATAATTATGACTAGTAGATATAAAACAAATAAAATTAAAAAATTAAATGATGGTAGAGAAGTATATACATCTAAGGTAATACCAAACATACCAAAATCAGATAATGATATCTATGTTGCAGTTCAAACAGGTGATAGATTAGATTCTATTGCTAAAGAATATTTAGGTGATGCATCTTTATGGTGGATAATTGCAGATGCAAATAATATACATGATGCTCCATTTTCATTATCCGATGGAACTGTTCTTAGAATTCCAGCAAATCCACAAGGTGTTATTAATTCAGTAAATAAAATTTAATCATGGGAACATGGCCGCAATTTTCATATCCTTATCCTGAGATATTAAAAAAACTAAACAATCGAGGTGGTAATAACTCACCAATGCCGTATTCAAACGCTGGGGCTGGTGTAAGTGGTTTAATGCCATGGATAAGAGTAATATCAGCTCTCGGTGCTGAAGGTGCACAATCAACTGGTGGTGGATTGGTATTACAATCTAATTATCCCGAAGATGGATTTAATATAAGATATGGTGATGGTGCTAATAAAGCAGGAATTATTGGATTTGAATTAGATATGGCAACTCCAGTTAGACCACCAGCTGGTAGACCAACAAGACCTTCTCCTATTATTAGTGGATTATCTGTAAGTGAAGTAGATGTAGGGAGAAAAACCACAAACTTTTCTATTACTTGTTATACACAAGAACAAATGGAAGAAGTTGCAAAATATTTTATGGAACCTGGTTTTTATTGTTTTGTAGAATGGGGATGGAATTCTAAAAAAGCCCGTTCACAATGGGTTGGGAATGCTACTACTGGTGAAATTACACCTTGTGATATAGCAAAACATATAAATTACAAATATATTCAAGATAAAAGGAAAGCATCAGAATTTGAATATGATTGTACATTAGGTTTAATATCAAATGGTGGTGTTAAGTTCGGTGATAATGAAACATATATAATTGATGTTGAACTTACATCACAAGGAAGTGTTGCCCAATATATGCAATCCCATAAAGCAGGGGCATCTTCATCTACAAAAACAGAATCAAATTACAGATTCGACCCGGCAAGTATAGATGATTCTGCAGAAAAAGATGGTGTTGGAAAAACTTTATTTAAGCAAATGTTTAACACACTTCCATCTAATAAGCAAAATGCTTTTATTAAAAGTTGGATAACTGCTCCATTAAATGTTTATAAAGATTTTGCTTTTAAAGATTTTAATGTAGCAAATGGAAAAGGATGTGATGATAATACTTGGATGGATGAATCTAATTATATTAATATGGATTCAGTAGTAGTAGAAACTATCCTACAAAATATAAAAAGGGCAACAAGTCTAAAATCAAAAAGTGGAGCTACTTTAGAAATTCCAACCGATGCTCCTTTTTTAGATACAAGTAGATTTATAAGATTTGAATTAGCTTGTGAAATAATGAACTTTGCTTTTTTAGATTTATCTTCAGGAAGAAAATCAAGTAAATCTTTTGGATGTGATGATAACCAACCATCTTTACGAATTAATATAGATACAAGTATTATAGGAGCATTTCCTCAAATGTGGTCTTTAGACCAAAACATATTATTTATTCCAAATCCTAAAGCACCCGATTTTAACATTGATTCTGCTTTTAGTGGAGAAAAAACAACTACTAAATTTATAGATTTTGATACGTTAGGAAGTAACACTCAAAATTTACATCCTAAAACGAATATAAAATCATTTACTGGTACACGAAAAATGAATGGTTCTGAAACTCCTCATGCATTTCCATGTCAGTATGAACTTAAAGCAGAAGATAACACATGGGATACTGAACCAAATATCATTCCTTATACCATGGATAAACAACATTGGGGATGGTTAAAAAATTTATACATCAACTTTGATTACTTTTGTAAAACAATACAAACTCCAAATTATACAATTCAAGATGTAATGTATGATTTATTAAATGCAATGAGTTCTGCGTGTAATTCACATTGGAAATTTCAAATAGTAAAACGATTTCATCCTAATCAAAACCAAGGGTGTTTTGAATTACAAGTAGTAGATTTGAATTTTACTGGTAAATTAAATTTAGATGATACACAAATACCAAATTATCAATTAAGGGGAACTAAATCACCATTTGTTGAAGTTGATTTTTCAACAACAGTTGCAGCCTCTCATCAAAATAATATTTTATTTAAGAGATACTCTGATGGAAATCAAAAAGGTAGTAAAATAGATACTCATCCAGATTTAGGAGGTTCTAATCCTGTATTAGGAAGTGTTTTTTCAAATGAAATAGAATTTGTAGGTAGTATTATAAATCATACTGAAGTTTTAGGAAAGACATCTGATGATGAAGGAAATAGTACAGAATCTACTACTGAAGATAAAACTGATGCAACAAAAAATACAAATTATAATTTCTTTATGGAAAAAGCTGGTGTTTTTCCAAAAATACAAGATAGGCAAAATGTTAGTGATGTATTGGAAGCTTTAGATGAGAATAATCTTCAAGATATATTTATGGTAGGTACATTTAATGATTCACTTGCATTACGCCAGGCGTATCTTGTAAATAAAAAACAATCAATTAGTGTTTATGGAAAAGATGGTGCAAATGAAAATAAAGTAAATGTTCCTTTTGGATTAGCAGAAGTAAACTTTACTATTCATGGTATAAGTGGATTTAAAAGAGGTGATACTTTGAGATTCGAGGGATTACCTAAAAACTTTTCATCTCCTCATGTTTATGAAGTTACTGGAATAGAACATGAAGTAACTACAAGTGGTTGGATGACGAAGATAACAACTGGTATGAGAGCATACGGTTCAAATACAGCAGCTAAATTAGGAATTGTAGTAGATTAGTAAGATGAGTATAATAGATTCATATAAAAAATTATTAGGTAAACGGGGTGTTAAAACATCTACACCAATTACTGCGTATATTCCTTCTCCAAAAGAAATTGATTATAAGAGAGGCTATATCCGAAGATTTTTTGCTCAAAGGTCAAATGATAAAACTTCACCTATAATAGAAATTTCATCAGATGAATTTAATAGAATTGGAAGAACAAATCTTTATAGAGCAATATCACTTAGATGGAGAATCAAAGGACCAAAAGAAATGATTTTCAATAAAAATGGAAAGATTTCTGATAAAGGGGTAATTACATCAAACCGTACAGCAATAAAACTTGTTTCAGATAATATACCAAATTTAACATTATACTTACCAAATCTTTTACAATTTTATAAAAGTTAATATATATACATATACAAAATAAATTAGGTTATATGAAGTATCTTACAAATGAAGAAATCCAACAAATGACTTTTGATTGGAGGTATCGAGGATTTACAACAATACAATTACTTACTGAAGAAGAATGTGATGAAATAAACGAAGAAATGGAAAAAATTCGTTTAGAAAGAAATCTTACTACAAAAGAAGATGGTTCAGATTGGGGTGAATGGGACCCATTTATGTATCCACATAAATACTCAGATAAAATAGAAAAACTTTTTGTACATCCTAAAATCATAGAAGCTTGTGAATTTTTAATGAATGGTAAATTAGTTGGTATGCAAAGTTGGGCATATTTTAAACCACCAGGTCAATTAGGAAGAGATATGCACCAAAATGTATTTTATACAGGATGTGGCCATAATGAGATTATTAACATGGCTCTTGCACTTGATAATCATGATAAAGAAAATGGAGCAGTTTGGAATTACGAAGGTTCTCATAAATTGGGTATCCTTCCAATTGAGGTAGATGAGGAACGAGTAAAAACAAATCCAAAGAATTGGAGAAATGAAAGAGGTAAAGCTTGTGTAATGCCCAAAGGTCATGATTTTAGTAAGATAGAAGGTGATTGTAAAAAAGGACATATGGTATTACTTCACTCACATTGTGTTCATGGTTCTGAAGCAAATACTTCTAATAGAATGAGAAGAAATTTCTTAGGTGGATATCTTGTAGAGGGAGCTAAATTTAAAGAAGGTGGGCATATGAAACGAACACCTATTGATGTTTATAAACTTCAGAAAAAACATTGGTAAACTATTAACAAAACTTTAACACTTTTTATTAGGATTTCTCATTTTTTTTTCGTATATTTACTATGTAAATAATTAATAACACTTAAAAGAATGAATTACTTAGTAAACCCTTCCGATATCGTATCAAGAGCCCTTGGTATCGATTCTTTCAAACAAATGATTAATGATGAACAAGTTCAATTCTCTGAATTGGTTGATACTTCAGTTGAAATAGCTGAACAATGGACTGATGACTGGGATGAGGACCAAGGATTTGGTTCTTCGGATGGAACTTATCTTCTAAAAGATTTTATGGATACCATTATAGGTTCTTATACTAAAGGATATAAAACAATATTCAGCCCTTACTTAACAGTAAGTAAAATTTCTTAAAAAAAAGTGTTAAAATATTTGGTAAATCCAATTATTTTTCGTATATTTACTATGTAAATGAGTGATAATAAAACAATAAAATTAAACCTTAAAATAAATAAAATGAGTAAAAAATTCAAATTTCAATTAAGAGGAACTGAGTTCCAATTACCCCTTTCTCAAGTAAGAGAAGATAACTACAATAACAACGAAAAGTATATCTATATGAATGCTAAGAGTTGTGCTTCTGTAATCAAACAATATGTTAAGAAAACTTACCCAACTCTAAAAGTGTGGGCTGGTTCTGATGTTTATAGTGGAGGTTCTTCTGTAAGAGTAAACGTTTCTAATTCTGATGGTTCTCCAATTACTGACCAAACAATATGGGAAGATATCTCTTCTTGGAAATACACTTTACAAGGTGGTACTTTCAATGGTATGATTGATATGTACGAATCAAGAGAAGATTCTGTTTCTACTCAAAGTGGTACTCCCTTAAAATACTTCCCTTCTTATGTATTTGTAGAAAACAAACCAAAATGGGATTCAATCGAGTATTGGGTATCTCAATGGAATGAGTACCAAAGTAGTTTAGATGCTGAATGGACTGAAAAAGTTCAGAGATTGGGTGGTTGGTTAGAATATAACAAACAATTTATGAACAAAAAGAATGTTGATAAAGTTGCTTCATTAACCGTAAATGCTTAAGATATGAAAGAACAAAAAAGATACGCAGTACAATTAGATGTTTACGTTTGGGCTGAAGATGATTATCTGGCTCGTAAAGAAGCCCACAAACTGGCTGATGAGATAGATGAAAAAAATCCTAATGCTAGACCAAACGTTACAGAAATAGGTGAACAACCATTCGCTTCATTTGGTTATAGAAAATTAGATGATATTAGTAAACCTATTCCAAAAATAAAAGATGAACCCTTACCTTTTTAAAATATAATGAATAAAATTAATATTAAAACCCTTAAAGAAATTGAAAACAAATTTGGAGAATTTGATATAGGACAAACATTTGGTTCTAATCAACTTTATCTAAGATTTGGATATTGGAAACAAGTCGATACCAATATACTCCAAGATATCATAGGATTAGGTACTGAAGTTGTTGAAGATGATATCTTCGATGATGATTGTGGATATCAGTTTAGTTATAAATTAATATAAGTTATGAAAGAACACTTAGTAGAATTAATGTTAGCAAATACTTCCTTCACCGAAGAAGAAATCGGTGAGATGGATAATTGGGAAATCCGAATGCATTTAGGTTATGAATGAATTGGATTTACATGGAATGACTCATGATGAAGCTGTATTAGAAGCTGAGAATTGGGTTTTACTTCAATCAGATAATCCTATGTTTGAATGTAGAGTTATAGTAGGTAATTCTTCACAAATGACAACAAGAATTACTAATATGTTAGATGAATATGGATTTAGGTATTATATTCCAAGTTGGAATGCTGGTGAAATAATAATTTCAAATTAATAAAAATGATAAATAATTTATTTTCAACACAAATATATGATTCAAAAATAGATAACGATATCTTTAATAAACTAAAAAAAGATGTGTTAAAATATATTGATAATAATGAAAAACTGTTTGTAAAAAACTGGCAGTGTGATACGTTATCAAATGTATTCTGTGAACAGAACGAAAAATTTTTACCAAACTATCTAAGCGAACTTATAATAAACCACACCTCAAAATATATTGTTGAAGGTGGATTTACTCCAAGTGGATTTCTTATAGATAATTGCTGGATAACATTAGGAGGTAAGGGTGATTTTCAAGAGAGTCATGACCATCTTGGAGATACTAAAGGTTCTCAAACTACGTTTTCAGGTGTTATGTATATACAAGCTGAACAGAATAAAGGTGGTGAATTTTTTATGGATTCTCCAATTGATACATTATCAAAATTATTACCAACAAATAATTCAAACCCTTCAAAAATTAGTATTTCACCCGAAGAAGGATTATTGATATCATTCCCATCATTTATAAAACATGGTAGTTTTATTTATAACTCTGATAAAAAGAAAAGAATATCTATTAGTTGGAACATAAAATTTATTTAATTTAATTAGGAAAATTAAAATAAATTTTGTATCTTTGTAAAAAATTAAATTATGGATTTAAAAGATTTGTATAGTGAATTAACAACTTCTCCAACAAAAAATGAACCAAGACCATATCACCACTACGATGCAGGTGAGAAGTGGTATGATATTATGAGACAAGTACTCAAACAATCGAGAGAAGAGAGATTGAAAAGAGAAAAAATATTTGGTAAACCAAAATCAAAATATCATGACTAAATCAGATTTAACACAATTAGATGGATTGTATTATGTAGGACACCTCATCGATATGGATGGGAGTGGGTATGTAGATGAAGAAACTGCAGAACTAATCCTATTAGAATATAATGCAGGAGTTACTGAATGATTATAAACCATGGGTTGGAATCATAGAGTAATGAAACACGAAAAGGCAGATGGTGATGATGATT
>Ga0213869_10000636_pt1 | contig 27832 bp, 28 predicted proteins | sample PICome_10_FD_160083 | JGI IMG/M metagenome (GOLD analysis project Ga0213869, IMG submission 160083) | Coastal seawater microbial communities near Pivers Island, North Carolina, United States - PICO132 | ecosystem: Environmental > Aquatic > Marine > Coastal | place: USA: North Carolina...
CAATAATTTTTTGAAGTTTAAATCTTTCTTTAGAGTCCCAATAACCATTATAAATTAATTCAGCATATCTAGGCATTATTTGATCTTTTTTGTGCATAGTTTCTTTATCTAAAGTTACAGACTCGATGGCTCTATGTGCATGAATTAATAATGTTCCACCTGGTGTTTCGTATACTCCTCTAGATTTTATCCCAATAAATCTATTCTCTACTAAGTCCACTCTTCCAATTCCATTTTTACCAGCAAGCTGGTTAAGTTTTTCCAATAGTTTTGATGGAGATAATTTTTTCCCATTAATTCCAATCGGATCGCTGTTTTTATAATTGATTGTTACAAAGCTTGGTTTATTCGGTGCCTTTTCAGGTGAAGTAGTTCTTTGAAAAATAAATTCAGGAGCAGAATTTTTTGGGTTTTCTAAAACTTTTCCCTCAGTTGATGTATGAAATAAATTATCATCCACTGAAAAAGGAGGGGCTCCTTTTTTATCTTTTGGAATATCTATTCCATGTTTTTTTGCATAATTAATTAAATCCGTTCGAGATTTTAGTTTCCAAATTCTCCACGGAGCAATTATCTTTATTTTAGGGCCAAAATAATGATACCCCAATTCAAATCTAACTTGGTCATTTCCTTTACCAGTTGCACCATGCGAAACTGCATAAGCTTTAAACTTTTTAGCAACTCTAATTTGATCTTTTGCAATAAGTGGTCTTGCTATGGATGTCCCTAATAAATAAACACCTTCATAAATTGCATGACCTCTGATCATTGGATACACATAGTTTTTGACGAATGTATCTTTTAAGTCTTTAATAATAATATTTTTAACTCCAAACTTTTTTGCATTTGTTAAAATTTTTTTTCTATCAATTTCTTGACCAACATCAGCAGTGTAACAAATTACTTCTGCATCATAATTTTCTTGTAACCACTTCAAAATTATCGAGGTATCCAGGCCTCCAGAGTAAGCTAGAACAATTTTCTTTTTTGATTTCATTAAATTAACTACAAGCTTTTTTTGTAGCATTATAAGCCTTAGTAAAGCCTAGCAAAGAATAATGGTCGATTGTTTGAGAGCCTTGTTTATTGTAACCAGTGATCATAATTCTAGATCCTTTTTTCATTCTCTTAATCATTCTAAATTCAACCTTAGTATCTGCGATCCAAGCAAAACCTTGTTCTTTAATATCAAATTTGAATTTATTTTTTCCTGAAGTTGCAGTTACAGAATTATTGTCATTAAATTCATAGCCAGCAGTAACACTTACTTCATCGATAATTTGTTCAGCAGGTCTAAAGGCAATAAACAATTTAGCATCTCTTTTATTTGATTTTGGAGCTTGTAAAATTGGAGATGATTGTGCAAAACAAACTTTACCAGTAGCTTCTGTTACAACCATTGACTCCCAATCTTTATATTTACCAATTTTTTTTACCTCTTCTGCAGATAGTTGGCTGTAAGTAGCAATAAAAATTATAGGTAAAATTAGTAAAATTTTCTTAATTATGGACATGGGTTTGGATAAATTGTTTGAACGTTATTAATTTCTTTAATGACATCATCAGATAAATTTATGTTTACACTTTCTATATTTGTTTTCAACTGCTCCATCGTGGTTGCCCCAATGATAACACTAGTCATAAACTCTTGAATTTCACAAAATTTTAATGACATTTGACTCATATCAAGCCCATATTTTTCACTAATCTCATAATATAATTCTATGGCTTTTTCTGTATTCGGCTTTCTATAACGCGTCCAAAAATCAAAATCTCGTTCCATTCGTGAGCCTTTTGGAAAATTATTATTTCTATATTTCCCGGTTAAATATCCACTTGCTAGAGGAGAATAAGCTAGACAACCAATTTCTTCTCTAATTGATACTTCAGATAATCCCACTTCGTAAGATCTATTTAATAAACTATAAGGATTTTGAATGGACATCATTCTTGGTAAATTTTTTTCTTTTGAAACTTTAAGATAATTCATCACTCCCCAAGGAGTTTCGTTAGACAAACCTACATATCTGATTTTACCTTTATCTACATATTTATTCAATTCTCCAAGTACGTCTTCGAATTGGTTCCAATTATTTTCTTTGTGAACATAACTAAGTCTTCCAAAATTATTTACATTTCTTTCAGGCCAATGAAGTTGATATAAATCAATATAATCTGTTTTAAGTCTTTTAAGACTATTTTCTAAAGCTGACTCTAAATTAGAACCTGTAAAACTATTTTCACCATTCCTTAAGTAATCTCTTGCTGGACCTGCAACTTTTGTTGCAAGAATTACCTTGTCTCTCTTTTTTGTTTTTTCGAACCAGTTACCTATAATTACTTCGGTATCACCATAAGTTTCTTTTCTTGGAGGCACAGCATACAATTCAGCAGTGTCCCAAAAATTTACACCTTGATCTAGAGCATAATCCATTTGCTCAAAAGCTTCTGCTTGAGTGTTTTGTTCACCCCAAGTCATGGTACCGAGACAAATTGTACTTACATCAAGATCAGTATTCCCTAGTTTTTTATAATTCATAATGCTTTTTGTTTAATTTGGATATTTTAAATCTTTTAAGGCATCTTGAATAATTAGTAAAAGACTATTATATACTACTCATTATGGAATTTGATAAAAACGGAATATTAAACAGAGCTAAAGCAGCTCAACAAACAGCAGTTGTAATGGATGAAGGCTTAAGAGCCTACATGCTAAAAGTTTATAATTACATGGCAACTGGAATTTTATTAACAGGAATAGTTGCACTTCTTACATTTAAAATGTCAGTAGTTACAAATGATGCAGGATCTATTGTGGGTCTAACATCAGTTGGTAATGCAATTTACATGTCTGGATTAAAATGGCTTGTGATGTTGGCGCCTTTAGGAATAGTTTTTTATATGAGTTTTGGAATAAATAAGATGAGCGCTTCAAAAGCACAAACTACTTTTTGGGTTTTTGCAGGATTGATGGGTTTATCATTATCTTCAATTTTATTAGTTTACACTGGCATGAGTGTAACAAGAGTTTTCTTTATATGTTCAGCAACTTTCGGAGCAATGAGCATTTATGGTTACACAACTAAAAGAGACTTAACAAAACTTGGCTCATTTTTAATGATGGGTTTAATCGGAATTATAATTGCATCAATTGTTAATATCTTCATGCAATCATCGATGATGTATTTTGTAATATCAATCTTAGGTGTTTTAATTTTTGTAGGTTTAACAGCTTATGATACTCAAAAAATTAAAAATATGTATGCTGTAAGTGATACAGGCGAAGTGATGGGTAAAAAAGCTGTGATGGGCGCTCTTACTCTTTACTTAGACTTTATAAATTTATTTATAATGCTGCTAAGATTGTTTGGACAAAGAAGATAATCTTATTTTTGTAGCTTTTTCCAATTAGTATTTTTTAATAATACTTTAAGGTCAAAAGAGTTTTTTAAGATTTTTCCACTGGTATCAGTTATCAAGTATCTAAGATTTTTATTCTTAGGCTTAAAGTTTTTGCAAATTTTATATAAAGCATTCTCTGCAGCATTTCTAAAGACACTAAAGCTCACTTGTTTACTTGAGATACTTAAACCATAATCTTTCCATGATCCTTCAGACACCATTTTTGCATACAAATCTAAGATAATTTTTAGTTCTTCTTTTTCAAAAAATTGTTTTTCTTCTATTTGTTTGTGAGGATTATTAACAACTAGTTTTAAGTTACTAGGCATCCATTTTGTGTTTGTTGATTAATGGTATCTGGAAACCAGTAAATACAATGGTTATTGGCAACATTCCCCATACTTTAAAGTTTACCCAAAACTCTTCAGTTTGAGTTCTCCAAACGCATTCATTTAGTATTGCAAGACCAAAGAAAAAAAACATCCATCTTCTATTTAACAATTCCCATCCCAAATCTGAAAGTGGAATTGATTTACCCATAATTTTTTTTAATACAGGTTCTTTGGTAAAATATTTTCCAAAATATAAAGCTAAAGCAAAAATAATATTTATTATGGTTGGTTTTACATAAATAAATATAGGATCATTAAAATAAATGGTTAATCCCCCAAAAAATGTAATTAATATTCCACTAATTAATGGCATTGGAGGTATTTTTTTTTCAAAAAACCAAACAACAGCTAAAGCAACTAAAGTTGCAACTATAAGTGGAGGAATAGCGACTGATAAATTTTTATCACTATTGTAGTAGTAGAAAAAAAATATAGCTAATGGTCCAAAATCTGTAACAAATTTTAAAAAAGATTTATTCACTCAAAAGATACTAACATATTTGACACATCACAAAACATTAATCTTTTTAGCATTGATTTTTATTTTTAAATACCCATACTAACAATATGCCAATTCAAAAAGCTAAATTCTCAATTGGAGATATCGTAAAACATAAACACTTCGAATTTAGAGGTGTAATATACGATGTAGATTTTGAATTTAATAATTCTGAAGAATGGTATCAATCTATTCCAAAAAATGTGAGACCAAGAAAAGATCAGCCTTTTTATCATCTGTTAGCTGAAAATGACGAAATAACTTATGAAGCCTATGTTTCAGAACAAAATCTTCTTATGGATGACTCTGATGAGCCAATAAAACATCCCTTAATTGAAGAAATTTTTTCAGGAAAAAAAGGTTCTAGTTACTTTAAGATGTCTAACTAAACCTATCATTTTTCAAACACATTTAGCTCAAATCTAAGCCATATAAATTAATTAAACTAATCTCATATTCTGATCAAGAGTGTTAAACGTTAATTTCAAATCATTATCTCCCTCTGCATTCTTGATCGGAAATCCTTTTCATACTAAACATCACTAATTAAAAATGTTTAAACTATTTCATCCAAACAAGATTTTTCAGATAACTTCTAAGGCTCCCAAATATGTTCTGATCTTATTTGTAATGGTGCTTTCAGTTGGATTAACCGAAGCGCTAATATTGTCGCCTGAAGATTATAAGCAAAGTGATGCTGTTAGAATTATGTATGTGCATGTTCCAGCTGCATGGATTTCTTTGGGTATTTTTTCAAGCATAACTTTTTTATCTATTAGTGGATTCATTTTTAAAAATAAGAATTTTTTTTTAATTGCAAAAAGTTTAGCACCTTCAGGATTTGTTTTTAATATTATTGCATTAGTGACTGGTGCTATCTGGGGAAAGCCAACATGGGGAACTTGGTGGGCTTGGGACGCAAGAATAACTTCAATGTTAATATTAGCACTCTTTTATGCAATGTATTTAATTTCATGGAGAATTTATGAAAGTGAAGAGAAGGTTTTTAAGATCACAACTTTTATTACCATACTAGGTATAATTAATGTTCCTATTATTAAATACTCCGTAGATTGGTGGAACACACTTCACCAACCAGCATCAATCAACATTTTATCAAAAAGCTCAATCCATTCATCAATGCTTTTTCCTTTACTAATAATGACTGCGGCATTTGCTCTTTTTTCATTGCTAATTTTTTTAATGAAATATAATACAGAACTGATAAAAATTAAAAATAAAGGCCTAGATAGACTATGATAAACGAATTACTTTTTATGAACGGATACGGAGCTTACGTATTGTCTGCTTTCGGTTTTACGCTTTTAAGTTTTTCAGCTCTATATTTGATTACAAAAGTTCAATTTATTAAGGAACAAAATAAATTTGTAGCTAAATTTGGATCTCTAAATTCTGAAAAAGCTAAATCTGCAAAATCACAAAGAATAAATAAAGAAATTTTAGCTAACGTCACAAACAATTAACTTTTGAACCATGTATGGTCGTAAAGTTAAATTAAGATTTTTGTTTGTAGTACTTATTTTAATTACTTTAATATTAACAACATTCCTTGTTTTAAAATCTCTTGAAGAAAACGTAGTATACTTTCAGTCACCATCAGAAATTAAAGCTTTATCAGAATTAGATAAAAAAAAAATTAGAGTTGGTGGGATGGTAAAAAAAGATTCTATTTTAATAAATTCCAGTGAACTTAAGTTTGTAATTACAGATTTTAAAAATGAAATAAATGTTACTTATACTGGAGCAATCCCAAATCTTTTTGAAGAAGGAAAAGGGGTGGTTGCTGAAGGAGTTTTAAATGATCGAAATTTTTTTTCTGCTTCAAAAATTCTAGCAAAACATGATGAAAATTATATGCCTCCCGAAGTAAAACAAGCACTTGGAGAAAAGTAAGATGCTTTATAGTGTTATTGGAAACTATTCATTGCTTTTGGGGCTTTTTTTTGGATTAGTTCTTTTTTATTTATCAGTAATAAATTTTAGAAATTCACAAGTATTAGATACTAAAATTTTATCTTTTACATTTTTACAATTTTTTTTAGTTGTCATTAGTTTTTTATGTTTAGTGTTATCATTTGTAGTATCTGATTTTAGTAATGAAACTGTATTTAATAATTCACATACAACTAAACCTATTTTTTATAAAATTGCTGGAACCTGGGGAAATCATGAAGGAAGCTTATTATTGTGGCTACTTGTTTTAACATTGTTTATCCTTATTTTTTTAGTGAAGACTAAAAATCAACCTATTAAATATAGAATATTAACTTTAGTATTTCAGCAGATCATAATTGTAGGTTTTTTTGTTTTTTTGATAAAAACATCAAACCCATTTAATCATATTTATCCAATACCAACAGAGGGATTGGGTCTTAATCCAATACTACAAGATCCAGCTCTAGTTATTCATCCACCTATTTTATATTTAGGATATGTAGGATCATCTATAATTTTTTCCTCAGCTTTAGCTGCCACAAGTTTAAATCTAGTATCTAAAAAATGGGCGTCACACATAAAGAAATGGGTGTTAAGTTCATGGGTTTTTTTAACACTAGGAATTTTATTAGGATCTATTTGGGCGTATTATGAATTAGGTTGGGGCGGCTTTTGGTTTTGGGATCCAGTTGAGAATGTTTCTTTAATGCCATGGTTAGCATTAACAACACTTTTACATTGTGTTTTGGTTTTAGAAAAAAAATTAATCTTAACTTCTTGGGTAATAATTTTATCAATATCAACATTTGCTCTTAGTATGAGTGGTACATTTTTGGTTAGATCTGGAATTTTAAATTCTGTGCATACTTTTGCAAATGATCCAGAAAGAGGTTTATTTATTTTAATTTTTTTATTTTCTTTAATTTTTCTTTCATTATTTATTTTTTTCTTTTTTCACAATCCTAGTAAAAATAACCCAAGCAGTTTTTCTTTATTAAGCAAAGAGACAGCAATAATAATTAATAATTGGTTTATGATGTACTTCTTGTCTGTTGTTTTAATTGGTACTATTTATCCAATTTTTCTTGATGTTTTGTCATCACAAAAAATATCTGTAGGACCTCCTTTCTATCATAAACTGATCATACCTTTTTTAATTCCCTTTTTGTTGATTATGGCGATTGGACCAAAGTTGAAATGGATTAAATCAAACTTAGAAGATAAAATTTATTTAATTACACTGCTAGTGGTTTCAATTTTATTATCAATTTTAATTGTAAAAAATTTTAGCTCTAACTTTTTGATAAATACAATTTTAATTTCAAGTGCTTTTTATTTGTTTTTTATTACTTTAAGAGATTTCTTTATCAAAGGATTTAAAAATCTAGCACAAAATACAGCTCATTTTGGTTTTAGTTTATTAATTTTAAGTATTTTATTTAATAATTTGTTTTCTACAGAAACAATTACAAATTTAAAAGTAGGAGAAACTTTTGAGAATTCAAAAACAAAAATAATTTTTGAAAACATTAGTCAAAAGGAAGAAAAAAACTATAAATCAATAATAGCTGAATTTACTATTCAAGATTCAAAAGGCAAAATGGAGAATTTGTCACCAGAACTAAGAATATATAATCAACCAAATATTGTTACAAGCGAAGCTGACATTAAAACAACTCTATTATCAGATAAATTTATTGTCATTAATTTGGTACCAAACCAAGAGTTTTTTAATGTTAGGTATCAAGTCAAACCATTTATGTTGTGGATTTGGATATCAGTAATTTTAATTAGTGTTGGTGGACTAATGAGTTTTTTAAAAAAAGAATATGAAAAATAAATTATTACCACTTTCTATCACTTTTATTTTTATAATTATTTTTATTGTTTTTTATAAAGGTCTTAAAGACACCAATATCTATACCCCAGAGTCAAAAATAAATAACAAGGTACCTTCATTAGAAGTTAAGTTATTTGGCGACAGTAAGACTGTTAATACAATTGAAATTTTTCAATCAGATAAATTTTATTTATTAAATATTTGGTCTTCTTGGTGTGTTCCTTGTAGAGAAGAACATCCAGTTTTAATGGAATTAAAAAATAATGATAGATTAAAAATAATTGGCATGAATTATAAAGATAACAAAGAAAATGCTAAAAATTTTCTAGAGGAACTTGGAAACCCTTATGATAAAATAATTTTCGATAGCAAAGGTACTTATGCTATTGAGTGGGGAGCTTATGGTGTTCCAGAGTCTTTTTTAATCAGTAACAATAAAATTATAAAAAAATACATAGGACCACTAAATACAGCGTCTTTTGAAGAAATTAAATCATTTATAAAATGAAGATTTTAAAATTAGTTTTAATTATTTTTTTGATATTTCCTATTAATGCTTTGAAAGCAGATAATGAAGTTCTTAAAAATAAAATTACAAAAAACTTACGTTGTTTAATTTGTCAGGGACAATCTGTGTATGATTCTGACTCGGAGTTTGCAAACAGTTTGAAAATTGTAGTTGATAATAAAATTAATGAAGGATTATCAGAAAAACAAATTTATTCTTATTTTCAAAGTAAATATGGTGAATGGATTTTATATGACCCTTTGTTTAACAAAAATACCTATTTTTTATGGTTATTACCTCTATTGATATTCTTTATTGGTGGTGCAATAATCTTTAATAAATTTATAAAAAAACAAAAATAATCTGATATTTAGAGTAATGAGTTTAAAAAAATTAAGTATATTTTTTGCTATATTTTTTACTGCAACAAAGTTATTTGCTGCAGAAATTAGTAGTCATCAGTATAACTTTTTTACTGGAAATTTTGACTTTAGCGACGATAAGCAGGCAGCAATGTTGTTTGGTTTTCAACACCAGAATGAAGATTTAGAAAGAGACACTTTTATAGGTAATATTTCTCCTATAACTGGAGGTTTTATAACTGAAAATTCAGCTATATATGTTTATACGGGATTTGAATGGAATGTTGAAATGGGCGCTTTAACATTTACACCAAGTTTTGCACCTGGTTTGTATCATAAAGGAGATGGAAAAGATTTAGGCCATGCTCTTGAATTTAAATCTGAAATTCAGTTTTCTTATAATTCCTCAGAGAATTCAAAAATTGGTATATCATATAATCATGTATCTAACGCTAGTATAGGAGACAAAAATCCTGGGGCAAATAGTTATATGTTTAATTTTATTAAAAACTTTTAATAACAGTCATGAATATTAAAGATTGTTATAATTTTAGTGACTTTAGAAAATTAGCAAAAAAAAGATTACCATCACCTATCTTTCACTATATTGACGGTGGTGCAGATGATGAGGCTACTCTCAAAAGAAATACCGATGCATTTAATGATTGTGATTTAATTCCTAATGTCTTGGCTAGTGTAGGTAAACCTGATTTATCAACTACTGTTTTTGGTAAAAAAATCGATATGCCATTATTTTTATCACCAACAGCCATGCAAAGACTTTATCACCACGATGGAGATAAAGCTTCAGCTCGAGCAGCAGAAAAGTTTGGAACCTTTTATAGTATGTCCACAATGGCAAATAATACCATCGAGGAAATTGCTGAAATTTCTAAAGGTCCAAAATTATTTCAACTCTATGTTCATAAAGATCAATCAATTACTGACGATTTAATTGAGAGATGTAGAACATCTGGCTATGATGGGATGTGTTTAACAGTAGATACATTAGTTGCTGGAAATAGAGAAAGAGATCACAGAACAGGTTTTACTACTCCTCCAAAACTTACTCTTCAAAGTTTAATGAGTTTTGCAATGAGACCTGAGTGGGTTTTTAATTATTTTACTCATAAAAAATTTGAATTATCTAATGTTGCTAAGAAAACAGATAAAGGAACTAATATTGCAAAGTCAGTAATTGAATATATTAATGAACAATATGATCCAGCTATGAACTGGAAGGATGCAGAGTATTGTGTAAAAAAATGGAATAAACCATTTGCTTTAAAAGGTGTGATGTCAGTTGAGGATGCAAAAAGAGCAATTGATATTGGTTGCACTGCGATAATGGTTTCAAACCATGGTGGAAGACAATTAGATGGTTCCAGGTCTCCATTCGATCAAGTTAAAGAACTTTCAGATGCAGTAGGGGATAAGCTTGAAATTATTTTAGATGGTGGAATTAGAAGAGGAACACATGTTTTAAAAGCTTTAGCTGCTGGTGCGACCGCATGTAGCTTTGGAAAAATGTTCTTATTTTCATTAGGTGCTGGAGGCCAACCGGGTGTTGAACGTCTCTTGCAGAATATGCATGATGAAATAAACCGAAATATGGTATTAATGGGTTGTAAAAATATTAAAGAATTAAATAGATCAAAATTAATTTATAGAAAATAAGAAATAAGGAGAGATTAAATATGAAATTAGCAGCAAGTCTAGATCGTTTAGGAACAGAGTCAGCATTTAGTGTTTTAGCAGAAGCAAAAAAATTAGAAGCTGCTGGAAATCCAATGATACATCTTGGACTTGGTCAACCTGATTTCAAAACTCCAAAACATGTAGTTGAGGCTGCTAAAAAAGCTTTAGACGATGGACACCATGGATACGTTTTATCTAATGGTATTTTAGAGTGCAGACAAGCAGTTACAAGGTGGATTAAAAAACGATATAATGCCGAAGTAGACCCTGAAAGAATTACTATTATGCCGGGAGGTAAACCTACCATGCATTATGCTATTCAATGTTTTGGAGAACCTGGAGCTGAAATTATACATCCAACCCCTGCATTTCCAATTTATGAGTCTATGATTAATTATACAGGATCAACTGCAGTCCCTTATGATTTAACAGAAGACAAAGATCTAAAATTTAGTGCAGATAAAATTTTATCTTTAATAACTGATAAAACTAGATTGTTAATTTTAATTAATCCTAACAATCCAACTGGAAGTTTTGTTGAAAAGTCAGAAATAGATAAATTAGCTGAAGGATTAAAAAAACATCCTCACGTTACTATTTTAAGTGATGAAATTTATAGTAGACAAATTTTTGATGGTAAAGAAATGCCAACTTTCTTCAATTATCCTGAATTAAGAGATAGATTAATTGTTCTTGAGGGATGGAGCAAAGCGTATTCTATGACTGGTTGGAGATTGGGCTGGAGTTTTTGGCCAGAACAATTAGTTGGTCACATAAATAAATTATTAATTAATAGTGTTTCATGCGTTAATGCAGCTGCTCAGTTTGCAGGGATTGCTGCTTTAGATGGACCAGATGACTCCATTCATCAAATGATGGAAAAATTTACTCAAAGAAGAAAATTAATTTATGACGGCCTGAATAGTTTGCCGGGCATTGAATGTAGTTTACCTGGTGGAGCATTCTATGCTTTTCCTAAAGTTATAGGTACTGGAATGGATGGCTCAGAATTTTGCAAAAGAGCAATGCATGAAGCTGGAGTTGCAATAGTACCAGGAACTGCTTTTGGTAAAACTTCTAAAGATTATGTCAGATTTAGTTTTGCGGCTTCTCAAGATAATATTTCTAATGCATTAGAAAATATTAAAAAAATGCTAGGCTAAGATTATGACAGAGCTAGCGCTACCCAAAATTGATAAAAAAATAATTGAGCGCAAAGACGAAATTGTAAAAAATTTATCAAAAATTTCTGGATCAGATAATGTTTTAAGTCATCCTGATGAGATAAAACCATATGAAACAGATGCACTTGCTGCTTATACGCAAACTCCATTATCAGTAATTTTACCAAAAGACACAAATGAAGTTAGTGAGATATTAAAATATTGTCACAAAGAAAATATTAAAGTGATCCCAAGAGGTGCTGGAACAGGATTATCAGGTGGTGCATTACCATTGCAAGACGCAGTCATATTAGGTTTAGGAAAATTTAATAAAATTTTAGATATTGATTATGAAAATAAGTGTGTAGTAACGCAACCTGGTGTTACAAATTTAGGAATAACGCATGCAGTACAACATAAAGGGTTCTACTATGCCCCTGATCCTTCAAGCCAATTAGCTTGTTCTATAGGAGGCAATGTTGCAGAGAACTCTGGTGGAGTGCATTCTCTTAAATATGGAACAACTACAAATAATATTCTAGGTGTTGAAATGGTTTTAATGGATGGAACTATTTGTAGATTTGGAGGAAAGACATTAGATCAAGAGGGGTATGATTTAATGGGTTTAATTTGTGGATCTGAAGGATTGCTTGGTGTCGTTACAGAAGTGACGGTTAAAATTCTAAAAAAACCACAAGTAGTAAAAGCTGCATTAATTGGTTTTCCATCTATTAAAGAAGGAGGAAATGCTGCATCAGAAATTATATCTAATGGAATTGTTCCAGCTGGCATGGAAATTATGGATAAAGCTTTAATTGAAGCAACAGATAATTTTAGTAAAGCAGGTTACCCACGTGATGCTGAATTATTATTAATAGTTGAACTGGATGGTACAGAGTCAGAAGTTAATGAATTGTTAAAAAAAGTTAGTGAAATTTCAAAAAAAAATAACTGCTCTAGTCTTAAATTGAGTAAAAATGAAGAAGAAAGATTAAAATTTTGGGCAGGAAGAAAAGCAGCTTTTCCAGCTTGTGGAGCAATGGCTCCTGATTATTATTGTATGGATGGAGTTATTCCAAGAGGAAAACTCGCTGAAGCCTTATTAGAGATTAGAAAATTATCTGACAAATATAAATTATTAGTAGCTAATTGTTTTCATGCTGGTGATGGAAATCTTCATCCACTTATAATGTTTGATGGCAGTGATAAAGAACAACTAAGAAAAACAGAGGAGTTTGGTGCAGAAATACTAAAGCTTTGCGTAAAACTTGGTGGGGTTATCACTGGCGAACATGGAGTGGGAATAGAGAAAAGAGAATTAATGTGTGAAATGTTTAATGATAGAGATATCCAACAACAATTAGACATCAAAAAATCATTAGATGAAAAAAATTTATTAAATCCAGGAAAAGTTTATCCTATTTTAAGAAAATGTGCAGAGGAAGGAAGGGTTCATGTCCACAAAAATGAAAATAAATTCCCAGATCTTCCAAGATTCTAATAATACTTATTACCCAAAAGACGAGGAAGAAGTATCAAATTTAATTAAAGAATTTCATAAAAAAAATTTGCCAACTGAAATTGTTGGAACTAATTCAAAAAGTTTTATTGGAAATAAAACTCAAGCTTCCAATAAAATTTCACTCTCTAAATTATCAGGTATTATTGATTATTTTCCAGAAGAACTTTATATAAAAGTTAAAGCTGGTACACCATTAGAGGATGTAGAAAAAGCTTTAGAAAAAAATAATCAAGAATTAGCATTTGAGCCAATTGATTTTGGTTTTATAGAAAATGGCAAATCTAATAAGGGCACGGTAGCAGGTTGCTTGTCTTGTAATTATGCTGGCTCTAGAAGATTTAAAGTTGGAAGTGTAAGAGATCACGTTTTAGGATTTCAAGGCATTAATGGTAAAGGGGATATCATTAAGTCTGGAGGAACAGTTGTGAAAAACGTAACAGGTTATGATTTGTCAAAATTAGTTACCGGTTCCTTTGGTACTTTGAGTGTTTTAACTGAAATTACTCTTAAAGTTTTACCAAAAAAAAGTTTTTCAAACACAGTAGTGATTGACGTAAAAGATAATAAAGCAATCTATGATCTATTTGATAAAATAGCAGGTTCAAGTAGCGAAGTATCAGGTGCTGCTTTTGTTCCAGAAGAACCAAAAGACGAAAATTATTTTAAAAATCGAGATAAAATTTTTAAATTTAATGATCTAGATTTTAAAGGTTCATTTTTAGCATTTAGAGTAGAAGGAGATAAAGTTTCAATTAATGAGAAAATTAAATCATTGACAAAAGAGTTGCAATTAAACACTTTTAAAACTTTTCTGTTGGATAGTTATCAATCAGAACCATTTTGGAAAAAAATAAATAATTTGGAACTTTTTGAAAGAACAAAAAATAATTTGATGAGAATAGTTATCGAACCATCTAATGGATCAAAGATGATGAAGTATTTGGGCAATAAATTTAAGTATTATATTGATTGGTGTGGGTCCTTATTTTGGGTTGAGGTACCAGCAAAAAAAAATATGAAAATTAAAGAAATTAAGAAAACTACTAAAGAGTTCGGTGGATACTTAACAATTATAAAAACATCAGCAGATTATGATTATGAAGAGTCAATTTTTACAATTGATGATGTTCGACTAATAATTTCTAAAAAGATTAAAGAAAGTTTTGATCCAAAAAGAATTTTAAATCCTGGGAAAATGTATAGAGGAGTTTAATGCAAACAAATTTTTCAAAAAAACAATTAGAAGATAAAGATAATTTAGCTACTGAAAAAATATTCAAACAATGCGTTCATTGTGGAATGTGTAACGCCACATGTCCTACCCATCAGTTATTAGGAGATGAGCTTGATGGACCAAGAGGAAGAATTTATTTAATAAAAGATATGTTAGAAAATAATAAAAAACCAACAGACAAAGTTGTTAAACATATTGATAGATGTCTTTCATGCTATAGTTGTATGACCACATGTCCTGCTGGTGTAAACTATATGCATATCATTGATCATGGGAAAAAATATATTGAAAAAAATTATGAAAGATCTTTTTTTGATAAATTGATTAGACATTTTTTATCAATAACTCTTCCTAATACAAAAGTTTTTAGATTATCAAGTTTTTTAGTGAAGCTAAGTAAGCCTTTCAAATTTTTAATGCCATCAAAAATTAAAGATATGATGGAATTAATGCCAACTCATTTTCCAAAAAAACAAATTGAAAATAAAGAAATTTATAAAGTTAAAGGTAAAAAAAGAATTGCTAGAGTGGCATTATTAACTGGTTGTGTTCAAAAAGAAATTTCTCCACAAATCAATGAAGCAACAATTAGACTATTAAATAGACACGGGGTAGAAGTAGTGGTTCCTAAAAAAATTCGTTGCTGTGGATCTTTAAATCATCACCTTGGAAAAGAGGATGATGCTCACCAGGATTTTAAAAATAATATTAACATTTGGTACGAAGAACACCAAAAAGGCAATTTAGATGCAATTTTGTCTAACACCTCTGGATGCGGAACTACAATGAAAGATTACGGATTTATTTTTAGAGACGATAAAGAATTAAGCAAAAAAGCAAAAGTTATCTCAAGTTTAACTAGAGATATTTCAGAATATATTTTTGAAAGTATAAAATTAGATATTAAAACAAAAAATAAGAAATATAAAGTTGCATACCATTCAGCATGCTCAATGCAACATGGTCAAAAAGTTCACTCTCAACCAATTGCTTTATTAGAGAGAACTAATAACGAAATTCTTGAAATTCCAGAAGGACATATTTGTTGTGGTTCAGCTGGAACTTATAATATTTTACAGTCTGAAATTGCAAAACAATTGCTATCAAAAAAAGTTAATAATATTGAAAGTTTAGAGCCTGATTTTATTTCAACAGGAAATATTGGTTGTATTACCCAAATTTCTCATGGTACAAAAGTTCCTATTCTGCATACAATCGAAGTTTTAGATTGGTATACGGGAGGTCCAAAACCTGAAGTGCTACAAAGGAATTAATTATGAAAAAGATATTAGTTACAAGAAAGTTACTTAAAGAGTGTGAAGATAAAGCCCAAAAAACTTTTGATGCAAAATTAAATTCTAATGATGAACTTTATTCTCAAACAAAATTAATTGAATTAAGCAATGGTTGTGATGCGGTACTAACATCTTTAACAGATAAGATGGATGAAGACACAATAAATAAACTTCCAGACACAGTAAAAGTCATTTCAAATTTTGCAGTTGGTTTTGGAAACATAGATTTGGAAGCAGCCAAAAAAAGAGGCATAGCAGTAACCAATACCCCTGAAGTTTTATCAGATGCTACCGCTGAGATTGGTATTCTTCTTATTTTGGGGGCATGCAGAAGAGCTGCTGAGGGAATTGAAGCAGCAAGAGAAAGTAATTGGAAATGGTCTGCAGACTATTTAATTGGAAAACAATTAACTGGATCTAGGCTTGGTATTTTGGGCATGGGTAGAATTGGTCAAAAAATTGCTAAAATTGCAAAATCACTTGGAATGATAATCCATTATCATAATCGCTCAAAATTAAGCGAAGATAAAGAGCAAGGAGCCATTTATCATGATAGTTTAAAAAGTCTTTTCTCGGTTTCAGATGTATTATCAATCTGCTGTCCTGCAACAAAAGAAACTATAAACTTAATTAACAAAGAAACTGTCGAATATTTTCCTAAAGGTGCGGTAATCACAAATGTTGCACGAGGAGATATTGTAGATGATGAAGCTTTAATTGATGCTTTAAATAGAAGAAAAATTTATGCGGCAGGCTTAGACGTTTATAAGAATGAGCCAAATTTAAATCCAGGATATTTAAAAATTAAAAGTGCTTTTATTTTACCTCATCTTGGAAGTGCAACTAAAGATACAAGAACTGCAATGGCTAATTTGGCAATAGATAATATTGATGAATTTTTCAACACGGGAAATTGTAAAAATAAAGTAAATTAAATCTTTATTTATGAACAAGCCTGTATTAGCTCAATCTAAAGCTATTACAATTTTTATTGTTTTTGCTCTAGGTTATTTTATTTCAACTTTATTAAGAGCAATTACAGCTACTATCTCGCCAGAGTTAGTTTCAGAATTTAACCTTACATCAGGTGAACTAGGACTTCTGGGAGGAGGATATTTTTTAGGATTTGCAAGTGTTCAAATTCCTTTAGGATATTTGTTAGACTCTAAAGGTCCTCGAAAAATTGTTTCATATTTTTTATCTTTATCTATCGTTGGACTTATTCTATTTGCAACTGCTCAAAACTTAACAATGCTTTTAATCTCAAGAGTTCTAATTGGAGTTGGAGTTGGTGCATGTTTGATGGGACCATTGACTGCTTATCGAATTTGGTTTCAAGATGAAACTCAGCAAAGAGCAAATTCATGGATGTTAATGGTTGGTGCTATAGGAATGCTATCATCTAGTTTACCTGTTCAGTTTTTTTTGCCAATTATAGGTTGGAGAGCAATATTTTTATCTTTAGCACTACTAACACTGGCTTGTATAATTTTAATAGTAATTTTTATCCCAAAGTGGCAGCCAAAAAGCATTGATAACAAACACTTAAATGAAAGCAAGTTAAGTACTGTTTGGAAAAATCCTTTGTTTAAAAGTTTGGTTCCAATGGGATTTTTTAGCTACGGAGGTCTCTTTGCTATTCAAACTTTGTGGGCTGGACCATGGATGATTAGAGTATCTGGATATACTCCTGAGGAAAGCGCTCAAGGACTTTTTATAATTTATCTATGTATGTTAATTTCATTTTTAGTTTGGGGTTATTTTGTTCCAAAATTTTCAAAAAATGTAAATGATGCTATTAGGTTATTGAAAATTGGTGCACCATTAAGCTTGTGTGTGCTCATGTTAATAATTTATTTAGGTCCAAAAGCAGGATCTATTCATTGGGCTCTTTTTATAGTTAGTTCTATTTTTTTATCACTTACTCAACCAGCTGTCGGCATGGCTTTTTCACTTTCTAATGCAGGAAAAGCTCTCACATCATTTAATTTATTAATTTTTATAGGTGCTTTTTTTATTCAGTGGATAATTGGTTTAATCATTGATGCAGGAATTGCTTTCAATTTATCAGAAATAGATTCATTTAAAGTAGCAATGACCTTTGTGCTCATCACATCTTTACTTTCTTATTTGTTTTTCTTAAGGAAGGTTAAGATAAATTAATTTATGATAAGTGTTTGTATATTGTAGTTCTAGATACACCAAGTTTTCTAGAAGCAACCGAGATATTATTAGTCTCTGCAAAAGTAGATCTAATTAAAATACATTTCTCTCTTTTTATTTTTTTATCTTTGCAGTTATTGCATGCATATGTTTTATTTTTGACTATTAATTCATGTGTTTGATTAGGTTTTAAATTTTGATTTTTAATAACAAAAACTGATGATCCTAAATAATCAGCTATTTTTAAAACTTTATTATTTAAAAGATCAGAAGCAATCGAAGAAAATGAACTAGTAAAAATGTTATTAAAATTTTGATTTTTTAAATCAACGAGACCATGTAACATTATTTTTGCATTTGTATTTGATCCAACAATCAAACCATCTCCATTAATTGCAAGTAGCCCTACACTTGTTGTTGAAAGATATTCTTGTCTAGGATGAAAAGACAAAATTAATTCATTAGAGAATTTATTTATAAAAAGTTTTGTTTCTATACTTCTTGTTGCAAGATTTACTAACGCCAAAGTATGTTGTTCTCTTGACCTCGCATCTGTAGATGCATCAATAATTCCTATAATTTTACCGTCGTAGTTAGTAATTGGACTTGCAAAACATGATAGTTTTTCATGATCAGTAAAAAAATGTTCTTTACCTGAAACTATAGTTGATTTTTGTATTTCAACTGCCAATCCTAAACCATTAGTTCCACAAACTTTTTCTGCCCATATAGATCCAGGGATAACTGATTTTCCAACGTCTGTTTGAAGGCATGTTTTATCATAAATGGTATCTAGAACTAACCCCTCGTTATCAGAAAAAGCTACCATAAAGTTTGTTCCAGCCACTTGAGAATATAAAAGTTCTAACTCTGGAATAACAATTTTTCTTAAATCTTCTTTTTCTTCTCTAATTTGGTCAAGTTCCTGGCTTGATATCACACTTTTTTTTGGACCTTTAAAAGGATCAAGTCCATTTGAAATACATCTTGCCCAGCTATCCGAAATCTCAGAACCCATATCAATTGATTGCATTCCTCTTTTTTTTAGAATTGATTTAAATTCTTTATCTATGAGAGCTATATTGTTCATATTCTTAACATTAAGTTTTTTTAGGCAACATAACAACCAACCTAAGGTTGTATTTGTTAATTAATTGGACAACTAAAAGTGAAATTGACTCCTTTACTATACTAAACTTTAATAACGTTCAGAATAATTATTAAGGGAGAATTTAATGAAAGCACAAGTTTTACACAAGTACGACCCAGAAATGAAAGAAAAAGTATGGGTAACAGAACAAGAAATGCCAGAACCAAAATTAGAAAAATCATCAGATGTGATTGTAAAAATAGGTGCTGCAGGAGTTTGCAGAACAGATTTACACATTGTTGAAGGAGTATGGAAACATATTCAAGATCCAAAAGGGGATTTGTTACCTATGGTTATGGGGCATGAAAATGCTGGATGGGTTGAAGAAGTAGGAAAAGATGTGGTTGGATATAAAAAAGGAGACCCTGTAATTTTACACCCAATTATATCTGGAACTGATGGCACATGTTTAAGCTGTCGAAGAGGTTTGGATCAACATGCTGAAGAAGGAGCTTTTCCAGGTTTAAATATTAAAGAAGGTGGTTATGCCGAATTGCTAAAGACAAGTGTTCGTAATTTAATTAAGCTACCTACTGTGTTAGCGCCTAAAGATGTGGCGCCATTTTCAGATGCAGGCTTAACAGCTTACAGAGTTGTTAAAAAAGCAACTAGACATTTATTGCCAGGTCAAAGTTGTGTGATTATTGGTGCTGGTGGGTTAGGTCATATTGCCATTCAATGCTTAAGAGCAATGTGTGCAGCCAATATAATTATAGTTGAAAAATCTAAAGCAGCATTAGACCATGCTATGGCTTTAGGCGGTGATGAAGGTGTTCTTATCGATGGAAACGAAAATGAAAGAGTGCTGGAACTTACTAAAGGCAAAGGTGCTGAAGCTGTCATCGATTTTGTTGGAGAACATGGTTCTACAAAAATGGGACTAGACATGACTTCAGGTGGTGGATTTTATTATATCGTTGGCTACGGGGAGGAAATTAAAATCCTAGCTGTTGATGTAATCATTTCAGAAAAAAACATAATAGGAAATTTAGTGGGAACGTGGTCTGAGTTATATGAACTTATGGAATTAGCTAACAAAGGTTTGGTTAAGCTATCCATGCAAGAATATAAATTAGGCGATGCTAATAAAGCGCTTCATGATCTTAACGAGGGTAAAGTTAAGGGACGAGCTGTTTTAGTTCCATAACAACATAAAGGGGAGAGAAAATGAAAATAATAAAAACTTGCCTAAGTGCTGCAATATCAAGTGTTTTGATATTCAGTCCGATGGCATATGCTGATAAGTGGAGCGATCAATTTCCACATATCAAAGCTACTGGAGATATTCCTGGTGATTGTTCTTATGAAGAAATGTCTAAGAAAAATTACAAAGGTAAAACTCTTAAAATAAATACGCATGCTGTGCCAGTAATCGGACAGCCTACAGCTCTTCATGCTGAGCAGTTTGCTAAGTTAACAGGGGCAAAAGTTGATGTAACACATACACCAGCGGGTGATTTGTATGCAAAAGCTATGGTTCCATTTAAAGCAGGTCAAGCTCCATACGATATCGTATTTGGCTTTTCTAACTTTATAAATGACTGGAAACAATATTTAGCTCCAGTTCCAAAAAAATACATAAACTCACCTGAGATGAAAGATGTAACTAAATCTCACATTGGAGTTTCTTCTTGGGACGGAACTATGTACCAATATCCAGTTGATGGTGACAGACATTATCTAAAATACAGAAAAGACGTAATAGATAATCCTGAAATGCAAAAAAAATACAAAGCAGATACTGGTAAAGAGTTAAGAGTTCCAAGAACATGGAAAGAGTATGGCGAAATGGCTAAATACTTTAATGGTTGGGACTGGGATGGAGATGGAGAGTTAGAATACGGTTCAGCTGAAGTTATGAAAAAAGACGATTTAATGTTCGCAGCTTTTTTCAGTAGATCAGTAGCGTATGCTAAAAATCTAAGTACTCCAGGTGGTTTCTTTTTTGATTTAGAAACTATGAAACCAAATATTAACAATCCAGGATTTGTTGAAGCTTTAACTGATTGGGTAGAGGCTACTAAGTATGTTCCTCCAGGAGGAATTAACTTTGGACTAGGTGATGAAATTGGATCATTTGGTGGTGGTCAAACACTATTTAGTTTTTCATGGGATGATGCTTTCATCGCAGCAATGCAAGATGATAGCCCTATCAAAAATAAAGTAGGTGCAGCTCCTCTTCCAGGTGCAGATAGAGTTTGGAACAGAAATACTAATGGCTGGGAAAATAGATATAACCAAGCTCCTTACATTGTATGGGGTTGGGCAGTTGGTGTTGCTAAGAAAAGTAAAGTTAAAGACATGGCGTTCGATTACCTATGTTTCTTTTCTAACGGAGCAAACCACCAAGCTGACTTAGCGATTGGTAACTTTGGTGTTAACCCGTTTAAAAACTCAGATTTTGATCCAAATATTTATATAGATACTATGGGTTGGGATCCTGAGATTGCTAACAGTTATACTAAAACACTTTTAGATATGGAAAAAAGTAAAAATAGAGTTTTCCCTCTAAGAGTTCCGGGTGTATTTGAATTCACTAGTGCAGTTGCTACTGGTACTTCAAAAGCGCTAGCTGGACAGTTGTCACCACAAGAAGCTTTAGATGAAGTTGCTAAAGAGTGGGAAGCAATTGTTAAAAGAGTAGGTAAAAAAGCAGTACAAGATGCCTACGCTGTTGGTGTAAAAATGGAAGACAACAAGTTATAATACTAACTTTAATTACACGGCCACTTTTTAAAAGCGGCCGTGTATAGTACAATCAATTAAACATTCATGAACTTTAAACATAAATACGTTTTTTTATTTCCTGGTTTATTTGTTCTTATAGGTATTTTAATATTTCCAATTATTTTTGTGGTCCGTCTAAGTTTGTCTGGATGGAATAGTTATAATGGTCTTAATTTTATAGGTCTTGAAAACTATATAAGATTATTCACAGATGACCCTAGATTCTGGCAATCATTTTTAAGATTAAGTTTCTTATCAGTTACAACAGTTATTCTTCAATATGTAATCGGGTTTGCTTTAGCGCACATGGTTTGGAAAGATATTAAGTTTCAAAGATTTTTTAGAGTTTTATTTTTAATTCCAATGATGACGACCCCAGTGATCATGACTGTTATTTGGAGAACTTTTTTTCATGAGTCTCTTGGACCAGTAAATGACATTTTGTCTAACTTTGGAATGTCACCTAAATGGTTAACAGACCCAGTTCTTGCTAAATTTACGGTAATTGTCGTTGAAGTATGGCAATGGACACCATTCATGTTTTTGCTTTTATTAGCAGGCCTTTTATCATTACCTAAAGAGCCTTTTTTAGCAGCAGCAATAGATGGTGCTAGTCCAGTGAGAAAGTTTATCTATGTTACCTTTCCTTTAATGGCACCAATTTCAATTGGAGCAATCATTATTAGATTGATTGAAGCATCAAAGATTATGGATACAGTTTATGTTTTAACCTCAGGTGGTCCAGGTACAGCAACAGAAACATCAAGCTTTTATATATTTATTAAAGGTCTAAGAGAGTTTCAAATGGGATACGCGGCCTCCATGTCATTCACTTATTTAATAATAATGATCATCAGTTTAACTGTGATTGCAAAAGTACTAACCAAATTATTACTAAAAGATTAAAATGGGAAAATTATATAAATTTTTAAAATATTTTTTTATTACATTCTGGGCTGTGTTTGTTGTTGCACCTTTTCTTTGGGCAATTTCAACATCGTTTAAAGATTTTAATTCAGTTAATGGAGGAGCAACTTATATTCCTTGGGTTGACTTTGAACCAAAATTAGAGGGATGGAAAGTTTTAATTAAATCACCTGCAAATGGTGGAGTTGATATAGTAGAGCCTTATTTTAATAGTTTGTTTGTAACATGTACAGCAAGCCTTATAAGTATAGTGCTTGGAACTTTATCTGCTTATGCTCTATCAAGGTTTACCTTCAAAGCTGGATTTGTAAAAAATAATGACATTACATTCTTTTTTATTTCCCAAAGAATTATGCCACCAATTGTTTTATCAATCCCATTCTTTTTATTTTTAGGTGCAATCAATTTATTAGATAGTTTGATTGGATTGATAGTTGTTTATATCGTTTTGTTAATGCCCATAGCAGTTTGGATTATGGTTGATTTCTTTAATAAGGTTCCAAGAGAAATTGATGAAACTGCATTAATAGATGGATGTAATCCTTATCAAGCCTTTTTTAAGGTTGTGCTGCCAAATTCTATACCAGGATTAATTGTAGCAGGAATGTTTTGTATTATATTTGGATGGATTGATTTTTTCTTCGCATTTATTTTAACTTTTACAGAGGTACAATTACTGCCAGTTAAAATTGTTGCTTTAAATTCATCTATAACACCTTGGTGGAGCTTATCTGCATCTGCTTTGGTATCAGTTGCCCCACTAATCATTGTGGCATTTATTGTAGAAAGATATTTGTCAAAAGGAAATTTGTCAGGAGCTATTAAATGATGAATTTAGTTGCTGAGAATTTATCTTATAAACCAGATGAGCAATTTCATCTTAATGAAGTGTCTTTCAATTTTAAGAAAGGAAATATTTATACAATTCTTGGAAGAACTTTGTCAGGCAAAACGACTTTATTGAAAACTATAGCTGGATTATTAACGCCAGATTCGGGTGCAATGCGTTTTGAGGATAAAGATTTTTTAAAAGTTCCAGTCTGGGAAAGAAATATCGCAATGGTTTACCAGCAATTTATTAACTACCCTCATTTAAACGTTTTTGAGAACGTCGCTTTCCCGCTTAAACAAAGGAAAGTAGATGACAAGGAGATAAGTGATGTGGTTTTAAATTCTCTCAAATCAGTTGGCCTAGAAGGTTATGAAAATAGAAAGATACAAGAATTATCTGGTGGGCAACAGCAAAGAGTTTCTCTTGCAAGATCTTTAGTAAAGAATGCAAAGATATTATTGTTAGATGAGCCTTTAGTGAATTTAGATTATAAATTAAGAGAACAATTAAGAGAAGAATTTAAAAATATTTTTTCACAAGGTCTTTCTGAAGAGAGCATTGTTATATTTTCAACAACAGATCCTAGAGAAGCTATGGAGTTGAATGGTGAGGTTATTGTGCTCGATGAAGGAAAAGTTTTACAAGTTGGACCTGCAAAAGAAATTTTTGAAAACCCAAAGACATTAAAGGTTGCAGAAATTTCTAATGATCCACCGATGAATATTTTGCAAGCAAATATGGACTCTAATAAAATTAAGTTCGAGGGAATAGAAGTGGATGTTCCTAATCATTTTAACAATGTTAAAGATAAAAATTTTAATTTAGGTATTAGAGCGTCTAATATTGAATTAAGTGATAATGGCTTTGAGTTTGAAGTAGAGCTAGCAGAAATAAGTGGCTCAGAAACATTGCTTCATCTTAAAAGAGGCAATGCAAAAATTATTACTTCTATTGAGGAAGTAATGAATTTTAATATTCATGATAAAGTTAAACTTAATTTTAACATTGATAAAGTTTATGCTTTTAATGAAGAAGGTATTTTAGCTTCATCCCCTTTTGGAGGCTCATATGTCTAAAATTGATTTAAATAATATTTCACATTCCTATAATCCAAATGTTCCAAATCCTGTATATGCGTTAAATCCTTTTTCCATGACTTGGGAAAATGGAAAAAGATATGCAATTTTAGGACCATCAGGATGTGGAAAAACAACGATGTTAAATATTGTATCTGGTTTAGTTAGACCTTCTGCAGGTAGTATTTTATTTGATGACAAAGATGTAACCGATTTAAAAACTGAAAGCAGAAATATAGCTCAAGTTTTTCAGTTTCCAGTGATTTATAATACAATGACAGTATATGAAAACTTAGCTTTTCCATTAAAGTGTAGAGGCTTTTCAAAAGATAAAATTGATGAAAGAGTAAAATCTGTTGCAGATACTTTAAATTTAGAGTCTTTTTTAAATTCACCTGCAAGAAAATTAACTGCTGATCAAAAACAATTAATATCTCTTGGAAGGGGATTAGTTAGAGAAGATGTGGCGGCGGTTTTAATGGATGAACCTCTAACAGTTATCGATCCTGATTTAAAATTTAGACTTAGAAGAAAACTTAAAGAAATTAATGAAGAATTTAAAACAACTTTGGTTTATGTAACTCACGATCAAAACGAAGCAATGACTTTTGCTGATAATATAATTGTTATGAGTGAAGGTGAGGTTGTTCAAGCAGGAACCCCAAAAGAACTTTTTGAAAGACCTAACACTACTTTTGTTGGTTATTTTATAGGTTCTCCAGCTATGAATTTATTCGAAACAGAGGTTAATTCAAATAATGAAGTTAAAATAAATGATACTGTAATAAAAATAAGCACTGATCTATCTACAATAAAACAAAAAAAATTAAAATTAGGTATTAGGTCTGAATTTATAGAAATTGCTAAAGATCAAAAAGAAAACTTAATAACTGCCACTGTGGAAAAAGTTGAAGATTTAGGAAATTACAAATTACTAACAGCAAAAATAGGAGAACTTGTAATTAAATCAAAAATTAAAAGAGAGATTGAAGTTAGTTCTGAAAAAGTTGAACTTCATATTCCCCATGATAAATGCTGCATTTATGAAAATGAAAGATTAATTTAAATTAATCTTTGTATGAACCAGTAAAAACCTATTAAAGCAATGATCATTGATAGAGGTTTGGTGACACGATTTCGATACCATTTTTTTTTTTGAAAAATTAAAGCAATAAAAAGGTAAGACAATATGATTACCCCAATTTGTCCAAGTTCAACTCCCAAATTAAATGAAATAAGGCTTATAATAAATGCACCTTCTGAAACTCCAATATCATTTAAAATACCAGCAAAACCTAGGCCATGTAGCAGTCCAAAGAAAAAGATTATATAAGGTCTTAATTTCATCAACTTTTCTGTAAAAAGGTTCTCAATAGCTACAAAACAAATTGATAATGCTATTAAAGGCTCAACGATTTGAGGTGAAATGTTAATTATATCAAAAACGCCAAGAAATAAAGTTATCGTATGTGATAAAGTAAAAATTGAAACTTGCAAAATTAATGGTCTTAGTTTCGACGATAATAAAAAAAGAGCTAATACAAATAAGATATGATCCAATCCTTTTGGTATTATATGTTTAAAACCTAAATCAATATAAGTTTTAATATTTTCTGAAACTTTTAAATTTGTTTTAGTTAAAAGACTAAACGAGTCTGATTGCTTGCCACTTTCTATTAACTTAGAATAAAGATCTTCATTCTCAACTGAATTAACCCTTAGTATTATTGGTCCATAGTTTTCACCCCAATAGAATATATGCTCTTCATTTTTCAAATTTTTAATATCAAAATTGATAATGGTGTCTCTAATAATATCTAAATTCCCAACTTCAGGTATGTTTATATTTTTTAAAGATAAATTATAATCATGATTTGATGATAGTAAGTGAATATTATTCACCAGTTCTTTTATTTTAAAATTATGCTCTTTAAGTAATTCGTCTGAATTCATATTTCTTAATTTTTTATATTCATTGGATTTTTCCGAAAATTCTGTATTCGAGTGATCAAAATCGATTTCAGCAATTATTGATTCAAGATTTAACCTAATAGATAAATTAGCATTTAATACATTATCTTTTTCATAAACATTTAAATTTGCAATTGCTGGACGTAGTTCATGAGAATAAGATGGACTAATGAAAAATAAAAAAATTACTAATATTTTTAAAAACATTAGACCATTTAATCAGATTTATCGGTTTTTGTTAATTTTTTTCCTAATTAATTTTTTCAGCATTAATTTACAAGCACATGAACTTTGGTTAGAAGCTAAAAATTTTAATTTTAATAATCAAGATACTTTAGAGGTAGATATTAAAATTGGTCAAGGTTTTAAGGGAACTCCTTTTGGATATTATGAACCTCTTAAAAAAAAATTATACCTTGAAAATAAAAACAAAAAAATAATTTTAAATCAACGGAATGGAAATTTTCCAGCTATTCAAATATTAGTTTTAGATAAAGGATTTCATATATTAAATTATGAAACAAATTCAGAGAAATTAAAATATGAGTCGGTTGAAAAATTTATTGAATTTTTAAATGAACAAAATTTAATAAGCTTTAAAAGCTCAATTAAAAAAAACAAAATTCCAACTGAAAGTTATAAAAGGTTTGCAAAAATACTCTTATCAGATGGAAGTAATGATTTTTTTATTCAAGAACCAAAATTGGATTTTGAATTTATTGCTTTAAATTCGCCTTATGATCAAAATAATTTTTATTTTGAATTTCAGCTTTATAAAAAAACAAAGCCATTTGGAAATTGGGACGTAACTGTTTTTAGCAAGGATGATGAAAATGTTTTCAAAGAAATTGTCAAAACGAACCCAAATGGGATAGGAAAATTAAGACTTTTTGATAATAGAATTTATCTTTTGAGTGCAGTAGACCTTAGAAAGGCTGATTATATTGATAAAATAAAGCATAAATCGGATTGGTTAAGTTATTGGGCAAGCTTAGTTTTTAAAAGATAAATAAGTTTTACTCTTATAGGTTGTAAAATTTATACTTTGATGTTGATAAAATAACGCATTAATTTCAGCTATTTATTTAGACTCTTGTCAGGGTTTGTGATTAAAT